>Ga0209430_1000633_pt1 | contig 33496 bp, 26 predicted proteins | sample BarGraIncub1133A_FD_184504 | JGI IMG/M metagenome (GOLD analysis project Ga0209430, IMG submission 184504) | Arctic peat soil microbial communities from Barrow, Alaska - Barrow Graham LP Incubations 11-33A (SPAdes) (version 2) | ecosystem: Environmental > Terrestrial > Soil > Wetlands > Peat... | reverse complement strand
TTTGAAAAAGTAGATTAATGTCGCTGACTCTAAGAAGTTTGATTACCTTTGTGCCAGAAGTTGTTTTTTTATAAATGGGACAAAGATCAAATGATGAATCTCATTTCCAGGATGTTGTCTATACCAGAAATGTGATTGAATTTGCTACTGTAGCGAATGAATTCTGTGCTTTTACTGAATCTGTGAATGATTTTTCCAGGAAAGACTTTCTTGGAAAGCTCCAAAAGATTTTACCCTTACTTTATTTGAAGGCTTCCCTGTTGCCAGCAATAAATGAAGAGGATGCTGAGGAGACTCCCGAAAAATTTGTTGCGGAGGAGGATTATATTTTTATCCTTCGGAAGCTAAGTTCCAAATTGGGTGAGTTTGACAGTTATCCGGAGATTTTCGAGCCGGGCACACCCCTGGGAGAGGCCAATGTAGAGGCGAACATTTCTGAAAATGTGGCCGATATCTACCAGGATCTGAAAGATTTTATTCTGGCATACAGAATTGGAACAGTGGAAGTTATGAGGGCTGCACTTTGGGAATGTAAAAACAATTTTGAACAATATTGGGGTCAGAAACTGGTTAACGGTCTGAGGGCCATTCATCAGTTGATATACGGCAATGTTGTCATCGATTAGGAATGCCAAAAGCCGGATTTTGAGTATAATGAGTGAAAATAATAAGGAGTTTAAAAAAAGTATTACGGATGAAGAGTTGGCGGAACTTCCGCTAACGTTCTTTGAAGGGAAGATTCATCTGATTGAAAAAGTTGAGCAGCTTACAGATGCTGTCAGCTATCTGAAGTCGCAACCTATCTTGGGTTTTGATACGGAAACACGTCCATCTTTCAAAAAAGGACAGAATCATCAGGTGGCGCTGTTGCAGCTTTCTACCGCTGATCAGGCATTTCTGATCAGAACCAACCTGATCGGCCTTTCGCCTGGCCTCATCAAGGTGCTGGCCTCTCCTTCCATCCTTAAGATCGGTGCTGCCATTCGCGACGATATCAAAATTCTGCAGAAGGTTGCCCCTTTTAAGCCGGGAGGTTTCGTGGAGTTGCAGGAGTTGGTTAAACTCTACGGGATAGAAAATTTCAGTTTGAAGAAACTTGCCGCCATCGTTTCTGGCGTGCGGATCTCCAAATCCCAGCGCCTGACCAACTGGGAAGCGCCCGTATTGACGGAACAACAACAAATTTATGCCGCTACAGATGCCTGGATTGCCTATGTCATCTATACCGGTCTTACCCAACAATAGTCCGATGCAACCTGTCGCCAGCGTCATATTAAAGAAAGGCAAGGAGGAGTCGATGGAACGGTTCCATCCCTGGGTTTTCTCCGGTGCCATCGATCGGATCGAAGGTGCCGTGGAGGAGGGTGATCTGGTTTCCGTTCAAAAGAGTGACGGAACCGTCATCGGTTTCGGACATTGCGCCATCGGTTCGATAGCCGTCAGAATTTTTTCCTTCGGGGAAACTATTCCGGGAGATTCATTCTGGAAGGACCGGATTGAGAAGGCATATATGCTGCGTAAAACTATCGGTCTGACTGACGCGTCAGACACGAATGTCTACCGTCTGATTCACGGTGAAGGAGACGGATTGCCCGGCCTGATCGCCGATTATTACAATGGAACAGTTGTGCTGCAAGCTCATTCTGTTGGGATGTGGCTGGTTCGGGAGGCTATCGTTGAGGCACTTAAAGAGGTCTTGGGTGATAAATTGGTTGCAGTCTATGACAAGAGTTCGAAGACGCTACCCTTCAAAGCCGATATTTCTGCGAAGGATGGTTATCTCTTTGGACAGTCATCCGCCGGTGTGGTGACTGAATATGGGAACCACTTCAAAGTCGACTGGCAAGAAGGTCAGAAGACAGGATTTTTTATCGACCAGCGGGAAAACCGCAGGCTCTTATCCCAATATTCCTGTAATAAAACGGTGCTAAACATGTTTTGTTATACCGGAGGCTTCTCTTTTTCTGCATTAAAAGGAGGAGCTGCACTGGTTCATTCGGTCGATTCTTCTGCAAAAGCGATCGAACTGACCAACGAAAATGTGGCGCTGAATTTCCCCGGAGATCCGCGTCATGAGTCTTTTGTGGCCGAGGCCTCTGCCTTTATGCAGGAGATCAAAAACAAGTACGACGTGATCGTGCTTGATCCTCCGGCCTTTGCCAAACACCGCAACGTCTTATCGCAGGCGCTTCAAGGTTACAAACGACTCAATGCTAAGGCTTTCCAGCAAATCAAGCCGGGAGGCATCCTTTTCACTTTTTCCTGCTCACAGGTTGTGACCAGGAATAACTTCCGCGAAGCCGTTTTTTCGGCAGCTGCGATAGCCGGACGGGAGGTGCGGATTTTGCACCAGTTGTCTCAGCCGGCCGACCATCCGATCAACATTTTTCATCCCGAGGGTGAATACCTCAAAGGACTGGTCTTGTATGTAGAATAACATCGTTCATTTTATTTCATAGTACATTGAATTTTAAAGAATTTGACTTCACAAATGAAGTTATGGATGGCTTAAATGCCATGGGCTTCGAAAATTGCACTCCCGTTCAGGAGTTTGCAATACCGGTTATCCTGCAGGGTAAAGACCTGATTGCCTGCGCCCAGACCGGTACGGGAAAGACGGCTGCGTACCTTTTGCCGATTCTAAATAACATTTCCAGAGAAGGCCACACGGGCATGCACACCCTTATCATCGCTCCGACAAGGGAACTCGCACAACAAATAGACCAACAGATAGAGGGATTCTCCTATTTTACAGGCGCTTCTTCCATTGCAGTATATGGTGGGGGAGAAGGTTCCGCTTTTGATCAGCAGAAGTCCGCATTGGTTCAGGGAGCTGATATTATTGTTGCAACTCCGGGTCGCCTGCTTTCTCATATCAACCTAAAATATTCTGATTTCAGCACGATCAAGACATTGATTCTGGATGAGGCAGACCGGATGCTCGACATGGGATTCTATGACGACATCATGCGAATTATAGCAGTTCTGCCTAAGGAACGGCAGACACTACTTTTTTCGGCTACCATGCCTCCCAGGATCCGCCAGATGGCAGGTGTCATTCTGCAAAATCCGGAGCAGATCAATATCGCTATGTCAAAACCTGCCGAGAACATCATTCAGGCAGCCTATATGGTCTATGAGGGTCAGAAGGTGCAGTTGCTCAGAGCGTTACTGAAAGGAAAAACAGACTACAAGAGTGTGTTGATCTTTACCTCCAGGAAGGCTAACGTCAATGGACTTGTCCGTGAGCTCAGAAGAATGGGCTTCTCAGTCGATGGCATGTTGTCTGATCTCGAACAGAAAGAGCGGGAACAGGTTATGCTTCGTTTCCGTAACCGGGAAACCCAGATATTGGTTGCTACCGATATTGTGTCTCGTGGAATTGACATCGATGGGATTGACCTGGTGATGAACTACGATGTGCCAAGGGATCCGGAAGACTATGTTCACCGTGTCGGGAGGACTGCCCGTGCACAGCTTTCCGGCGTTGCCATCACATTGATTTCTGAAAACGACGCGCACAGTTTCAAGAAAATTGAAGACCTGATTGAGCGGGTGATTATCAAGATCCCATTACCTGCAGGCATGGAAGAAGGACCAGAGTACAATCCTGCCGCAAGCAGAAAAGCCGCTTTCAGACCTTCCTCAGGTGGGAGAGGAGGAAGCCGTCCGCCGGCCAAAAAAGATTTCAGGCACCGCGACCGCGGCGACCGGCATGGACACAAAAAACAAGGAGAATAAAATCTCTAAAAAAAGTCATAAAATTTCACAACATTTCTATTGCCTTTTGGGGATCAAATGTGATGAAAATCACTCACTCCATGCTCGGTTAAATATGCTTCCTCAAACGGTATTTTTGCCCATAAAGTTGAAACAATGAAATCTACATTTTCGATCCGTACGACCTCATTGTAATAACATTTCACATTGTCTCTAATAGAACAAACCAACCCTTGAGGTATTTTAGCTAAGTCGTAATATTTATAGAGCTCATGATTCCCAACTGCCACAATTACTTGCTGATAATTTTCTGATATCCAATCCCAAAACGGATGTTTGCTATAATTGTCATCATTCAAATAACCGATGTCACCAGCTAAGATAAGAATATCACCCGCTGGGTTCAACGGATTGCTTTTCAGATAGCTGGAATTGGCGGAAAATTCCAGATGTAAGTCCGATGCATATTGAATCTTCATCTTTATTTCTCTAATCCTTTTACCATTCCATTTCTTCTATCATTATTTCCAATTCTTTTTCAATTCGGGAATCCGGATCATCTTTCATGGACAGGTATAACGAAAGTTTATCGACCACTTTGCTATTCGAATTACAAGGGATTGTGGTTGGATATTTCCATACTTCAATTTTATACAATCCATCCACTTCATTAAATAGTCCATCCTTCAGGGAAAAGTATTTTTCCCAAACAGACAAGGTTCCGTATTGTTCAGGGTTCAAGTGTGAGTATTGCGACAATGCGTTCACACCGCTTATACTGAAATTCCCTTTTGGCAAAGAATCACAATAAACAACCTTTTTAACAGGTGATGACAAATTTTTTTGCATCTTCTGCCATATTATCCTTTTTGAACCTTCAAAGCGGATGTATTTTGTTCTTGTATGATCGGTTGTCGTGTTACATAATTTACAATCCTGGAGGTTAGTCACTGCACGTGCTAATGCTACGTAATTATAGGGCATTATTTCCTCCAGCCCCTTGATTGTAAGTTCTTCTTTGTCTGATTGGAGATAATAAAATAAGACATATTGTGCTGCAGGAGGCAATTTTGCTAGTTTGTTCATTTTTCTCGCACGGGTATTTACTATCAAGGAGGGTAAGAATGCATATTTATCAGAAATTATGAAGTATACTCCTTGATTTATTAAACGCTCACGTTCATAATACGTTACGGAGTTCAATAAGACGGCCACTGTCAAGCCAACAACTGTTTCTATCTGTTTCGTAATTCTCTTGTATTGCAATGGGGTAGTAGAATCCTCCTTGTTTTTTGCCCGAATTACACAGATCGGTTGATCATTGAAAGTTGCGGTATAATATGAGAAGCGCAATAGCATATCTGTATTAAGACCTTGCAGTTTGCTTCTTTGTAGCAAAACTAATTGAGTTGAAATGCCAACCACGGATATTATATTATTCATTTTAATTATATAATCAAATTAAATGCACTATTATCATTGGATTGATAATAGTGCAAAAATAATGATAATAATTTACAAATTCACAACTCTATTTTCAATTTTTTTGTATTCTCTAATGCATCTATTGATTGTGAAATCTTTATTGATTTTATTTTAATAGATAAGTTGCAATTAAAAGTGTCATAATCCTGGCATTAAATTACATAAAATTATAACACTGTTATAGGAAGACCGCAGTTTTTCGCAAAGTCAGAGTAAATAAATTGCCGTATATTTGTGTAAAGGAGCAGCATGAACCAATCAGATCAATTTACCTACCTCAGCAATCCACAGCTGGAGCTGGCTTTCGACTTCGTACAATATACCGGTCAGAATCTTTTCCTTACCGGGAAAGCCGGGACGGGAAAGACTACTTTTCTGAGGAATCTCAAACAGCAGTCGCCTAAAAGGATGGTGGTTGTGGCACCCACCGGAGTAGCCGCCATCAATGCAGGAGGAGTTACAATTCACTCCTTCTTTCAGCTTTCATTCGGTCCGCAGATACCGCAGGACCCCGACAAACCCTTTCCCCCCTTGAATACCCAGGAAGGAGCCTACGGAATCAAACGCTTTAGCAAGGGGAAAATCAATATCATACGGAGCCTGGATTTGTTGGTAATCGATGAAATCAGCATGGTCCGGGCCGATGTGCTGGATGCCATCGATGATGTATTACGAAGGTACCGCACCCGTTATAAACCCTTTGGCGGCGTGCAGCTGCTGATGATCGGCGACATGCAGCAACTCGCCCCCATTGTAAAAGAGGATGAATGGGAAATATTGAAAAACTATTACGACACCGCATTTTTCTTTAGCAGCCTGGCCCTGAAAAGATCCAGGTTTACCAGTATCGAACTGCAACATATCTTCCGTCAGAGTGACCGCCAGTTTATCGATCTGCTGAACAAAGTGCGCAACAATCAGATCGATTCAGCAACACTCGCCTTGCTAAACCAACGATACAAGCCGGGTTTCAATCCGGATGACAAAGAAGGTTATATTTCGTTGACCACACATAACGTCCAGTCTCAGCAGATTAACAGTTCCAAATTGAGTCAATTGAAAACTCCGGCTACCAGGTTCAACGCTGAGGTAAACGGGGAATTTCCCGAATATTCCTATCCAACCGACCCGGAACTGGATCTGAAAATCGGTGCCCAGGTGATGTTTGTGAAGAACGATCCTTCGCCCGAAAAGCAGTTTTTCAATGGCAAAATCGGGAAGATAACTGATTTAGAAGAGGAATTAATAGAAGTCAGCTGTCCGGATGACGACTTTGTAATCAATGTCGAAAGGGCCGTCTGGCACAACATGAAATATGCGCTGAACGAAGTAACCCAGGAGATTGAGGAAGAAGTGATCGGCACCTACGGTCAATTTCCGCTGAAGCTGGCCTGGGCTATCACCATTCACAAGAGCCAGGGACTTACCTTCGAAAAGGCCATCATCGATGCGCGTTCGTCCTTTGCACATGGTCAGGTTTATGTGGCTTTGAGCCGCTGCAAGACTTTCGAGGGACTCGTACTGAGCTCTCCAATCGCTCCCTACAGTGTTAAGAATGATTCTACTGTAGGACAATTTAGCGAGGAAGTGGAACAAAATCAGCCCGGTCCTGATGATCTGGCGCTATCCCGGAAGGAGTATTTTCAGCAGCTGGTCGGTGAATTATTCGATTACAGGCAGATAATCAGACAGATTCATTACATTCTGAAATTGTGGGAGGAACATTCTTCTCAATTATTAGGTACCCTGAAATTTACCCTGAAAGGTATGATCAACCCGGTCCAGACCGAAATGATCGACATTGCAACACGTTTCGAAAATCAGATCAGGCAGTTACTTCCCCTTACTCCGAATCCGGAAGAAAATCAGCAGCTGCAGGATCGGATCATGAAAGCTACAGCGTTTTACTCCGGTAAATTGGAACAACTTCTGGAACATCCCCTTACCCAGGCGGTTTTTGAAAGTGACAATAAAGCAGTTCGAAAGAGTCTTGGTGAAGCGACCGGCAGACTAAGAAAAGAGATCAAAGTCAAGAAGATTTGTCTGGAAAAGTGCATTTCTGGTTTTTACGTTAAAACCTACCTGGAAACCCGGGCCAAAGCAGTTTTAGATGTGGAGGAAACTTTTTATGGAAGTAAGAAATCCGATGGCGCGGCCGCTTTCTCTTCCAATCCTGATTTCTATACCCAGCTCAAAAAATGGCGGGCAGAAAAGGCCGAATTGATGCAGGTGGAAGTCGCACGCATCCTGGCACAGAAGACCCTGCTGGAGATTGTCCAGACCCTTCCCGTAACCGGGAAAGAGCTGAAAGAGGTAAAAGGCATGGGGGGCGTGCGGATGAAGCAGTTTGGTCGGGAAATACTCGAGATGATCCTTGCTTACCGTAACCGGCAGGGGATGGAAGTCCCCGCAGAAGCTGACAAAGAGGCCGAACGGGCTGGAATGGATTCGAGACAGATTTCCCGCGAACTCTTCAAAAACGGGTTAACGATCCCTGAGATTGCCCGCAACAGGCAGATGGCCGTTTCAACCATCGAGACTCATCTGCTTTATTATGTTGCCTCCCGGGAAATCCCGATCGACAGGCTGGTAGAGAAGAAAAAGATTAAGGCAATTGAGGAGTGTTACGAACTCAATAATTTCAAGCAGATAAGCGATCTGAAGGCTAAGCTCGGAGATAATTATAGTTATGGGGAGATACGATTTGTCTTGAAACACCTCGAAGTGAACTGTTGAGAGTCTTTTATTTTTTAGTAATTTGCAGGTGGTTCAAACAAAACTAAACTATGGAAAAATTCATTCTGGCATTAGAAAAATAAATAATGCCTGAAGTAATGTGCAATAAACCACTTACTTCAGGCACTTCTGCTAATTTAGGTACTGATTACTTCAGAATAACTTCCAGTACAGGTATTTCCATTGGCGGTTTCAGCACAGGCAAGGATAAATTGAGGTTCTTGCTTTCCTCTCCGTTTCCGGCGCGATATTTAACTTCGGAGGCATCGTGCAGAAATTGAATATATTTGACCTTATCTGCAACATTCTTCAGTTTTAGATTTCCCATTGGATAAGCCAGCAGGTGGATGTATAATCTGTTTGTTTTTGCATTATAAGTGAGCAACGTATTGGCTGGTGCGACAAACTCAGCAGGAGCCTCGGTACAGCCGTAAATGGAGCGGTTGTTGTATTTCATCCATTCACCCATGGCTTTCAAACGTTCCTGTGCACGGTAGTCAAACAATCCACGGGCGGTTGGTCCGACATTCAGCAATAGATTTCCCCCTTTACCAACCGATTCAATCAATAACTCAAGCAATTGGGCGGGATTTTTCCAGCTGGTTTCATCACGGTAGTAACCCCATGATCCGGAGAAGGTCTGACAAGTTTCCCAGTAGACTTTTTGTCCGTTGCGCTCAGGCCATTTCTCGACTTTGTATTGTTCCGGAGATTCGAAATCCCATCCGTAGTCTTTGTCTTTCAGATCGAGGCGGTCATCGACGATAATATTCGGCTGTAATTGGCGGACCATTTTCAGCAACCCTTCAGAATCCCAGTCATCATGGCCTTTGCCATTCTTACCAGGAAAGGAGAAGTCAAACCATATCACATCGATCTGGCCGTAATTGGTTAACAATTCGCGCACCTGATTCTTCAGGTATTCGCGGTATTTGGCCATGTCTTTGCCCTTGTTCAACTTGGCATAAGCGGAGTCAGATTCCTGACGCTGCGGGTGGTTACGGTCTATGGTATAGTCGGGATGATGCCAGTCGATCAGAGAATAGTAGAACCCGACTCTCAATCCTTCACCTCGTAATGCTTCAACATATTCTTTGACAACATCTCTGCCAAATTTGGTGTTGGTTGTCTTATAATCAGTGAATTTAGAGTCGAAATTACAGAATCCCTCATGGTGTTTGGCGGTCAGGACGACATACTTCATTCCTGCTTCTTTTGCCATCCTGGCCCACTCTTTCGGGTTGTACAGATCAGGATTGTACTCTTCGAAATACTTCTGATACTGTTCATTGGTCATTCGCTCATTGTTCTTCACCCATTCGTGACGGGCCGGCAAGGCGTACAATCCCCAGTGGATAAACATCCCAAATCGGGCATCCGTCCACCAGGCCATTCGCTTTGTTTTTTGCTCCGGAGTTTCAGTTTTGTAATTGGACTGTGCCATGGTTTGCATACACAAAGTCAATAATAAAAGGCCAATTAAGCTGATTTTCAGTATTTTTCTCATTTGCTTAAATTATAAAACTTAAAATTTGTATTTTGGTTTCAGATCTGATCTAATGACGGATAATATTAATTGGGCATTATCCCAAGGGTCACAATTTCATGAGCCCTGATTTTAACTTGTAAGGTGTTGCCGGTAATGGTAGGTTGTGCTACCTTTTCAAGTGGTAACTCAACGAAATTTAATCGTCTTGCCTGAGCAATTTTTACCGGTACCTTCAGTTGAACGGTCGTCTCTTTTCCCTCCATCTCTACCAGTCTAACAATGAGTTCCTTTCCCTCCTCCGCCTGTTTGATACCGGAAAGTGCCACATTTTTAGCGTCTACAGAGAAAAATGAAGTCTCCTCTGGTCGGGTAGCGTGCGTTTTCACCAACGATAAAGAAGGCGGTTCTGCCGCATAAACAGGAACATTAAAATCTTCTCCTTCGGCCAAAACGCCTGATTTCCAGTCGCCGGAATGTGGAAATAGCGAATAGCTGATCTCAAATTTTCCAAGATTTGGGTAGATATCCGGCTCGCCCCCCGATCGCATCAGGGTAATACGCAAATCCCCTTTGGTGAAGGAATGGCCATATTTTGTTTTGTTGAGCAGTGCGATGCCTACTTTCCCGTCAGTAATATCCACCCATTTTTGGGCTGGAACCTCCTGCCCATCCGATTTTTCAGGGGAAAGGCTATAGACGTCCGATTGTGATTTCAACCAGGATGGCGCATCTTTCCCGTTTATTTTTCTATCAACGGGTCTTTCTACTATATCAAACGGTACCTGGGAGAAGAACCTTGGGTTTTCCAGAGCGAGTGGAAAAACAGCACGAAGCATCGGTGAATCTGTGGAGTCGCTGCCGGTTTCCAGCCAATGAACCTCCATGTCGTAATCAATTCTCGGATAGGAGCGGTAGAGTATCGTTCGTTCAATAAAGCGGGATTTCCCCCAACTTTTCACTGTTTCCACACAGGCCCTGACCGGACCATTTTCAACGACTTTCACACTGATCACTTTACTTACAACCTCCTGTTTGACAATCTTGTTGAGGGTCCAGGATTTCATTCCGCCTTTTCTGTCTTCGAGGTACATCCTCAATTGGTTCAGCTGACCGCCTTCCCGTACAAACTCTTTTTGGGTACGTTTGTCGAACAGGCCGACAATTCCTCCAGTCTTCAGGTCAAATTTCACGGTAAAGAAATCGGTTTCGAAAGTGCTGTTGTTGAATGGGATAGTTTTGTTGAATTCGCCCGGTTTGCTCATGTCAATATAGAAAGTCTTGTATCCGCCGGCCGGCATCTCATCCACTATAAACTGCACTTTGGAAGTATATCCGGGAGGCGTCCATTTGCCCCATACGATCTGTGCCGGATAAGATTTTCCTGAAGCATCGCGAACCATCACAGTAGGAAATTTTCCTTGACCTTTGTCTACTGGTCGGATGTTTTTGGAACCGTAGTAATTGCCCCAGTTGGCCATTTTAGCTGTTGCCGGTTCTTCATTGGAAAAAATGGTTGCCTCTACAATTTTTTTACTGCCATACGGCTGAAGGTTATAGGCCACAATGGGTTGACCGAGTCCCGTTTGAAATTTTACCTCATCCGCCATTTGGCGGAAAGCATTGTTGCGCAGTTCAGTGCTCTTGCGCAGCACTTCGCTGTAACGGGCCACCGCTTCCTTGTTGGCTTCGTTGATCCCCGATCCCGGCAGTATATCGTGAAATTCATTGAAATTTACGGTCATCCAGAGATCACGCAACGCCTCAGCAGGATATTTCTCTCCATGGAGCCAACGAAGGGTATTGAAAAATTCACTTGCAAAAAGGGAATTTTCACTGTTTCTGTTACCCTCTTTGATGCCGGCAACGCTGGTGTAACAACCCTCAAAGATGAACTGCATCTCACCCCGGTGGGTGGGACGACCTTCCATCTCTTTGGCTGATTGTCTAAAGAAATCACCTGCTGTAGCAAATTTGACGGCCGGATATCCAGGTGTTTTATCCAGTTGGTGTACCATATCGATGTTGGCGCGGGTCGGTCCGCCACCATGATCTCCTACGCCTGTGATCTGAAGAATTCTTCGTTTTTCCGGAGCGTATTTCTGAATGTCCTCTTTCAGCTCCTTTTTAATCTCGCCATTGTAACCATCATTGCCATAGCATAATACCCTGGATGAATCGGGTGCAACCCACCAGAAAGTACCCACATAAGGTTTGCAGCGATGGAAATAGTAAGAATCGCATCCAGCCAGTTTCAGGATCTGGGGCATCTGAGAAATGTGACCGAAATTATCGGGCAACCATCCCACTTTGGCCATTCTTCCGAGCTTGTTTTGAAAATAGCGCTGTCCGAGCAAAAAGGAGCGGGAGATAGCTTCGCCGGAGGAAAGATTCATGTCCCCTTCTGTCCACATGCCACCGACTGGTTCTAACCGACCCTCTTTGACGTACTTTCTGATTTGCACCAGAAGGGGAGGGTCTACCGTTTCAACAAAATGGTAGACGGCTGCCTGACTCTGAACCATGGTATAGTCGGGAAACTCCTTCATAAATGCGACTACCTGACGCAGGTTGTCGTTGCACATCTGCATGGTTTCCGAATAAGTCCAAAGCCAGTTCATGTCCATGTGGGCATGACCTACTACCTGAATGGTGTCTTTCCTTTGGGCAGATACATGAGAAAAAGTGCTGAGGATCAGAAATGCCAAGAGTAACAAATTAATGACTTTCTTCATGTTGATAAGTGTGATGTAATTATTCTTCCAACAAGTTTACCTCTTTGATACTTCCGGATTTGGCGTTTAAGCGAAGGGTTTTGATTTCATAAGGGCGGAAGTTGCCGCTCCATTTGCGTTTGACGATGGCCAGGTCCAGGTTAGCAGTAACCGCCATTCCATTGGTTTCCACACAGCGCAGGATCAAGTCGTCACCATTTTCTGCCTGTTTGATGGAGGAAACTATGATGTTGGCCGCATCTACTGAAAGGAATGATCCTGATTTTGGCATCGTTCCCTTGTGGATACCCTGGTAAATTGGAACGCAGGGAGCCATCAACTCCTCGGCGATTCTCACGAGGTTGCTGTGTTGCCAATTCCCTTCATGAGGGACCAAAAGTAGGTGGAAAGTCTGAATACCCTGATCCATCCATAGATGTTCAGCCTTCATATCCAGCACCTTAGGATTGTGATGGGCATAAACTGCCGAACGTGCTACCGAGATCCGCATATCACTGCCGGAGACGCTGTACCCATATTTAGCATTGTTAAATACAGCTAAACCGTAATTGGTTGCACCGCTTTTCCCTGTCACATCGATCCACCGCTGACCAGGATCTTCGTTTCCATTGGTGGCACGCACGATGGTGCCGTAGGATGTCTCATAAGTCGCCACCGGAGAATCCACTTCAACAGGGAAACAGAATTTCACCATCTTCAGGTGTTCGTGCCAGTCGAGGGTCACTGCTGCTTCCGGATTCCTGGATCCTGCGTAAAGGGTCCAGTCGATGGTAAGGGTTGAACTGCCGTAAGTCATAATGGAACGGATTTTGCCACGCAACGGTCCTTCTTCCAAAATCTTAATGGTGGCATTCCCAAAAGCGCCGATCTCCTTGTTGTAAGTCTTGATGTCATGACTCCAGGTATCGCTCGGATCATCGATGATCACTGCCCTGCAACCAGCGTCTCCACCCACAAACAGGTCTTTGTTGTTAACTTTATCCAACAATCCGATCGAACCATTGTAAGAGATATGAAGTTTTACAAATTCATTTTCAATCGTGTTCTCAGTCACTTTTACCACTTGCTTGAAGGCCGGATTCTCTCCGACCCAAAGGCGGATCTGGCGGTATCCCATTGAAGGAACAGTCATACTTACTACCAGTTTTTTCCGGCTTCCGGCCTCTGAAGAACCTGGTGCCCACTGGTGTGGTAGTGCGTTGCCTTTTTCGTCGTCGACCCTTGAAGTTTTGTTCGTACCCCAGTTGTAATCGTATTCAATGTTGCCGGTAACTTCCCACGCATGTGGGTTGAAGACCAGCAGATATTGTGACTCGGGATCCTCGGTAGCGACTTGCCATTCGAGTTTTTGAACGGCCATGAAGGTCGACTGATGCGCAACATCCTGCGCATAACCGAATCCCTCGCGGGCACTCTGTGAATGATCGAAGAGGGAAGAACCGGCCAGACTATCGTGAAACTGCAGGAAGAGGACTTTGTGCCAGGCCGCAGTGAGTTCCTGTTTTGGATAATGTGCTCCCCAGGCCACCGAGCCGATAGCAGTAAGTTTCTCGGCCGTCACCAGGGCTGCTTCAGATAGCCGGTTGCCTTTCTTAATCTCGCATTCGGCTGTATAACAACCAACTGCGTGATGCTGAAGATCGTCCTTGATCACGGGCAGATTGGGATTGTTCTCTTCGCGGGCTTCCTTGAAATAAATATCCGGGGTGCTGTAAATGACTTTCGGTGCACCTTGCTCGACTTTTAACGCATTGATAGAGCTGATGTTGATCTTTGTTGCCCCGCCACCGTGGTCGCCTGCGCCGTAGAAGGCCATGAAACTCTTCATCGGCTGATTGCCATATTGTGCTACCAGATTTTCAACACGGGAATGAACAGATCCGCTGTCATTGTACCCAAACTGGATGCGATAGGTCAGGACTTTGGTGCCATCGGTACCTTCCCACCAAAAAAGATCTGAGGGCAAGATTTTTTCCCGGATTCCCGGACGCATAAAGATGTAATTTTCCATCCCCTGCAACTTGATGATCTGGGGCAGGTTTCCGGTATGTCCAAATGAATCAGGGTTATAGGCTATTTTTGAGCGATGGCCCAGCAGCTTTTGTAACGTCAGCTGACCGTAAAGTCCCTGTCTGACCATCGCCTCACCCGATGGTATATTCATGTCGGGCTCTACCCACCAGCCTCCCACTGAACTCCAGCGACCCTCATCGGCGCGTTTGCGGATTTCTTTCAGCATGGCTGGATCATTTTCGGCAACCCATTGGTAAAACTGGGCGGAACTGGCAGTGAATTTGAAATCCGGCTCTTCTTTCATGCGGTCGAGGGCGGATTGGAAAGTGCTGTGAACGACAGAGATACCTTCCGACCAATTCCATAACCAGACTGGGTCGATGTGTGCCTGACCGATCATGTGGATCTTAAATTTTGCCGCTTCGGCCGACCAGGCAAAACCTGCCTGAATATTGCCGGCAAAAAGGTTGGTGGCAGGGGCCAGGGCTAGTAATGCAGTGCCTGAAGCAGCGCTTCTTAGAAAATTTCTGCGCGAAAGCTGACTTTCTGAATTGTTGTTTCTCATCATTAAGAAGTTAAAGTTTTGTAATTTTGTAACGTTAAAGTTAGACTATTTCTTTAGAAAATTAAACCAGAGCTGAACTATTCCCTCGTCTGCAACGGGGGTGGATTTTTTCTTCGCCGTTTGTGCCTGTAACGACAAAATTCCTGCTGTCAGGAGCAGGGATAATAGGATCTTCTTGACCATAATATATTGAATGACAGTAAAATGGCAAAATAACAGACGGGTGTTACTTGATCCCGTAATGATCCCTCAGGATTATGCTAAAGAGCTTTCCTGGTAAGAAATATTTGATCACGACGGCCAGTTTTTGTTCTAAAGAAGCGATGACATAGCTTTGCCTGGGATTGGTACACTCCACGATCCTGACCAGTTTCTTTGCCAGAATTTGCGGCTTCCAGCCTTTGGATTCATCGTTTTCAATCACCGCGAGGGTCTTGGCAAACTGGGATTCATAAGGATCGCTATCCCCGGTAGAGGCAAGAAACCCGCGGCGATTGGCCGTATTATTGGTGTTGAAATCACCCGGATTAATCACTACAATTTTGATATTGAAGGCCTTGACTTCCATTCTTAAGGCTTCGCTGAAACCTTCGATAGCAAATTTCCCGGCGGAGTAAATTCCCTGGTAGGGCAGTCCCATGAGTCCGCCAATGGAGCTGAAGTTGATGATCTTTCCACCGCCCTGCTTGCGCATGACGGGCAGAACCAGCTGGGTGAGTTGAACCAGTCCGATAAAATTGGTATTCATCTGCAGCTTGATGGTATCCAATGGAAGGGTCTCTATTGGACCGCCGGTGTGCATTCCGGCATTGTTGATCAGCACGTCGATTCTGCCCTCTTTTTTTACCACTTGCCCGACAGCTGAAATAATCGAATCACCATCTGATAAATCCATGATCAGGGCATTAACTGCCGGATCGGTCGAGGTTTCTTTACGCACTGTGCCGTAGACCGTATGGCCTTGAGCGGCAAGAAGCGAGGCTGTTTCTTTGCCAAAACCCGATGAAATGCCAGTAATGAAAATGACCTTTTTCATGAAGGTTAAATTATTTTAAGTGCCTTCGCCGCTTTGGATATTCTTTCAATCGAAATTTCCACCTGTTCTTTGGTATGAGTTGCCATGAGGGAGTATCGGATGAGGCTGTCTTCTTTAGCAACTGCAGGCGAGACAACAGGATTGACGAAAACGCCGTCTTCCTGAAGCATCTTGGTAAGAATCAGGGCTTTGATGTCGTCGCGAATAAACAATGGAATGATTGGAGTCTCCGATTTTCCTGTATCGAAGCCCATTGATTTGAATCCTTTCAGTGCATAATTGGTGAGATCCCAAAGATGTTTAATCCTTTCAGGTTCACTTTCCATAATGTCGATAGCGGCCAGTACGGTAGCTGCGGAGGCAGGTGTCATACTTGCACTGAACATCAGCGAACGGGAATTATGTTTGAGGAAATTGATAGTACTGCTGTCTGCCGCAATAAATCCTCCCAGTGAGGCCAGCGATTTTGAGAAGGTTCCCATGATGAGATCTACCTTGTCGGTCAGGCCGAAATGAGAAGCTGTACCAGCTCCGTTTATGCCGATCACGCCGAGGGCGTGGGCATCATCCACCATGATTGTCGCCTTGTATTTCTCTGCCAGTTTGACAATGGCAGGAAGTTTCACGATGTCCCCTTCCATGGAGAATATTCCATCCACTACAATGAGTTTAAGGCTTTCTGGCGTACAGTGTTTCAGTTTGCTTTCAAGCGATTTCATGTCGTTGTGCCGAAATTTCAGTACCCGGGAAAAAGAGAGCCGGCTTCCTTCAATGATGGACGCGTGATCAAGTTCGTCGAGGAGCAAATGGTCGCTTCTTCCGGTCAGGACGGAAACAACGCCCAGGTTGACTTGAAATCCGGTGCTGTAACAGAGTGCACCTTCTTTGCCGGTGAGTTTGGCCAATCTGTCTTCCAGTTCGACATGGATATCCAGCGTGCCATTTAAAAATCTCGATCCGGCGCAACCCGTTCCATATTTATCGATGGCTTTTTTTGAGGCTTCCTTGATTCGTGGATCATTGGTAAGACCCAGGTAACTGTTTGATCCAAACATCAGCGCTTTCTTACCATCGATGGTCACAACGGTATCCTGATCTGATTCTATAACCCTGAAATAGGGGTAAATACCTGCCTCTATTATTTTCTGTGGCAGATCAAATTTTGAAAGTTTATCTTGTAGAATTCCCACTTTTTGCTCCTTAAAAGTTAGTTTGTGCTGCCAAATATAACAAAAATGAAAAGTGTAACAGCAAAATTTTAAAGTTTTACGGTTTTTTGAAGACTGCCGGCCTTGCGCGATTGGAAACTAACGGTGATATCACCCTTTCCTTCAACAAGAAATTGGTACTCCGAAAAGCCATAACTGGGAACGGAGGTATAGATGATTTCTGGCTTATGTTCCTGATAGCTCACTTTATTCGTTCGAAGGTCGGTGATTCTGCCTGCGGCAACCACTTTTGCCCCGGAACCGGATATCTTCAGCATATCGGGTGTATAGAGTTTTGAACTCATGGCTTTGGAAGACATGGAAGGCAATCCCTTGTCATTTTTCAGCCGGACTCTCACCTGGTGAAGATTCTTGCCGATTTCCTTAACATCGAACACGTCGAGGCTGATTTCAGGTGTCTGTTCTGCTGCAAAAAGTACCACCATAGAATTCCTGTGAACCAGCTCAGAAAGCATAAACGGGTGAGGCAGGCGTGAACTCATCTTGACCCATCCACCGATCTCGATATCCCCGTAAGTAGGGTGTTTAAATGGCTTCCAATCTTTGTATAGTTCGTTCAGTCCGAGGTAATCATTGAATTTGATCTGTTCGCGGTTCAGTTCCGGATTTCCTCCGCGCCTGCCGCCAGAAGAATTTTCGGTCGTCGTGGTAGTCGGTTTATCGATATTATCCCGGTAGGTTTCCTGAGATCTTATGAACAGTTCTCCCGTGAAAGCATAGGAGCCTTCGAGACAGAACAGGTGTGAATCGGTATCGCCAAATGTGTCGTATAAATCATAGGAAGGCTGGTAAACATAACCGGGCGTCATTTTGGCGGCATTTTTACCGATGATATCGTAAACGGCTATATCCCTCGCGTCGACCTTCTCTTCCTTGACGGCTGGGGCACGAAGCCACAAACCGCCTGAATTATGAAAGGCAAAATTGATCAGGATGTTCGGGCGTTGGTGAATATAAGCTGCAATGCTTTTAGCCTCTGAGCTGGAAAGAGGAAAATTTCCTGCTCCACTTTGAATATAGGGTGGCTGCCAATTGTAGCCCCAGTTGCGGTTGCAGTCCAGGTAGCCCTCTCCGTCTTCGTTGATTTTACCGTCGCCGTCATTATCGATACCTTCTTCCCCTAAGATCGTCCATTCACCCTTCTCTCCGGGCTTCACCGGAATCATCAGTCTGTTGTCTTCCGGGTCGGTTTTATAATCACCCAGCGGGTCTTTGATCCGCATCATGCAGATGTTGCCGTCCCCATCCAGGTCGTCCGGACCGTCCTCATCGACCAGGCCATCCCTGTCGTCGTCTCTGGGAATCCTCACACTACGCCCGGAACTTGGAGTTTGCGCATCCTTGAAGAAATGCGCCCTGCCGTCCACATTGACAACGGGAAGGATGTAATAGGCATTTTTGTCGACCACTTTCGTGATTTTCTCATTCTCGCCGTATTTTGTCAACAACATGTTGGCAAAATAGAGACAAACCTCACCTGCCTGTACCTCATTACCATGAATGTTACCGTCAACATACACGCCTGGCTTGGTCAGTGGTTCGCCGGTAGCGGGATTGTTGATGGTCAAGGCATATATCTCACGGCCCTCCTCGCTCTTTCCAACCAGATCCAGTTTGGTCAGTTTTGGGAAAGTACTGTGCAGCAGTTTTAATGCTTCCACCACATCTTCATAGGTATAATACCTGTCAAAACGAAGCGGAATCTCAATTTTTCCTTTGTTTTCAGCCACTACCGTGAAGGTCAAAAGGCTCAATAGTAAAAGTGTATATAGCTTTTTCATCATTAACCTCCGATCTTAATTTGTTTTACTCCGGAACTAAAAATGACAGATTCAATTCTGGCTTTTAGCAGACTCTTTTTGTCTGTTTTGATGGTCCAGGTTAACTTCTTTACCTGGTTCCCTCCGATATCACCCAGTGGCGTCCTCTTATAACCTTCCAAAAATTCGAGTTTATCCCCTTCGAGAATGATCACAACAGGGGCGGGTTGTTTATTTCTGGATCCCATGGCAGTTGGATAAGGCAGAACACCTTTATTCTCTAAGAAGAGTTCCAGCTTATAAACCCCTGCGCCGAGATCGGTCACTATCTCTTTCATTATTTGGATATCCGGAAGTTTTTTGGATAGCTGCAACAGCCAGGGCAGCTGCACTTTGCACAACGAATCAATCTGAGCAGCCGGTGGTGTTGAAGTAACAAAAGGTTTGATGCCGCCAATTTCCACCTTACCCAGGGTAGGATGGATAAAGGGTTGCCATTTGACAAAACCATCGCCATTCAGTTTTTTGTCGACATAGGCCAAAATGGTTTTCTCCCTGTCGTCGGCTTCCGGAGCTGCAGCTCTCATGGATGGCATTCCCGTTCCTGGCTCCCTGGTGCCTGCCTCTCGGGTGGCACCTCCCTCTCTGGACCGGGGTTCGGCCGCTGGCTTCGGTGGGGCAAAGAGATTCATGCTGAATGAAGGGACGCCTAAATGATAATAGGCCCAGAGCTCGAAGGAGCCATCTTTGTCAGGGTCGGCGGCCAGCCGATCTGTTGAGGCACCCTTTGCCTTCAGGTAGCTCTTGTATTTATCAGAGAAATCGGTATAGAATTTCAAATCGCCTTCCATCGGATTGACGGAAGCGCCCAGACCGAGAATGTCGATTACCGTTTCGGCGGTCATTTCGCGTCCTCCTCCCCGGCTCCCCATGGAGGCCTTGAACATCTCCACCACTTCTGCGATAGCATAGGTTTTTTCAGGATCCGCGCCAATGCGTGCAGCGTAGCGGGCAGGAACTTTTAGACTCTCCATATTAGCTCCACCTTTGCGCCCTCCGCGTGGGGGAGCCATGCAGAAATCGGAAGTTCCAAGAGTGTACATCATTTCGATTTCAGGATGGCTGAAGATAAATTCCATGATCCCATAGACTTCAGGGGCTTCTCCCGGCCATAATCCGGTATCTTTATAGTTGGTTTTGAAGAGATGGGGGAAATTGATCCCTACGTTAATTCCGCCAGGACCGTCTTCGTTGATTTCGCCGTCGCCGTCGTTATCCAGACCTTCCTGGTAAAGTTTATATTTTCCTCTTTCTCCCTTTGCAGGATCTGCCCGTAACATGATTCGCGGATCTTTGTCAGAGATAATATAGGTCCCTTCCGGATCTTCGACCCTCATCTGGGTGATCCAGCCATCTCCATTGAGATCATCGGGTCCGTCTTCATTGAGCTGATCATCCTTGTCGTCATTGACAGGAGAATCATTGACTGTCCGCTCCCATTTAACACTGGAAAAATACCCTGAAGTCGCGTCAGGGTTGGGTAATGGCAGAATAAACCATTTAATATTGCCGGTATAAGCGGATGAATCGAGGAGCATTTTGGCCAGATAGAGGGCTCCTTCGGTAGAGAGGGGAGTCTTGCCTTCAAAATTGGCTCCAACGAATATGGCTGGGACGTTCTTCAGGTCCTTGCCTATTTCCATCACATTAATTGGTTCACCTCCCGGACTCTCTGCAATCTTATGGAAGGCAATCCTGTTAGGAGCTTTTTGTTGTAACGAGCTGAGAGCCTTCTGAACTTCAGAATTTGTCCTGTATTTTTCAAAAGTTATCCCATTTTGGGCACTCAGATTGGTGCAAAATGCGAGCAGAAAGACCGCCCACATAGCGCGTAACACATTTTTTTGCATCAGAATAATGTTTGAATAAAAAATCTACGCCTGGTCAGTTTTTAACCAAACGTGAAAGTAGAAGATATTTTAAAAACAATTGTCTGTTGCCCAATTTTTTTTAAATGTTAAATAGAATCTATTTCTTCTTTTGATTAGGATTGATCAGATTACTCTCCAGCCATTTGCTAATTTGTTGTAATCCGCTGAGGGCCGAAGTGTCATTGGGACGAATAATTAAGGCTTGCTGAAAAAGTAGTTTAGCGTCAGCGTGATTGTTGTTGAACAATTTTGCCCATGCCAGCATGATTACAGAGTCATAATCCAGCGGATAGAGGTTCACGACTTTTTCAAACATGCTGACAGCCGTTTTGAAATCTTTTCTATTGTAATAGATCACTCCGAGCCAATAATTGGCAGTGGTATTTAGCGGGTCAATCTTCAGAATCTCAGTATATTGTTCTTTTACCTTCTCCCAGTTTTCGATTGCGCTCAACGGTTTGACACAGCCCAGTCTCGCCTCGATGGCATAAGGTTTCAGCGCTATCGCTTTCTTGTAGAATGAGATAGACTCATTGTACTGTTTTGCGAGGTAATTAAGCCATCCCAGGCGAATGTTCGAGATATAGTCATTCTCCTGATAAATCGGTTTCATCTCACTGATAGCCAGGGCGTAGTTCCCCTGGTTTTCCGCGATATAGCTTTTACTGAAGGCGGATTGCAATTCAGTCATATTTTGAGCATTGAGCGAAATGGCGACCAGGAACAAGGTTGCCAGCAATAGTGATTTTCTTAAAGTTTCCATTTTATACCTCCCGAATATGAATATTGATAATAATTTTTATTTGCGGCCACACTCGAATTTTCCATCTGATCAAAAGTGAAATTTCCACTGATAGTCAGGTTTTTACCCAAAAAATAGATCAATGAAAAACCGGTCTTGAAGATGGATGGATCTACAGAGTTGTACACATAAAGAGAATTAATCGCGCTATAATTTTTTAGATTTCCAACAGTGATATTGCCTTCTGCCCAAAGAGCTTTGGCACATTTCAATCCAGCTGTTTCAGCAAAAATCGTACGAAATGCTGCGTTTTCATACATTCCTACAATAGCGCTGTTAAGATAAATTCCCTGCTTTCCTGGTAAGACGACTCCTGCATGGAAACCAATCTGGTTAGTTGTATGGAGGGATGAATTTAGAACGGAGCCGTTGACCTCTAAATTGAAGCGGTTGAATTGTGAGGTAACAGCTATAAAGCCCAAATTCTCGGGAAGATTGACATTGCCAACATTGGTAAACAGGTGATGGTAAGCCATCTTCAAATGCCAGACTGGCGAAAGTGTGAACTTAAGCAGCGCCAGATATTCGGGCTGCTGCGTAACCACTCTGCTGATGGTTTGATCGTAATAGGAATAGGCCTGATACAAGGATACCCGGTAGCCAAGGTCAGAATTGACCCCGATCCTGTAGTACATTTGATCGGACCTTGTAGCCGTCTTATTGGTTTTGAGATTGAATTCGACATCGATCGATTCTACAGGATTTTTTTTCTTTATTTCCAGTCTCGCAGAAGAAGCAGGTGAAAGATTCCCTGCGTGGTAACGTGTATTCATGGATCCTGCATACAGGTTCGAGTAATAGAGCATTTCTTTTGTGAGATCATCTGACTGATCAAATTCGTATGCTTTTTCATATTGATTCATAGCAGAATAATAATCTCCTGACATGAAATAGGCATAGCCAACACGTTGCCTGATCTGTTTGGATTCGATATTCTGACTATCCGTTTCTTTTGACAGATCAATCAGCTTTTTCCAGTCTCCTTTGAGGTAATATTGGTAGGAGAGACTATCCATTTTGCTAAAGCTAAGCTCAGCCTGAGAAAATGAAAATAGCGGCAGGAGCAGTAAAATTATTACTGGGTATCTATACATTTCGCTACAACTTTAATTCTTTTATTTTCGTAAGTAAACATATTTATCCGATTGTTTTCCAGTATGATAGTACCGGTACTTTCGTTTTGAATTCTTCCAAAAATACTCAGGTCGATCCTTGAAGATAGTTTCAGATACTGGGGCATTACTGCATCGTCAGTTTCAGCGGGAAAGATGGTGTAACAGGCGCGGATCCTTTTGGTGAAAGGAGCAATGAAATCATGCAGCCAGACCAATATGTTTTTATTATAAATTGAGTTCAGTGCCAGTTCATCCTTGATTTCGAGATGCTCGAAATAACCCAGCAGCACTTTGAAGGCGGTGAGGTAAAAAAAGTACAAAAGCGATTTTTTGTCGCCGTAGAAGGTAGTGAAAAAAAACATACTTCCATCATTCACATAATAGGCACTACTCTCTGTCTCACTGCAATAGAGATAGTTTTGATTGTATGAGTCGGTAAAAGCCTCCCAGCGTTCAGTTTTTTCATTCCCGTTTTCGTCCGTGGCGCTGAATTTGAGCACAGAATTTGGCTGAATTCCGAAAGAATTCTTCAGCAAGGTATTAGCATGCAAATCTGAGATGATCTCTCCTTCTCCCGGGATTGAAAAAGTGGTAAGGGCATTCGAGTTATTGTCAGTTTTCAGATAATATGAAATTGGATAGTTCAGCGTTTTCGCCCCTGGTTTTGAAGAAGATTGTACTTGAAAGTGAATATGGGGTTGGTGGGATCGACCTGAATTACCGCAGGTAGCCAGAAAATCGCCCCGTTTCACATGATCACCTTTTGATACTTTAAAAGTGCCTTTCCGTAAGTGCGAAAGTTGTGAATATAAACCAGGTATATGTCTGATTATTATGGTGTTTCCCCAGTTATTCACGGTATCTGTTTTACCGATTTCGTTGTCGTCGATGTGATCGATGATCTCCTCCACGATACCATCTGCCGGCGCCAGCACAGGCTTGTTGTAGCAGTGGTAGTTTTCGCAGATCAGACCATTGGAGCTATAAGTCTTCATCTCTTCATCGAGTAACATGAAGTCGTAGGCATAACTCCAGTCGCCTTTGTGGGTGAATTTTCCATCATGGCCCTGACTCACAATCCATTCTCCCCAGAAGGGAAGATGGAAGGGGAAATAGAGGAGTTGTGAAAGCCTGCTCCTATTATTTATGTAAGTGTACAGATTCCTTTCGGGTGAATAATGCTGGATAGGTGTAAGAACCAGACTGGAAGTTTTCTTCCTCAGCATCAGAAAATAGATGAAGAGAATAACGACGATGGAGAAGGGGAGAGAAAATACCGGAAGCTGAATCCCGCCAAAGATTTTGGTAAGGGAAAGCAGGACCAGTGAAGTTAATGGTACAAGTAAAACTGCCCACACGTAGGAATTCCGTGAAGGTATGACAAAGAAACCTCCGATGGCAATGGCGGTCATGATGTAATTGGCACCAATGTTATAATAGGAGAAACCCGTGGTGTTTGAGCCTATGAATGAGGCAAACAGGTAGGCTGAAAGAAATCCGACAAAGGAGAGGGAGAAGGCAATTCTTGAACTTATGAGCAATAGAACAGCGATCAGTAGCCCGGAAAGAACATTGTTCTGAAAGAAAATGGAGCTCAGCGACCGCAGATAAGTGTCGGCCAGTTTATTGAAAGAGAGACCTTCGATGGATTGAAGAAAGTTCACCAGTTGACTGCCACCAACCGAATGTGCTTCATTGATCCAATAAATATCCCTTTGTGTCAATCCCAAATTTACAAAGCTTGATGAGGACAGAACGATCAGCCAGAAGCCAATAACAAACGGAATACTCAGGTGGGGCAGACCATATTTACCGAGCCATCCGCCTAAGGTTACAGATAATATCAATGTCAGTAAGACTGCCAATAGAAGGAGACTGAAATAGACCAGTCCCGGTTCAAAGAATGTGCCCATCCCCAGACCGAGCAACAAGGCATTGAAACTGTAGAGGCCTTTCCTTAGCTGCAGTTTGTCGAATCCCATTGAATTGGCAATCAGAACGGCTGTGAGAGTGGCCAACAATCCGCTGAGTCCGGCATAAAAATTAAAAAAGGTGACAATAAGAATGCCGAATGCTAACAGCTTATTGTCCAGAAATAATACAATGGAATAGCTGTTCAACGTGGAAAGCAGAATATTTTCTTTAAATGAAGCTATGAATCTGTCTGTTTTCATTCCGGTTACATAAATCAGGTAATAGGATTCCTGTTAAGGTGTTCCGGAATCTGTTCTGCATTACCGAGGTATTCCAAAGTCTCAGCTTTTCTGATCACATGAGGATGGCTCTCCTGATCTAGCAGAACAACATTGGGACGAAGCGTAATAAACTGCATCCATTGGGTCATGTTGTATGCCCCTACTTTGTGCACAACCAGATGATCGCCTTTCTGCAACAGAGGGAGTGTGATGTTTTCACGGATTACGTCGATGTTCATGCAAAGCGGACCATACAAAACTGTTTCTTCGGTATGTTGACCGGCTTCCTGGGCAGCACTGATTCTATGATCGTACCAAAATGAAGTGAAAAGTAAATTGACGCCAAAATCCATGATTGTAGATCTTCGACCATCGGATAGGCGTTTGTTGGCAAGAACGGTTCCAAGCAAATATCCGGCATCGTCAATTAACGCCCTCCCGGTCTCGAGAATCAGCAACGGCAGAGCATCCGGCTCGAATCCAAAACCAAGTATCACATCTGTTATGGCATCTGCAAACTGATCGATCGTTGGAACTGTGTCTGAACCAGGTAGATAGGAGCCTTTCAAAGTGTTTGTTGAAGGGAAACCACCACCCAAATCAAGGTATTGAATCGTTTTGTTCAGCTTTTCCTTGATATTCCGCGCCAGTTCACACATTTTGGTTGTAGCTATGGTGTAAGCGGATGTTTCAAGCATAAATGTTCCGATATGGCAATGCAATCCAACCAGATTGAGATTTTCGCTGTTGATGATTCTAGAGATTGCATTCCAGGCCTGACCGTTCTCATAATTGAACCCGAAACGGTCCCATTTGGGAAAGATGCCGGTATCCATGTTGACACGGATGGCAACACGGGGTTTGAGCTGATGGTCTTCGCTCAGTTTTATCAGGGAATACAGTTCGTCAAAATGATCAATATGAATCAGCGAATTATTTTTGGCAGCGGTAAGCAATTGTTCATCAGTCTTATCCGGACCGTTAAAGATGATCTTGTTGCCGGGAACGCCGTTATTTATTGCTTTCTCATACTCAAAGCCTGACACCACTTCAGCCCAGGATCCCTCCTGATGGAAGATTTTACAAACGGCGTTGAGGTAGTTGGTCTTGTAAGACCAGGCAAACTGGACTTTGGGATATCGTGTCTTAAATATCCTGGTCGCAAGCTGATAATTACGCCTGATCTGTTTCTCCGAGACCACAAAAAGGGGGGACCCGTATTGCTGAATCAGCTCTTTTACACTCGCTCCCTCAATTTGAGAAACCACCTCGTTCTTTACCTGGGAACCAAACTTATTGGCAAAACCGATATTCAGTTTCTTGATGATGGGACGCTCATATTTTAATTTTTCCATTTTTTGTGGTTTTAAACCCATGATGGACGGCCACATAGGGCCGCCCCTACAATTTTTATAATTCCCCTGTTCCTGAAATGGTCTGAAATTCAGTCACATCAGTAATTAAATCCCAGGAGTATCTGATGAACATTTTGCCAACTTCGTAATTATTAAACGGCTCTACGGTTTCTCCCATGGCCATTTTTACAAGAGCCACGGGCTGATTTTGACCTGCGGCTGCAGTTAGATAAATCCAGGCAGGAAATCGCGGATTGACTTCCATAATATAAGATTTCCCATCTGTTGTCTGCATAATTTCCAGTTCACATCCGCCTCTCCATTTGGTCGCCCTGATAAATTTGTGTGCCAGATCGATGAAGGAGATGTCATCAATAGTGATGCCTGCCCATGCTTTTCCCTTATCAGTAATGTAAAGTTTTCGCATAGGAATCACGCTTATTGTGTTCCCATTTCCATCTCCGAGGGCTGCAATGTTTATCTCGGTACCCCGGATGAATTTTTGTGCAATAATTGGTAAACCCCATTTGGTCTGGAGCTTAAAGAAAGCCTTTTGCGCTTCCTCCAGGCTGGTTACCACGACAGCATCGTAGTATTTCCCTTTGACCACGAGCGGGTAATCCAGTTCATCTGCGGCAGCTTTCAATTCTGAAACCTGGTATACAAGTCTGTCTTCGGGAACCATCAGATGATGTTTCTTTCCGAATTTGTATAAAAGCATTTTATTCCGCGCTTCAAAAGGTTCCAGTTCGGGTAAGAAAGTACGGATGCCTATGCTATTTAATTTGGTGCTTAACTTGATGAAATTGAAAAGTTCGGCGTCGAAATTGGGGATTATCAGATCGATTTTTTCTTTTTCTTGTATGGATTCCAGGCGATGAAAAAGACTCTCAGTACCGGCCGATGGATAAGGAATCTGATAAGTTTTATCTACAAGCTGATGCATATAGATTCCAGGTTCCAGGGCTTCGTAACTCAGTCCGATGATACGGGTCTCGAAATCAGGGCATTCCTTGATGGCGCGGATAACGGCGACTCCCGGACCCGGACTGTCAATTGCATTGAGCCCTGTAACGGCAATTACCAGCTTCCTTTTTTCTCCGTTTCCTGTTTTTGATAGCACACTCATCTTAAAGGATCATTTTTTCTTCGATAAAGAACTTATTCTTCCAAAAGATTGTAGTCTCCCAGCTGAGATAAGAAATCATCCAGATCTTTTTCGAACTGATTTTTATCCACTTCGTATCTGGAACATATAAAATCTATTATTTCCTGCCGGGATTTGTCCTCCTTGAACTGGGCCAATATATCCGAACCAATTGGATTGGAAGAAAATGAATCACCTGAGGAGGGATTGAAAATAAATCCGGCTTCACTCGTTGCTATATTCTTTTTAAATCTCATGGCATTAATTATAAACTACAGGTAAAAAGTTTTATCCAGGAATCTCTGAAAATTTTCTTTGTACTGTTCTCCGATCGGGATATAGATTTTCTCGTCGAAAATGATCCGGTTTCTTTCAATCACTTTCACCTGCGACAAGTTGACAATAAACGATCTGTGAACCCTCATAAATAAATCTTCCGGCAGTTCAGTTTCGATATTTTTCATTCTCATCAGCGTAGTAACTGGTTTGTCCTTAAGTGAATGAATTATGATGTATTCGTTCGAGCCCTCGATGTATTTTATATCTGCCAGGAAAATGCGGATCAGGCGGTGTTCTGCCTTGACAAATATATAGTCCAGGGTAGGCTGAGGAGCTTCCGGAGTTTTTTTGTTTAAATCGAACCAGGCTTTTGCCTTGTTGGCCGACTTTAGGAATAATGGAAAGCTGATTGGCTTAAGCAGATAATCCAGGGCATCGACTTGAAAACCTTCGATGGCAAATTCACTGTACGCGGTAGTGAAGATGACCGGTATTTTTTGCTCGAGGGATCTGACAAAATCCATCCCATTCAGATCAGGCATATTAATATCAACGAAAAGCAGTTCTATCTCTTCATTCCTGATACATTCCAGTGCTTCGAAAGCGCTTGAACAAAGAGCGATCTTTTCCAGAAAGGGCGTTCTCTCAATATAGGCACCGATTTGTTTTAGTGCCAGCGGTTCATCGTCTATGGCCAAACATTTGATCTTCATACGATAGTTTTTATTGTTTATTCAATCGGTACACTCAAATACACCGTATATTCCAATTGGGAGTCTTGGATATTGAATTGATAGTTTTTATTGTAGAGTAATTCCAAGCTCTTCCTGATATTTGCAAGGCCAATTCCGGAATATTTACTTTTCTTTTCAACAGCTTTGTTGTTTTTGCTGTTTTTGATGGTGCAATTCAGCATGCTGTCAGTTATGTCTAATTTTAGCTGAACGAAAGAATCTTTCTGATAGCTAACTCCGTGTTTGAAAGCATTTTCCAGTAAGGAGATAAAGAGCATAGGGGGGATTTGTATATCCGGAATTTCATCCGGGACTTCGAGGGTTACCTGGACGTGCTCAGAAAAGCGAAGTTGCATCAGGGATATATAGCTCCTGATGAACCCGATTTCTTTCACTAAACTTGTCCTGCCCTGAGAAGTATCATATAAGAGGTACCGCATCATGGTTGAAAGTCGTATGACAGCATCCTTGGCATCATCAGCATTTATATCTATTAAAGAATGAATATTATTGAGAGTATTCATGAAAAAATGCGGACTAACCTGATGTCTCAGGAATGCCAGTTCACTTTTAAGCTGCTCTTTTTCAAGGTCTCTATGTCTGTCTTCTGCGATCAGCCATTGGCCGATAACTTTAAATGTTGTACTACTGCCTACAATAAGAATCGAGATAATCATATTGGCTATAATATGCAGGGAGACTGTATCATAGTTGGTTATTCTCTCCGGTTTATAACCAATTGGCGCAGGCATGCCCGAACCCAGCTCCATCGGAATTCCAGATCCCAGGTTCATGGGTGGCATCTTAACTGGTGCAGGGAAAAGCAAGGTGTTCAAAATCAGTTCTGCGGCTGTCATAGCTACAATGAGAATAGCTGCCGATATCACATAAGTCTTGTATTTCTGTTGGATCAGGAACCTTGGAATCAGATAAAATATATTGAGCAGAAATACCAGGAGGAAGGAAAAGATGCGCAACCATTCTGAAAGTAGTTGCTCCCAGTCAAGAGAACTGTAACCCCATTGGTTAAAGAACGGAATAGAGAAGATTCCTATCCAGCCTAAGCCGAACAATGAATTTTCGATTACCTCAATTTTGAAAGACTTGTTCATGATGGAAACGGGCCCTTGCTGATTTTATAACAAAGATAGTTTTCCGGGCAGTGAATTATCAAGAAATCAGTAAAAAGCTCATTTTCATCAACAAAAGTTCTCTTTTTGTCTGTGATTCGTTGACACGACAATTGCTTTTTTCAACTTGTAATTAATCTCGTATTGAGAATGGTTTTGTTCTGATTTTGCGTTCTGGCTTTGTTATTTTTTATTGCTATTTTTATAACATGGTAGAGGAATTTTGTTTTACCTTTAATACAGTGAAAAAATGAGCAAAATTTTACGAGGGCTTGCGGCCGGTTGGGGCGCAAAAAAGTTGGGCGGTGGATGCCTTTCCACGATTGTGATCTTCTTAATTTTATGGTGGTTGCTGGGGCATTTCGGTATCTTTAAATAGATCCCGCCTAACCATCTGCAACATAAGAAATATTTTCCCCACAACAATTTTAATTGAACCTTTAATTTCGGTGGGAATCGGGAGGTCTTATTCATACCCAACCGATGCATAACCCACCCAGTGTCGGATAGTTGCGTTGGCGGTTTTTCCCATTTGTTATTTATTTATTTCTTCTATATAACTGCGTGATTTCAAGCAGTTTGGTTCCATGTTCTTTCGTGAGCAGGGCTGGATCCATCCGCCAAATCCAATTTCCTTTGATGGTACCGGGTTTGTTCATCCTGGCAAGGCTGGGTAACTCAAGAATATCCTGCATCGGGATGATGGCCAGTTGCGCCACCGACTCCTCTACCTTCCTGATAAGGTGCCAAGAGTTTAATTCGTCTGATCCCAGGTAATTTTGCACCCTTCTCTTCTCCTCTTTTTTAAGCGATTGCAGCCATCCTGCAGTAGTGTTGTTATCGTGCGTACCGGTATAGGATACAAAATCGTTGGTGTAATTGTGTGGTAAATGGGTATTGTCTGCCTCATCAGAAAAGGCAAACTGGAGTACCTTCATCCCCGGAAGGTTAAATTTTTTTCGAAGCTGATCTACTTCCGGCGTTATTAATCCGAGGTCTTCCGCTACGATTGGCAAGGTACCAATCTGCTGCTGTAGGAGTTGCAGCATCTCCTCGCCATTGGCTTTCATCCAGCTACCGTTGATGGCTGTCTTTTCACCTGCCGGCACGGCCCAGAATGACTCCAGTCCGCGGAAATGGTCAATCCGAACCAGATCAAAAAGTTTCAGGTTGAAGTGAATTCGGGCCATCCACCACTGGAACCCGGTTTCTTTCATTCTTTGCCAGTCGAACAAAGGATTTCCCCACAGCTGACCGGTTTTGCTGAAGTAATCGGGCGGAACACCTCCAACTAATTTTTGGCTAAGATCCTCATTCAGAAGGAATAGTGATTGATTGCTCCAGACATCTGCACTATTGTAGGAAACATAAAGAGGGATATCTCCAAAGATGGATATTCCTTTTTCGTTGGCATATTTCTTCAAAGCAAACCATTGATTGAAAAAAATAAATTGCAAAAACCTGCTGAATTCAACAGATTCTCGTAGTAATCTATAATGTTCGCTGAGTGCTATTTCCTGACGTAGCCGGATGGGTTTTTCCCATTTGCTCCAGTTGGAACCCTTCAGATTATTGAGGCAGGCGTCAAACAGCGACCAGGATTCGAGCCACCACCAGTTTTGGTCCCAGAATTGATGGTATTCTCCGGTATTGAAGCCACCAGATGCGGAAAAATTCAGGAAAGCCTCTTTCAGAAGCTTTTCACGGTAGGGGAGGACAAGCTTAAAATCAATCTTATCAATGGGGAATTCCGGTGGATTTTTCAGCGATTTGTCAGAAAGTAAGCCTTCCCTGACAAGAAGTTCGAGATCGATCAAGCCGGGGTTTCCTGCGAATGCAGAGTAGGATTGGTAAGGCGAATGGCTCCGGTTGGTTGGCCCCAGAGGCAGTATCTGCCAGATTTTTTGTCCTGCTTCGTTGAGCCAGTCGACAAACTTTAAAGCTTCGGCGCCCAGTGAACCGATCCCGTATTTCCCTGGTAGGGAAGAGGGGTGTAACAGGACTCCTGATTTTCGCGTATCAAATATCATCTGTTATACTTGGAAGTAGCATGAAAATACGTGAGTAAAAGTATAGGTATTTCCCAAATGACAAAAATGTTTAAATAAGTAACAAAAATTTTGGCGGCTCGTAATAGCTATAGAATGTTTATAATCATTCTAAATAATTGAAGTCATGAAAAATTTACTATTCATTTTAATCTTATTTGTCATGGAAACGAATGCATTTGCTCAATTTAGTCAGGAGCCCCTGTCCTACGCGTTTGACGCACTTGAACCCTATATTGATAAAACCACCATGGAAATCCATTATGGTCGTCATCATAAGGCATATGTCGATAATTTAAATAAGGCCGTAGCCGGAACGCCTCAGGAAAAAATGTCTCTTTTGGATTTACAAAAATCCGTTAATGCTGAGACACCTGCTGCGATTCGCAACAATGGCGGTGGGGTATGGAACCACACCTTCTTCTTCAACGGAATGGCACCGAATGCAGGAGGTGAACCAAAAGGAAAATTAGGAGAGGCCATCAAATCGACCTGGGGAAGTTTTGATCATTTCAAGGAGGAATTTAAGAAGGCTGCGCTCGGAAGGTTTGGATCGGGATGGGTCTGGCTATCAGTTGTCAACGGCAAACTTGCGATTCAGTCAACTCCGAACCAAGACAACCCGTTGATGTCTGTATCGGATGTGAAAGGAACTCCGGTTTTGAGTCTGGATGTCTGGGAGCATGCCTATTACCTCAAGTATCAGAACAAACGTGCAGATTATGCCGATGCTTACTGGAATGTTGTGAACTGGGAACGCGCCAATAAACTTTATCTTGAAGTATCAAAATAAGATACGATAATGATCTAAAAAGAAAGCCGTTCACAATTAAGTGAGCGGCTTTCTTAAAAGCATTATTGAAGTTTGAAGCTAATTGGAACCGTGTAAGATACCCTGACAGGTACTCCGCGTTGTTTGCCAGCTTTCCACTTCGGCAATGTTGAAACCACGCGCAACGCTTCATTATCAAGTGATGCGTCTACACCTCTGGCGATTTTGGCATTGGAAACAGAACCGTCTTTGTTTACGACGAAGGTTACGAAGACTTTACCTTGAATACCATTTTCCTGAGCTACTGTTGGATAAACGATAGCTTTGCCAATAAATGTACGAAGGGCGAGTTCTCCTCCGGGGAATTCCGGCATCTCTTCTACTACAACAAAGACCTGTTGTTCTTCTTTTTCCGTTTGCACCTCTTCCTGTTTTTGTTCTACCACTTCTACTACTTCCTTGTTTACAGCTGTCGAGATCTGTTCGTCGGAGATCATCAATTTACTTTGATCTTCAACTTTGACAGAGTCGACAACTACAGGGGCAACATATTTAACCACAGCTTGTTGTTCTGAAGGTGGCGGTGGCGGTGGTGGTGGCGGTGGTGGCGGTACATCCTGTTGAAGGTTGTTGGCCATTTCGGCGATTACCTCTCTTGCATCCCTGGATTTTAGTCTGGCTTGATTGCTTGCCCTGATATAGGGAACAATTACGATTAAACCAAGGACAAAAATACCGATCAGCGTAGAGATTAGAACAACACGGTTGTACTTTTTCCGAAGCTGATACGCTCCATATTCCTGATTTCTATTCTCGAAGACTATGTCATCGAAAGTAGGATTGAACTGTTTATCTATTACCATACGAGTCGATCTTTATTTTTTTGCTGTAGAGGGTGCGATTGCAGTTAAAGGTATCCCAAGAGCACGTTCTACCATATTCTGCTCAAGCCAGTCAATGTCGGTAACAATGTATATGGCAATTCCTACGATTGACATTTCATCAATAATATCGACAAAGTTTTTATACTTCGCTTTCTTATAGAATTTGATCAGGACAATCGGGCCGGTATCATCATTTTTTTTGAGCTGACGAATGGCCGACTGCAAAGAATCCTGTTTGATATCAATCTTCCCTGCAGTGACATCTGCCTTAAACGCTTCAATTTTCTTGAAGAGTGCCCTGTTTCTATCAAGTAAAACCTGACGGATTCCTGTGGCACT
>Ga0209430_1000628_pt1 | contig 33793 bp, 32 predicted proteins | sample BarGraIncub1133A_FD_184504 | JGI IMG/M metagenome (GOLD analysis project Ga0209430, IMG submission 184504) | Arctic peat soil microbial communities from Barrow, Alaska - Barrow Graham LP Incubations 11-33A (SPAdes) (version 2) | ecosystem: Environmental > Terrestrial > Soil > Wetlands > Peat... | reverse complement strand
TGTAATGCTTTAGAATTATGCGCCGGATTTGGAAACGATGGCATTGCCCGGATAAAAAAAGCGGCTGGCAACAATGTGGCCGTTGGGGCCGTAAAATTTGACTTCCATCCAGCTTTTGACTTTAAAAGCGGAGACGATTTGTTTAGCTAATCATTTAAATAGGTTTCGACAACAAAAAAATGGAAGCAATTTTGCTTCCATTTTTTTGCCTTACTTAATCTCTAAATGACAGAATCCTTCATCTTCATAAAGAATCACACCGAAGCTTTGGGTTTTGGCTGCTTCAGCCAGGTCATATATGGAAAGCCCGGGGACATAGCAGTCAACGGCATGGCCGGTCAGGTGTTTGGAATTGCCAATGCCGCCGACTTCCTGGTTTCTGGTTGGGCAGCGGACGCCGGAGGTCACAATAATGGGGGTATTGAGGTTTTGGCGCAGGGCTTCCAGTTGGGTTAAAAGGGTGGGGTTCATTTCATTTGGAAATCCATCACAGTATCGGCCTTCACAACAGCACTTGAATTCCTGTCGGTTAAAGTGGGAAGTGACCTGGTCCTCTTGGCGTGGCACGGGGTTGGTTTTTTGAAACAGTGCCTCATGGGTTAAAGGGCCTACCATGCCATCGGCTTCCAGGCTATGATCGACCTGGAAAGCTTTTATGGCAGCCTGAGTTTGCGGCCCGGCAAGGTTATCCGGGGGACCCGGGGAATAACCTGCTTTAGCCAGGGCTTCTTGAATTTGCAATATATACATTCTATGGGATCTCCTTTTCTTGTTCTGATAATTGTGACAAAACTTCCTTTAATTTTCGCGGAATGGGAAAACCGATACCGGTGAGATTTTCCAGAATACTGATGCCTTCGTTGGCAGTGTAAAAGAAAATAACGGCGGTGCGTAAACCGCCTCCGCCACCCAACAGGTTTTGGTCCAGCAGATGACCCATGGCCACCATAATGAGAATGAGGATTTTTTTCAGAATTCCCCTAAACCCGATTTCGCTGGAAACCTGACGTTTGATAATGGCCGCCACCACGCCGGTTAGATAATCAATCAGCATAAAGCCGAAAAGGGTATAAAGAAACCCGTCATAGCCACCCATGAGAAATCCCACCAGGGATCCAATAAAGGCAAACAACTTGGGCAAGTGATATACTATTTCTTTCATTTCATTGTTTGAACCTCCTTTCATAAAATTCGTATCAAAGGATAGATGGGAATTTTGGAAAAAAGGTGCCATTTTGCATCTTTAGTTTCAATAAAAGTTATATTAGTATTTTAAATAATAAAGTCACTGCGATAGAGAAAGATATATTAAAACAAACTTTCGTCGTAAAAAGTGTTGAAGTAACACATAATATTGTCGCATATTTTGTTGAAATGACGTTAGATTCATTTCAATATGAAAATTAATTAGAAAAGGGACTCAGATATGTTTAGCAAGAATGATTGTTTAATTAAATATAGAATCATCAAATTTGAAAAAATTATGAAAATAAAAAGTAATAGAAGCGTGACTGTTTATTAAGTCTAAAGATGAATTTTGGCAAATTATTCGGGGTATCTGTATTATTGTTGTGGTACTGATCCATTGTAAAACCGGGATTGGCTATGAAAAAGCACCCTTTGATGCCTGGAATTTTGATTACTGGATTATTATGCGGCAGTTCATTAATTTTCCGGTAGCCATTTTCATTTTTCTTGCCGGTTATTTTGTGAATATTGAAAGAGTTAAGAAATCGACCACATCTTATATGATCAACCGAGGCAAGCGGCTGCTGGTACCATTCCTGATATGGTCGTCATTCTACACCCTTCTCACCATTTATTTTGCTGGTGGCAAGGTGTCTGTTTCTGATACGCTTTTTAAACTTGTGTTTGGATTATCATCCATTCAGCTTTATTTTATCCCGGTGTTATTGCAGTTAGCGGTGTTAACACCATTTTTGATTAAAGCCATACAATCCCGCCGAGGCACAAAACTGTTGCTGCTCGTCACACCAATCTATTTAATTGGCTTGTATGCCTATGCCATTGTTTATAAAAGCCAATTCGCCTTTTATCAAACATTTTTCCCGGCCTGGTTCATTTTTTATTATGTTGGCCTATGGATTAAAATCAATGGCTACAAACCCCTATTCAAAAAAAATCAGATTTTCAATGGGGCTTTATGTTGCGTGATTGGTTTAAGCCTCAGTATCATTGAGGGATATGGACTACTGGCTTTAGGATTCCCTGAAGATTTTGCAACCATACAAATTAAGGTTTCTTCGATTTTTTATGCTTTTGCCATTATTAATTTATTACTGGTCATTAAACCATACATGGAAAAAATGGAGATTAAATGGCTTAAAATTTTAGGTGATGATTCCTACGGCATCTTTTATGTTCATTTATTCTGGATTATGATCAGTTATATTATTCTCTGGTATGTTCCTCTTATTGGAGAAGTATTACCGGCTTATCAGTTATTACAAGTCGTCTTTGTTGTGAGTTTAAGCTGTTTGAGCATTTTTATGATTAAGGCAATCATGGGAAGAAAATTATCCGGTCGGTTTTTAGGATTATAATTGGAATAGCCATGAAAAATTCGTTTAAATCCAACTTTGGACGATAATAATGGTTTATGAATTTTTAAATAAAAGATAATTAATGCTTGCTGAATCATTATCAATTTGGCAAAAAAAAACCAGAATAAGAGACCTTGGCCTCTTTTCTGGTTTATTAACAATCTTTAGAGCAACCCTCAATTTAAAATTTTAAAGGGGAAAGTCAAGCTGACTGGGTTCGTGGGTAAAGGTGCTTTTGCCAGTGGCGTAGTCGATGACGCACTGTCCGTGACCTAATAACTTGTATTTATAGCTGAGGAGGCCGTCAAGGCCGACAGGCCCTCGGGCATGAAGCTTGGCGGTGCTGATGCCGACTTCGGCACCAAAGCCAAAACGAAAGCCATCGCTGAAGCGGGTAGAACAGTTCCAGAAGACACAGGCGGAGTCCACCAGGGTCATAAAGGTTTTGACAAAGGCTTCATCTTTGGTAAGAATCACATCGGTGTGGCCGGAGCCATAGGTGTTTATATGCTCAATGGCGGCTTCCATTGTCGGCACAATCCGAATGGATAGAATATAATCCAGGTATTCGGTTTTCCAGTCTTCTTCCGTAGCGGCTTCCACTGAAATGATTTTACCAACCGCGTCGTCCCCTTTAATCAGACATTTTTTATCGTCCAGAGCTTTTTTTAGCAGGGGCAATAATGTTTGGGCCACTTTTTCATTGATGAGTAGGGTTTCCAGGGTGTTGCAGGCGGCAACGTACTGGGTTTTAGAATCCACAATAATCTTGACGGCTTCTTCCAGGTCGGCGTCATCGTGAACATACACATGGCAGATGCCATCAGCGTGTCCCATGACGGGGATGTTTGAATTGTCCATAATGTATTTGACAAAGTCATTGGAGCCTCTGGGAATAATTAAATCGATGTATTGGTCAAGAGAAAGCATGGCGGTGACTTCTTCCCGGCTTTCAAGGTTTTGGATCCAACCCTGGGGAATCCCAGCGGTGGCGGTGGCTTCCTGGATAACTTTACAAAGCAGTCGGTTGGTTTCCAGAGCTTCTCGGCCGCCTTTTAGAAGAACGCTGTTTCCGCTTTTCAGGCACAATGTGGCTATTTGGATAAAGGCATCGGGACGGGATTCAAAAATAACCCCAATCACCCCAATGGGACAGGTGACCTTATAAAGGTCAAGGCCGTTATCTAAATGGGTGGACAGTTTGGTGGCACCCAAGGGGTTATTAAGCTCGATCAGACTGTAAATCCCCTGAACAACATCACTGATTTTAGCAGCATCAAAGGTCAGCCGTTTTAAGAGTGGGGCGCCAAGGTTTTCGGCCTGGCTTCGTTTCATGTCCTCGTTATTGGCTGCTATCAGAGCAGCGGTGTTGGCTTCAAGCCCCTTGGCAATGGCTAACAGTCCGGCGTTTCTTGTTTTGCCATCGGTGGCGGCTAAAAGAATACTGGCATCTCTGGCTATTTTTCCACGTTCATCCATTTGCATTGATGGGTCCTCCTGTTTTTTTATTTTTATTCTAAAAGATTATCGCGAATTTTCGCGAAGTCCTGGGCGGATAGGTCGGTTTCGCTGAGTAAATAATTTTCCACCGAGCCAAAATTTTCTTTGATGTAGTTGATGGATATTTTCAACCAGTCAGGTTTCACACCGTAAAATTCCCAAAGGTGATGGTTTTCAATGCCAAGTTCTTCGGACATAATATTCCCCAAAAGATCAAAGCTTTCATCAAAGGTTAGGTTGGTCAGGGTGTAGTCGGAAATAATGGTGGCTTCATCCACTCCCAGTAGGCTGAGAATGAGGAAGGTCATGAATCCGGTGCGATCCTTGCCGTTGGTGCAATGATAAAGAAGGGGCAGTTCATGGGGCAGGGTTAAATATTTAAGCACTTCGGCAAAGCATTGGGCTCGTTCTTCGGTTTGAGTTTTATAAATAGCACGCATAAATTGATCGACAGTGCCGGGCTGGGTAAAATCCGTTTTGCCAATGCCAAAATCAAGGCTGTCAAAAATTGGGAGGAGATGATATTCGGTGGTTTCCGGTAAGCGGTCAACTTGTTTGAAGGCTTTCGCTTCATTTCTAAAGTCAAAAGCGTGTTTTAAACCAAGGTCTCTGAAATAGTCGACATCGTTATCGGAAAGGTGGCACAGTTCTTCGGAGCGGATGACCTTGCCCCATTTGACCGTACGACCATCAAGGCCGCTGTAGCCGCCGATGTCGCGGATATTAATGGAGTTTTCCAGCTGAATGATTCGTTTGTACAGTTGGGTTTCATCGCAAAAAATAAGATTATGCGCATCTTTAAAATTATAGAGTGGGGAACCGTTTGGAGAAAGAGGGCCCTCGGCTTTTTTGAGGGATTCATTAAATGCTTCTTTATAGTTTTCCTCAAATTTATGTTTTTTCATTCGATTGTGTGCTAAGAATACTGCGGGAATAACGGTAATAGCGCCTAGAAACAGTGTGAGTTTTGCCTTTTTTTTCATAAAAAATTCCTTCCTTTGGCCTCATTTCAATGATGGTTAAGTTATGTTATTATTATACCATATGTTAAATAAAAAAATCATTAAAAATGGGTGAGGTGAAAAATGAATGGTATTGGAATCTACTGTCATATTCCTTTTTGTATAAAGAAATGTGGCTATTGTGATTTCCCTTCGGTTAGTATTACCGGGAATAATGAAATAAAAGGCTATTTTGATGCGCTTCACAAAGAAATAAAGGCTTTTGCCATGAATAATAAAGGGTGTAAAATGCCCCCGGTGGACACCATTTACTTTGGCGGAGGAACCCCTTCGGCGGTGCCGCCGGAATACATCAGTGAAACCATGGCGCTTCTTCACGAGGTTTTTACAATTTCTGCGAATGCTGAACAAACCATTGAGATTAACCCGGGAACCTTAAGTACCGTAAAAACCCGGATTTATCGGGAATCAGGTTTTAATCGGGTGAGCATGGGATTACAGGCATGGCAGGATGACCTGTTAAAAAGCCTGGGACGGATTCACCGGCAAGCGGATTTCATTAACAGCATGAACCTGTTAAAAGCCGCAGGCTTCGACAATATCAGTGTGGATGTGATGTACGGCCTGCCCGGCCAAAGTTTGAAAGATGTCATTGACACCCTGGCAGCCCTGATGAACTTTTCGCCAACCCATTTGTCCTGCTATAGCTTGATTCTTGAAGAGGGAACCCCCATGACGCAAAGCGAAGCCCGGGGTGACATCAGTTTGCCTGATGAGGATGCCGAACGTGAAATGCATTGGGGAATTCATGAATTTTTGAAGACTCGGGGCTATGATCACTATGAGATTTCCAGTTATGGTAAACCTGGTTATGAAAGCCGGCATAACCTTAAGTATTGGGAGGTCATTCCTTACTGCGGATTTGGATGCGGAGCCCATGGATTTTTCAATGGCAGCCGTTATGGCAATACCCGAAATCTTTCCGACTACATCATGGCCCTAGACGAAGGTAAAAACCCGGGCGTCAGTGAAGGCATCCTAACCAAGGATCAAATGATGAGTGAGTGGATGTTTTTAGGTCTGCGGAAGCTGAAAGGCATTGATGATGGGGTTTTTCAAAGACGTTTTGGCCAAAGCTTTTTTATAATTTATCAAGATGCCATTTATTCTTTAATTAAAAAGGGGCTGTTGGTTCGTGACAGATCGATTATTCGCCTCACGGATCGGGGTCAGGATTTTGGAAATCAGGTTTTTATGGCATTTATATAGGTTGCTGGTCCCGTAGAAACTAACCTTAAGAAAACTTTAAAACTTGAGTAGAGTATTATAGAAATCAATTGACAAAGTCGGGGTAGGGTGGTATATTTAATTCAGATGTTAGCACTCGATTATCGTGAGTGCTAATAACGAGGTGAAACATGGAACTCAATGATCGAAAAAAGAAAATATTAGAGGTAATCATCCGTGATTACATTAACACAGCTGAACCGGTGGGGTCTCGGACCCTTTCAAAAAGGTGTAACCTGGGCATTAGTCCGGCGACCATCCGAAATGAAATGGCTGACCTGGAGGATTTGGGATTTTTAATGCAACCCCATACATCTTCTGGTCGGATTCCAACCCAGCAGGCTTATCGCTATTATGTTGATGAGATTATGGAAATTAAAAAACTTGAAAAAATGATCCGGACGGACATTCATCGTGGCTTTTTAAATTATACCACTGAGTTGGGTAACACCATGGACCATACCGCTCGGGTTTTATCCCAGCTAACCAATTATACGGCTGTGGTATTGGCACCTCGTTTCACAAATTTTAATTGTAAGCATGTTCAAATTGTTTCATTGATTAAAAATCGGGTACTAATGATAGTAGTTACTCAAGAGGGTATGGCAAAGAATATTGAAATGTGCCTTTCTCAAGAGGTTGACCCACTGCTTGCTTTAAAGCTCACCAATGTTTTGAATAGTTTTCTTAAGAATAGTTTCTTAAGAGATATGAGCTCAGAATTCATTGACCAGATCCAAGAGTTAACCAGTGAGGAAACCCATCTTATTCATGAGATACTTCCCCATTTGAAGAAGGCTCTGATGGAAGGGGAATCTGAAATTCATTCCATGGGACTAACCAATCTTTTTAATTATCCTGAATTCAGCGATGTTGAAAAGATCAAAAAATTGGTCAACATTATTCAAGAAAAACAAGTACTTTCGGAGATGATGGTTACCAATGACGGCAATCGGATAATTCACATTAAAATAGGGAGTGAGAATGACAATGAAAGTTTAAAGGATTTTAGCATTATTACCTCAACCTATGAGTTGGAAGGTGAAATGATGGGAGCTTTTGGAGTGATCGGACCCACCCGAATGAACTATGACAATGTGTCATCGGTGCTGAATTACATACGCAATGAGTTGAATTTACATATCTCAAATTTATTAATGAAATAGGTGATTATATGACAAAAGAAAAGAAAAAAAAGTCAGAAGTTATAAAAAAAGAAGTTTTGGAAGAGCAGCCTTTAGCGGAAAACACTGCCAAAACTGAGAAACCGACTGTATCATCTGATGAAAAAATTGAGAAAGAAGCTCCGGATAAAATTTTAAAGGAGCTTGTGAAAGAAGATGAAGAAATATTAAATCGCTTGATACGCCTTCAGGCTGATTTTGAAAATTTCAAAAAACGAACAGCAAAAGAAAAAGCGGAGATTTACAACTTTGCTTTGGAAAACCTGGCCATTAAACTCATGCCGGTGATGGATAATCTGGAACGAGCCGAGGCATCAATTAGCGGAACTGAAGAAGCTGAAGGGCAAACCTATGTCGATGGTGTCCAAATGGTATTTAAGCAGCTTAAAGATGTTCTTAAGGAAGAGGGTTTAGAAGAAATTAGTTCAACGATACCCTTTGATCCCAATTTTCATCACGGCGTTGCTGTCGGTGAAGATTCTGAAAAAGAGGATCAGGCAATTCTGGAGGTTTTTCAGAAGGGTTACAGTTTTAAAGGCAAGGTCATACGGCCAGCCATGGTTAAGATAAACCAAATATAAAAAAATAAAAAAATTTCAGGAGGAAATAGATATGGGAAAAGAAAAAATTATCGGAATTGATTTAGGTACCACCAATTCATGTGTAGCAGTATTAGAAGGTGGAGAAGCTGTTGTTATTCCTAACGCGGAAGGTAACCGAACCACACCATCCGTTGTCGCATTTACCAAAGACGGCGAACGTTTAGTTGGACAAGTTGCCAAACGTCAGGCTGTAACAAATCCCGATCGTACCATTGCATCAATCAAAAGAGATATGGGTACCGATCGTAAAGTAACCATTGATGACAAAACATATACCCCACAGGAAATTTCAGCAATGATTCTGCAAAAGCTAAAAGCGGATGCTGAGGCTTATTTAGGAGAACCAGTAACCAAAGCTGTTATTACCACACCTGCTTATTTCAGTGATGCCCAAAGACAGGCAACCAAAGATGCCGGACGGATTGCCGGCTTGGAAGTTTTAAGAATTATTAATGAGCCAACCGCGGCTGCTTTAGCCTATGGCTTGGATAAAGGCCAGAACCAAAAAATCATGGTTTATGACCTTGGCGGCGGAACCTTTGATGTCTCTGTTCTTGAATTAGGTGATGGCGTCTTCGAAGTTAAGTCCACTAACGGTAACAATCACCTCGGTGGTGATGACTTTGACCAGAAGATCATTGATTGGATGGCAATTGAATTTAAGAAAACCCATGGCATCGATCTTCTCAAAGATAAGATGGCCCTTCAACGACTTAAAGAAGCAGCTGAAAAAGCGAAAATTGAATTATCAACCGTTATTAAATCTGATATTAATTTACCTTTTATTACGGCTACAGCCGAAGGTCCTCAGCATTTAGAATTATCCTTAACCCGTGCAAAATTTGACGAGTTAACCAAGGATCTAGTAAAAAGCACTGTCGGTCCTGTTGAAAAAGCCATGAAGGATGCTGGTATCGGCAAACATGAAATGGATAAGGTTATTCTTGTTGGGGGATCCACACGAACTCCTGCGGTTCAGGAAACAGTCAAGAATTTAACCGGTGAAGATGCCTATAAAGGAATTAATCCGGATGAATGTGTTGCCATTGGTGCAGCTATTCAGGCTGGTGTACTGGCCGGTGAAGTTCATGATGTATTACTCCTTGATGTTACACCATTATCACTGGGGATCGAAACCTTAGGTGGCGTATTTACTCGATTAATCGACAGAAATACAACCATCCCTACTAAGAAAAGCCAGACATTTTCAACCGCGGCAGATAGTCAAACCTCTGTTGATATCCATGTTTTACAGGGTGAAAGAGAAATGTCCAAGGATAATAAAACACTGGGACGTTTCCAATTAACCGGGATACCTGCCGCACGACGTGGTATTCCACAAATCGAAGTGACCTTTGATATTGATGCCAATGGGATTGTTAATGTATCCGCTAAAGATAATGGCACCGGAAAAAGCCAAAATGTTGTTATTAAATCAACCACTAATATGAGTGATGCTGAAATTGACAAGGCCGTCAAAGAAGCTGAACAACACGCTGAAGATGATAAAAAATTAAAAGCTGTTATAGAAGCTAAAAATGTTGCAGACTCCACGATCTACTCAACCGAACAATCCTTAAAGGATATGGGAGACAAGGTATCTGCGGATGAAAAAGCCAAAGTTGAAGAAGCCATTGCCAAGTTAAGAACTGCCAGCGAAGGCGAGGATGTTGAAGCCATTACCAAAGCTACAGAAGAATTAAATGAAGCATTCTATCCATTGGCTCAAAAAATGTACGAAGAAGCAGCGGCACAGAAAACACCTGAAGAGCAGGATGCTGCTGCTGAAGGCGAAGAAGATGTTGTGGATGCAGAATATGAAGAAGTAAAAGAATAAGCCTTGGTGTAAGCTAAGTACACAAGTGGCAGCCGAGGCTGCCACTCTTTTTATTTCAGAAACAGGGTTTTAAATATAAAAAAAACTTCCACTCTTAAGTGAAAAAGGGTATAATTCATAGTTGTGACTAATTACAGAAGGATTCAAAAGAGGTGAGATAGATTTATGAGTGAAAAAAGAGATTATTATGAGGTGCTTGGTGTTAATAAAAGCTCAAGCCCGGACGAGATAAAAAAAGCCTATCGAAAAAAGGCCATGCAATACCATCCTGATAAAAATCCGGGTGATGCTGCAGCTGAAGAAAAGTTTAAAGAAGCCAATGAAGCCTACGAGGTTTTAAGCGATGCTGATAAAAAAGCTGGCTATGATCAATTTGGTCATGAAGGTCCTGCTACCGGTCCTGGTGGCGGCGGTGGCTATACTTATAGCAGCGGCGGCCGTGGCGGTTTTGAGGATATCTTTAGCGATATTTTCAGTTCATTTGGCGGTGGCTTTGGCGGTGGTCAGAGAGCTCGTACCCGATCAAACCGTGGTTCAGATATGAAGATCAGTCTGACATTAACATTTAGTGAGGCTGTTTTTGGTACCGAGAAAAAGATTAAAATTAAGCGTAAAGAAGAATGTTCGGTTTGTCATGGCTCTGGGGCTCAAAAAGGTTCGGATGTGCGAACCTGTGACCAATGTGGCGGTGCGGGACAGGTTTATGTAAGACAGCAAACCCCATTCGGCACCATTCAACAGGTTCAGGAGTGTGATAAATGTCATGGTGAAGGTAAGGTCATTGATCGGCCTTGCGGAACTTGTCATGGGTCAGGCCTTGAAACGAAAGAACGTACCATTAGTATTAAGATTCCGGCAGGCGTGGATAACGGCTCTGTTTTACCACTGCGAGGCGAAGGCAACGTCGGACCTAACAATGGCCAAACCGGGGATCTCTTTGTTTATATCACGGTCAGAGAAGATCTCATCTTTAAACGCAATGGTGATGATGTTTACTATGAATTACCGATTACTTATGCTCAGGCAGCCATGGGTGACAACATAGTGGTTCCTACCATTGATACTAAGATTAAGCTGAAAATTCCTGAGGGAACTCAGAATGGCAAAGTGTTCAGATTAAAGGGTAAAGGAATTCCGAATGTCAATGGTCATGGCAGAGGCGATCAGTATATTACGGTTAAGGTTGAAGTACCACGTAAATTAACTCATGAACAGAAAGAAATTCTTCGGAAATATGCTGAAGCCACAGGCATGGATTCCCATCCTGAGGGCAAGCGTTTTTGGGCTCGGATTCGTGCCGAAGAAAAAGAAAAATGACCTAAAAAAGGCGTATAATAAATAATCAGGATGCCAGAGTAATCTGGTATTCTTTTTTTAGCTTAAATAGGTTATAATTGAAATAATCCTTGATTTTTTATTGACAAAAAAACATCTGAGGTTTATAATGAAATCAAGTTATTCATATCGACTTAATATGGATTAAATATTATGAAAGAACCGAGGTAATACCATGCCAAAAATTGCAAAAAGTTTAACTGATTTAGTTGGGAACACCCCATTATTAGAATTATCAAATTATGAAAAGAACCTGGATCTAAAAGCGACGATTTTAGCCAAACTTGAATATTTTAATCCGTTATCATCTGTCAAGGATCGTATTGGTCTGGCCATGATTGAAGCCGGCGAAAAGGCGGGTAAGATTAATGAAGGTACTGTGATTATCGAACCAACCAGCGGTAATACTGGGATTGGTCTTGCTTTTGTGGCAGCTGCCAGAGGGTATCGTCTGATCTTAACCATGCCTGAAACCATGAGTGTGGAACGTCGTAACCTTTTGACGGCACTGGGTGCTGAACTTGTCCTCACGCCAGGTCCCGGTGGCATGAAAGGCGCCATTGCCAAAGCCAAAGAATTAGGAGCGGAAATTCAAAATTCTTATATTCCACAGCAGTTTGAAAATCCTGCTAACCCAGAGATTCACAGAAAGACAACGGCTATTGAAATCTGGAATGATACCGATGGAAAAGTCGATTTTTTTGTTGCCGGGATTGGCACCGGTGGTACGATTACCGGTGTTGGAGAAGTGCTTAAAGAAAAAAATCCGGGAGTGAAAATTGTGGCTGTTGAGCCTAAGGATTCGCCAGTGCTTTCTGGTGGAAAACCAGGTCCTCATAAGATTCAGGGGATTGGCGCAGGATTTGTTCCAGGGGTTTTAAACACTAATGTATATGATGAGATCATTACAGTCAGTAATGATGATTCTTTTCAAACTTCACGGTTAATAGCAAAGAAAGAAGGACTTTTAATCGGGATTTCTTCGGGAGCTGCTATTTTTGCTGGAACTGAGCTGGCAAAACGACCTGAAAATGCGGGAAAAACCATTGTCGTTCTATTGCCTGATTCTGGAGAACGTTATCTTTCAGTAGGATTGTATAACTAATGAAAATTTCAACAAAAGGCAGATATGCTTTGCGTTTAATGTTGGACCTGGCCCTGAACAATACCGGGGAATATATTCCCATTAAACGGATTGCAGAACGCCAGGAGATCTCAGAAAAATATTTAGAGCAGATTATCACCCAGATTTCCCGGGCTGGGTATGTGAGAAGTGTTCGAGGATCCCAGGGAGGATATCAACTTTCCCGAGCTCCTGAGGAATACACTGTCGGCATGATTCTCAGGCTAATGGAAGGGGATCTTTCTCCGGTAGCCTGTCTGGATGCAACAGATAGCTGTGATCGGGCAGATCGCTGTGTGACCGTTGAGATCTGGCAGCAGCTAAAGGATGCCATTGAAAATGTGGTGGATAATGTGACTCTGGCGGATTTAGTCAAACGATATTACGAAAAGGGCAGCTGCGAATACGTCATTTAGATTTTAGAGGTAAAAAAAAGAGCTTAGGCTCTTTTTTTGTTGACAAACCCGTCCTGGGGACAATGGTAAATCGTTGTCTGCTGCATGCTCGTACAGGCTATCGCCTGTTCGCCATGTTGCAGACATCTGATGTTACGATTGTCCCCAGGACTTACTTTCCTAATTTGTCTACAATCTGAAAGAGCTTAGGCTCTTTTTTAATTACATAGGGTGTTTAAAAACTGGGTATATGCCTCAATCTTTCCATAGTTTTCATGGTTTAACAGTAACTCTTCGGCAATATTCATTCCCAAGAGGGCAGGGATAACCTGTTTGTCTTTGGGCAGCCGGGAAATATCGTAACACAGTCCTCGGGTTGCCAATCGTGAGGTCATGTTAATGCCGACATAGGAAAGGGCATCCTGAAGCTGAGTTCTCAGATAGGCATCCACATCCAGTTTTTTCAGACTATAACTTTCTTCCTGATATTCATTCACCAATTGACGAAATTCTCGTTGGAAGGTATTGTATAGTTCTTCAATGGTGTTACAAAGATAGGCTTGAAAATCGGCTTTTTCCTGAGTCGTTTTGGAGTCGTCCCCAAACCAGGAAATAAAGTTAAGACTAAAGCTGGCCGTAAGCCGACCAAAATCCTGTGCCAATGGGCCAAAGCCGGCAAACTCTCCGTCGATGATTCGGATATTGGTTTGGTTGACCATGATGTTTGAGCTGTGAAGATCGGTATGGATGAGACATTCTTTGTTTTCCAGGAATTTTATCTGGAGGCGTTTAACCTCGGCCTGAAGCATCGGGTTTTCAATCAGCGCTTTTCTTTTTTCATCAGTGCCAGGAGCCATGTTTCGATTCCAGGATACCACGATATTATCATCAAAGATGGGTCCGGAAAGAGCGGTGTATTCGGGATTGGTAAAGAAGCGTTCCACTCCGGATTTTTTATATTTTGTCAGGTGGAGATTTGAAGAAAAGAAAAGATTTCGGGCAAAAAAAGTGCCGATTTTTTCGGAAAGGAGGGGATGCTTGACCATGCGACATAAATCAAAACGAAGCAAACTCAACGCCATTAAATCTTCCATAACAATGATCCGGTTGGGCTCATCGAAAAGAAAAATTTCAGGACATATGCCAGGGTAAACCGAGTTCCAAAAAATCAAGGCGGCGATTTCAGAACGCATGCGCCCAAGATCCAGGATCCAACCACCTTCTTCAACCACATTGTTTTTTTCTTCTTCGATCCGAAACCGCGGAAATGAAAGCATTTGCTTGAGGATAACGGATTTTCCGGCATCATCATAGATATGGTAAATCAAATTGACAAAACCTTCAATGCTTTCCTTGGTGGCGTGAAGATCGACAACCGTCAGTTTTGCATTCTCCGGGAAAAATTCTTTTGACCTGACATAATCGGTAACTCCTGCCAGTGTTAAATTGCCATAGCTGTCATTCATAGCGCACATCCTTTTGTTAATCATTTGACTTTTCGAATGGAGTCCATATAGGAATGAATTACTTCTTCCAGGGCTTCAATGCCTTCTCCTGTTTTTGAGCTGATTTCATAAATTTTCTTCGGATTGATGCCGGCATAGTTTAAAAAATTTCGGCTTCTTCTAATATTGCCTTCTTTGAGGTCGATTTTAGTAACCACCCCAATACTGGGAATATTTAAGGTATGAACAAAATTTGGTGGGACGGAGTTTTGGGTATCGATACTGGAGACCAAAAGAATCAGGAGTCCGGCATCACAGGCGATGTTCAGAGCCTGACGAGAAAGAAAGGGAAGCTCGATAAATTCTCCTGGGGTATCAATAAAATCGTCGAAGTAACTGACCATTTGGGTTTTGGCGTATTTCATTTCCTCTTTAGAAAGGCACTGTTTCAAGGTGGTTTTTCCGCTGCTGATCTTACCAATGAGTGCCACCCGTTTTTTATTGCTGGCCATGTTTATGAATAGGTGATTTCAGGAATATCGAATCCTAAAATTTGATGTAAGGTATTAAGGATTTCTGAAGTTGCAGCTTTTACATCACTCACACGTCCGGTTATTACCAGGGAGCCACTGAAGCGGTCTAAAAATCCAATTTCAACCGGGGCAGCTTTGGTAGCAGCATCTGCAGCAATTATGGCAGCTTCCCCAGGGGTAATAGTGAGAATGCCAATGGCATCCTTGGTTTCATCATCTAAACCAAGTTTAATAAAGACTTCGCTTTTTGGTTTTGCAATAATATGTGCCAATGTTACCTGTTTACCAGGAACGTATTCTTGTATGGAACGGTTCTTTTTTTCTGTTGCCATGGTTGTCACCTTTTCTTTATAAATTTAAATTGCAATTAAATTTATTATAGCATTAAATTGGAACCCGTTACATCACATAACCATATTTTACAGAAAGCAAACAAAAAATTTCTCTGTATCGTTTTCCTTGTGGGTTCTTTTATTACAATAATCCCTTATTAACTTAAGATGGGACAACTCTTGGGTGTTCATTCCTATATTAGTAGGGAATTGAGCTTAAGTTTTTCGACAATCTGAAATTCATGGTTTATTTTAGTTGCAAAATAGGGTACAATAATAAATTGTAAAAGAAAATAACAGGAGGTGCGGGAATGCTTTGGAAAGAAGTTCAAATCACAACTACGTTGGAAGCAGAAGAAGCAGTGGTCAATGCTTTTTATGAAAGTGGGGCTCAGGGAGTGGTGATTCAAACCCTTCAGGATGTACTCTTGATTCAACAAGATCCAAAAGTAAATTTTGTGGATGAATCTCTTTTGGAAATTGATCCGGATGCATCGATTATAACAGGATATTTCAGCGAAGTCACCAACACTGAAGAGGCCCTTTATTTATTGATTACCCGGGTCAAAGCATTGCCGACCTTTGGAATTAATCCTGGGGATTGTGAAATAATGATTACCGAAATCGAAGAGGATGATTGGGCGAATTCCTGGAAGAAATTTTATAAGCCAACAAAGGTTGGAAAAAGCATGGTTATTAAGCCTACCTGGGAAGACTATGAACCGGCTGAGGGAGAAGTTGTTATTAATATTGATCCTGGGATGGCCTTTGGCACTGGTACCCATGAAACGACTCAGCTTTGCGCCATTAAACTTGAAGAATACATTAAACCTGGGGATGTGGTGTTGGACATTGGCTGCGGTACCGGTATATTGTCTCTTGTTGCAGGAAAACTCAAGGCTAAAAAAGTTGTGGCTGTGGATTTTGATACCTTGGCTGTGAAAATTGCAAAGGAAAACGCAGATCTTAATGATCTTGGAGGCATGATTGAAATTCGGGAAGGTAACCTTTTGGATGTCATTGAGGAAGTTGCGGATGTGATTGTTGCCAATATTTTAGCCGAAGCCATTGTTGAATTGTCTGGGATTATTAAACCTTATCTTAAGGAAAACGGTATTTTTATTTCTTCTGGGATTATTATAGAGAAATTAGCGGACGTTCTCGTTGCCCTTCAATATGAAGATTTTAAAATCCTCTACGTTCAGCAAATGGGCGAATGGGTTGGAGTGGTAGCTCAAAAGAGAGGTTAATATGCATCGATTTTTTGCTAATCCTAATCAGATCAACCATGAAGCAATTTGTATTTCGGGAGAAGACTTTAAACACATCACCAAGGTCTTAAGACTTGGCAAAGGCGAAACCATTGAGGTTTGTGACGGCCAGGGATTGGACTATTTGGTTGTTTTAGAAACACCTCTGGATGGGACGATTATTGGAACCATCACCAAAACAACCCCTTCGAAAGGTGAAACAAGTGACTTGAGTGTTACTTTATTTCAGGGCTTGCCTAAAGGCTCTAAAATGGAAGTGATTATTCAAAAAGCTGTGGAGCTAGGGGTCAATCGAATTGTCCCTTTTCAGTCTAAACGCTCTGTTTCTCAGATCAAAGAGAAAAAGGACAAAAAAATTGAACGCTGGCAACGGATTGCCTATGAAGCTGCGAAACAGTCAAAACGTGGCATTGTTCCTGTTATTGGGGAACTCATTGATTTAAAGGGACTGCTTCAAGAGTCGGATTCTTTTGATTTATTTCTTCTGGCCTATGAAGATGAGAAAAAACAGACCCTTAAAGAAGTGCTCACCGGTTTTAGTCAAGGGCTTAAGAAACCTCTTAATATTGGCGTCATTGTTGGTCCTGAAGGGGGCTTTGATCCTCAGGAGGTTAGCCTGTGTCAGCTGGCTGGGGCAAAAAGTGTTTCTCTGGGAAATCGAATATTACGGACTGAAACTGCGGGAATGGTAGTTTTAAGCCAATTAAATTTCTGGAGGGAAGGGTAATCATGCTTGATATGACAGTGCAACAAAAAAAAGTAGCCTTTATGACTCTGGGATGTAAGGTGAACACCTATGACAGTGAAGCGATGATGGAAATTTTTGAGGGAGCAGGTTACGCCATTGTGGATTTCTCTGAAGTTGCGGATGTCTATGTGATTAACACCTGTACGGTCACCCATTTAGGGGATCAAAAATCTCGCAAAATGATGCGCAAGGCAAAACGACTCAATCCAGAGGCAACGATATGTGCGGTGGGATGCTATGTTCAGGCTTCACCCTCAGAAGTTGAGAAAATCCAGGAAGTTGATTTAATGATCGGCACCAAAAACAGAGGGGAAATTCTCAACTATATTGATGCTCATTTAAAGGATTCTTCGAACCGGGATTTTGTCTCTAATATAATGGAAGAGAAAATCTTTGAACCTCTGGTGATATCTGAGGTGAAAAGAAAAACCCGGGCCTTTATTAAAATCCAGGAGGGATGCAATCAGTTTTGCACCTATTGTATTGTCCCCTATGCCCGGGGACCGGTGCGAAGCCGTCTCAGATCGGACGTGTTGGCTGAGGTTTGTCGGGTGGTTGCTGCGGGTTATCAGGAAATTATTCTCACAGGGATTCATATTGCTTCCTATGGCTTGGATCACCAGGATTATGATTTAATTGACTTAATGGAGGAATTGGATAAAATTCCCGGACTCCTAAGGATTCGCCTGGGGTCCCTGGAACCTAAATTCATTACGGTGGCTCGCCTGGATCGGTTATTGGCCATTAAAAGCTTTTGCCCACATTTTCATCTGTCCCTTCAAAGTGGCAGTGATTCTGTGCTTAGGCGCATGGGTCGGCACTATACCTCGGCTGAATTTCTTAACATTGTTGAAAATATCAGGACACGCTTTCCGCTGGCTGCCATGACCACCGATGTGATGGTCGGTTTTCCCGGGGAAACAGTCGGTGAATTCAACCAAACCATGGCTTTCGCCCGAACAGCGGAATTTTATCAGATTCATGTGTTTAAATACTCTAAAAGAAGAGGAACAAAAGCGGCGGAGTTTCCTAACCAGGTGGAGGAAACCGACAAAACACAGCGAAGCCATCTGTTGTCTGAATTATCCCGGGAACTTGAGGTTGCATTTTTAAAGAAGAATGAGGGGCAAAAGGCCAAGGTGCTTTTTGAGGCTTACACCAAAGGGGATTCCCATGAAGGACATACCGAAAATTATATTCCGGTATTATATAATACAAAAGAAAAAATTGATGGTACAATTTTAAAACTTTGGGTATATAATACCCAGAGACACCCAAATAAATTAACCGGAAGAAATTTCCAGAAGGAGGAAAAAAATGTCGGAGGATTGTATTTTTTGTAAAATTGCAAGAAAAGAAATTTCAACTGAATTCATCTATGAAGATAACCTGGTTGTGGCGTTTAATGATATTAATCCTCAGGCACCTGTGCATGTGATTATTATTCCAAAAGAACACCATGATTCGATTTTAACCGTGCCTGCCGGAGATGACATTATCAGCCATCTTCATTTGGTTGCCAATCGGATTGCCTTAAAAACTGGTATTGCCAAAACCGGATTTCGCCTTGTAAACAATTGTGGAAAAGACGGAAATCAGACAGTTCATCATTTGCATTATCATTTATTAGGGGGGAGACCATTATTATGGCCTCCAGGTTGAATAAGTAATTGACAGCGACCAAAATTTTACATATAATATAAGTTGACTCATACCATGTCAGAAAATTGTTCCAGAAATCATGAACGGATTAGAGGGGGGGGTTAAAGATGTCAGAAGTAAAAATTAAGGAAAACGAAACACTCGAAAGTGCATTGCGAAGATTTAAAAGAAAAACAGCAATGGCGGGTGTAATGTCTGAAATTCGTAAGAGAGAGCATTACGAAAAGCCAAGCGTAAAGCGTAAAAGAAAATCAGAAGCAGCAAGAAAAAGAAAGATGAAAAAAAGATAGGATGTGACTATTTGGCATTAAAGGATCAACTACAGGCTGATTTAAAAACTGCAATGAAGAACAAGGAAAAGATAAGAAAGTCCACCATTACCATGATTCGAGCTGCTGTTTTACAGGTAGAGAAGGATAATATGGTTGAATTGGGGGATGAAGAAATTCTTGGGATTATTGCAAAACAGCTCAAGCAGTGTCGGGATAGCCTGGCAGAGTTTGAGAAAGCTCAAAGAGACGATTTAATCCAGCAAGCTCATGCAGAAATTGCGGTAATAACGAGCTACCTTCCTACACAATTGACTGCTGATCAAATCAGAGTCATTGTGAATGAAACAATTCAAGAAACTGGGGCGGTTGACGCCAAAGACATGGGTAAAATTATGGGTGTCCTAATGCCGAAGGTTAAAGGTCGTGCAGATGGAAAACTTGTGAATCAAGTTGTCAGGGAAAGCCTGATTTCATAAATAGTACACAGAGAAGCTTGTCCCAAAGACAAGCTTCTTTTTTTATGAAAAAAATTACATGCAAACTATAAATGCTCAAAATACCCGGAGCGCCAGCCTATATGATTCTTTAAGATTGCGGTGATATAATTTAATGTAACGAATAAACTTCTGGAGGGTCTAATGGAAAACAACATCAATCCTGAGTTTGGATTAACCCAACCTCAGGTAGACGAAAGGGTAAAAGAGGGTAAGGTTAATTCTCAACCTAAATCAAAAACAAAAACCATTAGTGCGATTATTAGGGATAATACTTTAACTCTGTTTAATATCCTTAACATAATTTTGGCCTTAATGGTTATTTTTGTCGCGTCCTACCGAAACCTGCTTTTTATTAATATTGTGATTATAAACACCATTATTGGGATTGTCCAGGAAATAAAGGCGAAGAGGACCGTCGATAAGCTTTCATTGATTTCTCAGCCACATGCCATTGTCCTGCGGGAAGGACAACGACAGGTGATAAATTTTGAAAACATTGTTCTGGATGATGTGTTGATATTAACACCGGGAAAACAAATCCCTTCTGACGGCGTCGTGATTAAAGGTGAAATCGAAGTGAATGAATCCTTATTGACCGGAGAGTCTGAACCTATTATTAAACGACAAGGGGAGTCACTTCTTTCAGGAAGTTTTGTTATTTCCGGTGAAGGAACGGTTCAAGTAACACATGTCGGATCGGAAAATTATGCTTCAAAATTAGCGGATGATGCAAAAATAATGAAGAAACCAAATTCGGAAATAATGCGTGCTCTTAAACTCATTATGAAGGTTATCGGTATTGCTATTGTTCCCATTGGAATTCTGCTCATGTACAATCAAATTGTCCTTCAGGGGTTGAGCTTACAGGCAGGAGTGGTTGCAACTGCAGCAGCCCTGATTGGGATGATTCCTGAAGGTTTAGTCCTTTTAACCAGTGTGGCTTTGGCGGTTGGCGTGATCCGGCTGGGGCATTATAAAACATTGGTTCAGGAACTCTATTGTATTGAAACCCTGGCTCGGGTGGACATGCTTTGTCTTGATAAAACCGGCACTATTACGGAAGGCAACATGGAAGTGCTGTCTTTGGAAATATTAAAAAAAGAAAAGAATCCGGTTCAGGGGTTACGCGCTTTGGCTGCCAATCTTCAGGATGATAATGCCACGTTTAAAGCATTAAGAGATTATTTTAAGGGAGAACCACCCCAATGGCGATGTGAAAAGGTGGTTCCCTTTTCTTCGGCACGGAAATGGAGTGGGGCTGATTTTGGAGGATTTGGGACCTATATTATTGGCGCTCCGGAAAATATTCTGGGAAGTCAATATCACAGTATCCGGGAAAAAGTTGAAACCTATGCCAGCCAGGGCAATCGGGTTTTAATGATCGGATATTCCAATAGCCCATTTAGAGGTGACTATGAGTTGCCTGATAACATCGAAACCATTGCCCTTCTTCCCATGGGGGATAAGATTCGTCCTGATGCAAAAAAAACATTGGAATTTTTTCATAATCAGGGGGTTACTATCAAGGTGATTTCCGGTGATAATCCTATAACGGTATCTCAGGTGGCCAAACGGGCCGGACTTTGGGATTCAGATCATTACATTGATGCGTCAGTCTTAACCACCGATGAAGAAGTGAGAAGAGCAGCTCTGATTTATACTGTTTTTGGTCGGGTGACACCAAACCAAAAAAAAGTGCTGATTAAGGCTCTTAAGCAAGCAGACCACACCGTGGCCATGACCGGGGATGGCGTTAACGATGTGTTAGCCCTTCGGGAAGCTGATTGCAGTATTGCCATGGCGGAAGGCAGCGATGCCACCCGTCAAGTAGCACAGTTAGTGCTTTTGGATTCCAATTTTGCCAGTCTTACCCGGGTTCTCATGGAAGGACGACGTGTCATTAACAACATTAGGCGGGTAGCATCACTTTTTTTGGTGAAGACGATTTTTTCTTTTTTGTTGGCAATCATTGTGATCGTAGCCAATAAAGCCTATCCCTTTGTTCCCATACAGCTTACTTTAATCAGCACACTCACCATTGGTATACCGGCCTTCTTTTTAGCTCTGGAACCGAATAAAAACAGGGTCACAGGAAATTTCCTTGAATTTGTTCTTAAGAAATCCATCCCAGGTGCCATGGCCATTGTGGTGAATATTATTATCATATTGATTCTTGGCGGTTTGGTTCCTTTAACCAGAATGGAAATATCAACCCTTGCAGTGATTTTGACCGGGCTTGCCGGACTGATTATTCTCTTTAGAGTTTGCCAGCCCATGAACAGTAAACGGTGGGGATTATTTTTTGTGATGTCGGCGGGCTTCGCTTTTTCAGTTCTTTTTTTAGATAACTTTTTCTTCCTCGTGCAGATCAATGAATTCACCTGGGTGATGATAGCTATTTTGATTGTGCTATTTATCGGTATTTACCCATTAATCAGGCTTTTCACCTGGTTAGTCACAAAAATTGAGGGTTATTATTATCAACGGCAAACAAAAGAAAAAAGAGTCTAAAAAGGAGGTTGTAAAAGAACAAAAGTTGTTTTTTAGTTACGGATAAAAAAATGATCTGCAACTAAAAAAAGACTTGCGTTTATGGCAGTACCTATGCTAAAATAACTAAGTCGTAACGCGAAAGAAACTTAGTTAATAACCAAAATAAAAGTTAAAAATCGCTTGACATAAACGTCGGAAAAATATATAATAAAGGACGTTGCATCGAGGTGTAGCGCAGTTTGGTAGCGCACATGGTTTGGGACCATGGGGCCGGAGGTTCGAATCCTCTCACCTCGACCATTTTTTTAAAAAAATCATTTTTGGGGCCTTTAGCTCAGTTGGTTAGAGCAACCGGCTCATAACCGGTAGGTCCGGGGTTCGAGCCCCTGAAGGCCCACCATATTTTTTTTGGCTCGAATTTTACATAGAACACAGGATGCCCAAATAGCTCAGTCGGTATGCGTAGAGAACCCAAATTTTTTATTTGGTGTGAATCACTTAGTTAGGCAGAGTTGGGGATTAACAAATCATTGAAGACAAAAAGTATCAAAAGGTTCTAAGCCCAAATAGCTCAGTCGGTAGAGCAGAGGACTGAAAATCCTCGTGTCGGTGGTTCAATTCCGCCTTTGGGCACCACTAAAGAAGCTAACAGCGAGAGCTGTTTTTTTTTATGCTCTTTTTTGAATTATCAACTTTTCGTCACATAATAGTCACACAATATAGGTATAATGATAAAAGATAGACGAAAGGCATGAAAAAAATGAGACGAAAAATACACTTTTCCAATAAGAAAAGAAGAAGTGCCATCGTTGGCCTAGCTATCATTTTTATGATGGTCATAGCAGTGGTCTTGATAAACAATGTTGCTAATCCTTCAGGTTTAGTGGAAACCACCAGTAAAGAAAATACGGCTGGAGAGTCTGGTAATAATCGGGAGATTATCATTCGAAGCGGCGAAGGGGATATTGAACCAGCAGTCCTAGTACCAATTCTAAACTATTTTAAAGTGAGTACTAATGCCTTGGCAGATTTAAATCATCGGATCTGACTGGATTATTTGAAGATAGTACCAGTGAAAATGCTCAAATTAATCAGGGCACTTTAGATTATCTCATAAATTTGAGATTAAATCAGACCAATGATTTACACATGACCAAATATTTGGTTGGATTATCCATTACTGATGTTACTGAAAGTGATGGCGTGTTTGAGGTAACGGTCAAGGAAGATCAAACGGTAAAATTTTCTTTTATTTCAAAAGTTGATTCATCCAGCAACGGCATCAGGCACACTTTTTTTTATTAAAAAAGGAAATAATGGCTATGCCATGACCTGGGTTGATCCGGTCGAGGTGATTCGAAATGAGGATGATTATACTGCCTATGATGATTACGACGGTAACTGCAATAATTTCATTTCACAGTGTCTGGTTGCCGGAGGAATTCCAATGGATTATTTTGGGGATGTTTTTTCAATTCCAGGCGTTTTTGTTCGCTTAATAAATAATGAATCAATTGCTCGGCAGTACGGCCTGAGGTATTAATATGGCGACGTTCCCACATAATAGCCCGGGACTCAAGCTCAGAGGGATCCATGATGACTCCCTGGGATTTAGCCAGTTCATGGACGATGTGGAGATATTCCTGCTGATTTGGTGTGGAATAGGTCAGCACCAATCCAAAGCGACTGCTCAGAGAAAGCTTTTCTTCCAAAACTTCACGGGCATTGACAGCATCTTCACGTTCGCTGAAACGTTCTTCGACTAAATGCCGACGGTTGGAGGTTGCATAAATACGAATATTATTGGGATTTTTCTCAAGGGAACCTTCAAGGACTCCCTTGAGAATTTTATATTCCTGATCTTTTGTCTCAAAAGTGAGATCATCGATAAAGAGAATAAATGGGTAAGAGCGATCACCCAGTTGTTTGAAAAGCTTTGGAATAAAAGCAAGTTGGTCTCTTTTTATTTCGATGATTTTCAATCGGGTATTACGAAAGCAATGCAGTAGGGCTAAAACGGTTGAGGATTTTCCTGTACCCATGCTTCCCTGAAGTAATACATTAAGTCCCTGACGATAATCGATTAAAGCCTGAGTATTATTAATGATTTCTGTTTTTTGCAGGGTATTGCCCACTAAATCATCCATGGTTTGGGTGCTTGCTTTGGTAATGGGAATAATTTGACCTAGTGCATTGATTTTAAAGGATCCATTATTGAGAAAAATACCCAAACCATTGTCATAAATAAATTGATTTAAAGCATGGAGAAAACCGATGGGATTATTTATTTGGATTGCTTCAATTAAAGGTGTGTTTTGTGAACTTGATGGAATAATCTCTTTTGAAAGAATATTTTCAGAGTCGATGGAATATTTGTTTATAAAGTCATCCCAGTTGAAGTTTAACATTTGTAACAAAATAGTAACATCTTGTAACATGCTATTATAGAAGTGATGATTTGTTTTCATAAGTTGGGATTCACAAAACATAGTGAGTGAATTTTCATCGTTAAAAATGTTTCCAAGTAAAAAATACTGCCAAAGAGATTTACCAACCATGTGTTTTGTAAGAGCAAACTCAGGTTTCATAAAGTCTTGTATGAGGATTGATTTTAAATGAAAATAAGCCTTGATCAATTCGGGAGATGGGTTATTATCAAGTGATTTCTCGGATTCACTTAAGATCTTAGAAAAGCATTTTATAAGAGGTGAATTATTAATTTCACGAAAAAAAACAAGTTGCGAAGGTGTTGTGCTGGTTAAAAGGTTTATTTTGATATCGTTCATGTGTCACCGTCCATTATATAATTTTATTTTCTTAAAATTATAACACAAAACCCTGGGTATTCTAAAAAAACAACAAAGCACTTGTAAAAATAAAATCAATGTGGTATCATTCATGTAAAGAATTTGTAACAAGGAGGAAACTATGCATAAATTTCAGGAATGTTTTGATCAAATTAAAGAAGGAATAAAGAAGTTCCGATTTAATCAAGCAACGGAAAAAGTGGAAATTGATGATTCTGTTAAAGGAACTCATGTAAATCACAAGAGTCAAATAAGCAGGTCTTTTAAAATGAGAAGTTCGGCGATTATTGTCAGTGCTTTTTTAGTTTTAGCAGGAGCAGGAGTTGTTGATGCTCAGACAAAAGCCTATGAAATCATTTATAAAGGGAACAGTATTGGATATGTTGAAAATCCTGAGATTTTCAAAATGGCATTGAACCGTATTGATGAAGGCAAAGTTGCGAAAAATTCTACGGAAAATGGCGATTACGAAGTACGTCCCGGAAGGGCAACTGAGCGTATGAGTGTTGAAGAGGTTGTTGAGGTCATTGAAAATACCGATGCTGGAACCCAGCAGAAAGCAACCGAAACTGAGAATAATAATTCGGTAACCATTGCAACTTCAGTAACCCCAACAGTGGTAGCTGAAACCTCTGTGGTTGAAGAAACGCCGGCTGCAGTTGAAACACCTGTGGTTGAAGAAACGCCAGCGGTTGAAACGCCATTTGAAGAAACACGCGTCATAGAAATCCCAGTGGTGGAAACGCCGGTAGTTGAAGCCCCAGTGGTAGAAACACCAGCAGCAGTGGAAGTGCCAGCAGCAGTGGAAGTGCCAGCAGCAGTGGAAGTGCCAGCAGCAGTGGAAGCGCCAGCAGCAGTGGAAGCGCCAGCAGCAGTGGAAGCGCCAGCAGCAGTGGAAGTGCCAGCAGCAGTGGAAACCCCAGCAGCAGTGGAAGTGCCAGCAGTAGTGGAAACCCCAGCAGTAGTGGAAACCCCAGCAGTAGTGGAAACCCCAGCAGTAGTGGAAACCCCAGCAGTAGTGGAAACCCCAGCAGTTGAAGAAAATACTGAATTGCAGTTTGTACTTCCAACCAGTGGTCGAATTGGAGAAATCTTTCGAGATTATGATTGTGGATATTATAGCAATCACTACATTGGTGCAGCAGTCGATATTTTAAACAGTGCTGGAACACCAGTTTATGCTTCGGAATCAGGAAAGGTGATCTCAGCTGGTTGGAATGGTGGTTATGGAAATTGCATCATCATTGACCATGGTAATGGATACTCAACCTTATATGGACATTTTAGTAGTTTAGATGTCTCCGCTGGTCAAACAGTAAACCAGGGTCAAAAAATTGGCGGTATAGGATCCACAGGATCAGCTACAGCTAATCATGTTCATTTTGAAGTAAGACTGAATGGCATAGCACAACCAATTCAAAATTATTTTAATGTAAAAACCGGAGACCAAGTATAAGATCTAAATAAATGTTATTATGATTACTTTGTCAACAAAAAAAGATGCCTTTGATTAGGTATCTTTTTTTACGAAATTTCGGAAAAAACCTTGCCGTCAAAATACAAACATGGTATTATTGTAAATATTATGTAACGAAAAATAACAAGGAGTAAAGATATGCACGAGGATGTAAAGGCTGAGCGAGAAAAAAGAAAAAAAATAAGACAACGAAAAAAAATGCGGAGCACCATTGTAGCCATTACCCTTTTAATTGTTATCATGACGGTGGGAGTAGTGAATGCTCAAACACAGGGATATGAAGTTTTTTATCAGGGCCAAAGTCTTGGTTTTGTTCGAACGATGAGAGTATTCGAGTCGGCAGTTGAAAAAATAGAGGGAAGTCTTCGTAAGAGTTACAATAATGATACTATTACCCTCGGTAATGGGTTTGACCTTGTTGAAGGCAGGGTTGAAAATCCTATGAATCTTGAAACATGTAGCCAGGTTTTAGTGAATAGCGGTATTAAGCTTTATGTCAATGGCGCGATTATTTTAATCAATGATCAGGAAATAGGTGCCCTGGCATCTCATGAAGAAGGACAAAGTCTGATTAAAACCTATGAAAATCTTTATCCCAATGCTAAAAATATTCGTGCGATTGAAACAACGATTCCTTTGTCTGAAACCAAGGATTTTGGAACAATACTATCCCATATTAAAGAGACGATAAAATAATGAAACACCGTTATTTAATGCTTGGGAAACAAGACATAAAATCACCAACAAATTGATGTTGGTGATTTTGTTTTCAAAGGAAGGAAGATAATGAAACCTAATCAAACTCAGAAAGCCATGGATTTGGCAGTTAAATATTTATCCTTTAAGGGCCGAACCGAAAATGAAATGGTTGAATACCTGAAAAAAAAGAATATGGATGAGGATACGATTGATCAAGTTATGGCAAAGCTTCGAGAGTATCGCTATGTGAATGATGAAATCTATTTAAAAAATTATGTTGAATATAATCGACAGGTGACTTTTTACGGGTCAAAGCGAATACGCCAGGATTTGGGAAGGCGGGGCATCAGTGATGATTTGCTGCTTTGCTTAGAGGACCTAATCCCAAGAGAAGAAGAACTTTTATGCTGCCGAGACATGGCTGAAAAAAACCTCAATAAATTAACAGGGCAATCGGTTCAACAAAAACGTAAAAAGCTTTATGACAAGCTGAGTCGGATGGGATACCCTTCGGATATGATTTCCGGGACCATCCGAACTTTGGATTTAGAGGAAGCGCCAATCGAATTATCCGAAGATGAGATTGCCCTAAAGCAAATGAAAGAAATGGATAAGCTAAACCGGGATTATAACAAATATGAAAGAACCCACAAAAATAAGGGCTATAAGGGAAAAGATTTAGAATATCGTATCACAAAAAGTCTTATGGGTCGTGGTTACCCTTATGAAATCATAAAAAACAAGATGGCTGAAATGAAAGAAGAATAATAATCTGTGGGAGAGGTTGATAAGTGTCGACAAACCTCTTCACGGACATTTGTTTATCGTTGAGTGCTGCAAGATCGTACAGGCTGCTCCTGTTCGCCATGATGCACACAACCTGATGAAATAAAAATCCGCAAAAAGGTTTGTTAAATTACTTTTCTACAGTCGCAGGCTGGTTCACCAGCTTTTTTTTCGTTAACGGGCTAGTTTAACCTGGATGCCAAGCTCTTCATAGTTTTTTACAAGCCAGGGCTCAACAGAATCTTCAGTAATGAGGGTATCCCCAGGGCCAAGTTTTCCAACACAAACAAAGTCGTTTTTTCCAAGCTTTTTTCCATCGGCTAATACAACAATTTTTTTTGAATTTTTTCGTATTTTTTTATACAATCCAATTTCAACCATACTGCCATGGTACAGTGAACCGTCTAAACCGATACTGGTCACTCCCAGGTAGGCGGTATCAAAATTAAACTGCTTAATCATCTCATCGGCAAAGCTTCCGGTGGTGGATAGGGTATTGCTTCTCAGCTCACCGCCGATGACAAAAATCGAAATTCGATTGCGGCTGTTTAATTCAATGGCGACATTAAGTCCATCGGTAACTACCAACAAGCGTTTGGAATTGTCAATAAACTTCGCAAAATGAAAAAGAGTAGAGCCAGAGCTGATAAAAATTTTTTCACCGTCAATGACCTGTGATGATGCTAAAATTCCCATCATTTCTTTTTTTTGCACATCCTGATTAAGGCGAAGATGAATGGGCTGCTCCAGAAGAATGTCGGTATTATTGAGAATCGCTCCACCATGGGTTCGGAGGAGTTTTCCCTGGGCTTCAAGACTATCAAGATCTCGTCGAATGGTCATCGGGGTAACCCCAAAGAGATTACAAAGCTGTGATACGTCAATGGTTCCTCGCTGTTCCAGAAGTTGTAAAATCTGTTTGCTGCGTTGTTCTTTTGCCATAATTAACCCTTTCTTAATAAACAATCGAATCATAGAAATAATGTAAAAGTAAATGGAATATGTGTTGTTTTGCTAAAATAAAATTGACGGGTAGTTCGTTATGTGCTATTATACAAACATATTAGCACAAAGGAAACATTATTTCAAACATCTCTGGGAATTATATTTTTTTTTACAGAATGATGACGATTTCAACATTGTAAAACGGAGATTAATGAAAAATAATGTTCGAAGTGAACCCAAAGGAGAAATATTATGGCTAAGTATGTAATCGGCATCGATTTTGGAACCCTATCGGGAAGAGCTGTTATGGTCAATACCCAAACAGGATTGGAAATGGGCGCAACAGTTTACGATTATCCTCATGGTGTAATGGATGAAACCCTTCCTAATGGACCAAAATTAGGTGTGGACGATGCCCTTCAATATCCCCAGGATTATTTGGATGTCTTTTCAAATACAATTCCTAAGTTATTAAACATAACAAGGATTAGCGCAAAGGATGTGATTGGTATTGGCATCGATTTTACGGCGTGTACCGTTTTACCAGTGAAGGCAGATGGCACACCACTGTGTTTCTTAGACAGATATCGATCCAATAAACATGCCTATGTCAAATTATGGAAACACCATGCCGCCCAGGGATATGCCAATCGATTAACAGAAATCGCCACCCAGCGTGAAGAAAGCTTTCTTTCGCGTTACGGCGGAAAGGCATCTTCAGAATCCATGATTCCTCGTTTGTGGCAAATTGTTGTTGAAGATGAAGCCCTCTATAACGACATGGATTATTTTATTGAAGCAACTGACTGGGTTGTATGGAAACTCATTGGAAAGCAAACACGAAATTCCTGTGCAGCCGGATATAAAGCATTGTGGCATAAAGTCGATGGTTATCCATCAAAAGAATTTTTCAAGGCTTTGGATCCAAGACTGGAAAACGTTGTTGAAGATAAGCTGAATTGCAAAGTCAGTCCCATTGGCACAAAAGCTGGGGAAATTGACGAAGCCGGCGCAAAATTGACGGGATTGAATGTTGGAACGGCGGTTGCCATTGGTAATGTGGATGCCCATTCCGCAGTACCAGGTGCTTTAAAAGAAGCAGCTGAAAACCAAATGCTGATGATCATGGGAACGTCTACCTGTCATATGCTCATTAGTAAGGAAGAAAAAATTATCCCCGGGGTGTTTGGTGTGGTGGAAGATGGTATTCTGCCGGGATTCTTTGGCTATGAAGCTGGTCAAAGCTGTGTGGGAGATCATTTTGCATGGTTTGTTGATAATTGTGTACCTGAAAAATACTGGATAGAAGCCAATAAAGCGGGTATGAGTATTCATCAACTCCTCACGGAAAAAGCTGAACAATTGGCGGTTGGAGAAAGTGGACTGATTGCCCTGGATTGGTGGAATGGAAACCGTTCGGTGTTGTTAGATATTGATTTAACCGGGCTGATGATTGGCATGACCCTGGGAACAAAACCGGAAGAAATGTACCGGGCATTAATTGAATCAACTGCCTATGGTACACGAAAAATAATAGAAAATTTTGAAGCCCACGGGGTAAAAGTTGATGAGCTTTTTGCCACCGGCGGCATTTCGCAAAAGAATCCAATGATGATGCAAATCTACGCCGATGTTACCCGGCGAAACGTTAAAATTGCAGGGTCTGAATATGGCCCGGCTTTGGGAGCTGCAGTCTTCGGTGCTTTAGCCGCGGGAAAAGAACAGGGAGGGTACGACAGTGTCTTTGATGCTACCCATGTGATGGCCAATTTAAAAGACATTGAATATATCCCCAATAAAGAGAATGCTGAAGTTTACGATAAGCTCTATGAAGAATACGACGTTTTACATGAGCTATTCGGACGTGGCGAAAATGACATAATGAAGCGACTCAAAGCAATCCGTATGGACGTTGTCAATAATCAAAAGGATCAAGAGCTATGTTAGAAGATTTGAAACAAATTGTGTATGAGGCAAATATGCTGCTTCCCAAGTATCATTTAATTACCTTTACCTGGGGCAATGTTTCAGGGTTTGACCCTGAAACAAATTGTGTTGTTATCAAGCCGTCCGGGGTTGAATATGAATTGATGACAGCGGATGATATGGTGGTAGTCGATCTTAACGGCACTGTCATTGAAGGTCATCTGAATCCTTCTTCGGATACAGCAACACACCTGGAGCTGTACCGAAGTTTTCCGGGGATTAAGGGCATTGTGCACACCCATTCGCCCTGGGCAACGATTTTGTCCCAGGCTGGACGTCCCTTAATTCCCTATGGTACCACTCACGCTGATTATTTTTCCGAGGCTATTCCCTGTACACGGGATCTGACTCCTAAGGAAATTAAACATCATTATGAACTCAACACTGGGAAGGCCATCGTAGAAGCTTTTAAAGGAAAAAACCCTGAGTATTTACCCGGAGTTCTGGTTAAAAGCCATGGCCCATTTACCTGGGGAAGCGACTCCAAAAATGCCGTCCATAATGCTGTGGTTTTAGAAGAAATTGCAAACATGGCTTATCATATGGAAATCCTTACCAATGGACAATGCCCTGCCATGGATTTAGAACTATTAAACAAACACTATTTTAGAAAGCATGGAGAAAATGCGACCTATGGTCAATAAACGAATAACGACGAAAATTAAGAAAGAAATTTAAAGGAGAACAATCGTGAGTTTTTTAGATAAATCCATCAATGAATTAATAAACAAAGAGTTTGAATGCAGCTGTGGAAAAACCCACAGCGCGAAGATTGAAAATATTGCCATTGGAAAGGGTGCCATCAATCAGTTAGAAGTCATCATTAACGCTCAGATTTTAAAATCCGGGCAGTTATTTAATAAAAGCAACCATACTGTTTTTATTGTCAGTGATGTGAACACCCATAGAATTGCGGGAGAAATGGTTTATAATAAACTGACAAATGAAGGCTATCGCGTTTCGGAATATGTGTTTCCCCATAAAAGTATGCACGCCGAGGATTGCTATGTGGATGAAATGAGGGAACATTTACCCCAAAATACCAGTCTCATTATTGCGGTTGGTTCAGGTTCATTAAATGACATTACCCGTTATGTGGCCTTTCACGCTCAGGTACCCTATTACATTGTGGCTACGGCACCTTCGATGGATGGCTATGCTTCCAATGTATCCCCATTGGTTCACAACAATTTAAAGACCACCTATACGGCTGAATGTGCGGCGGCCATTATTGGCGATGCCGATATTTTAGCCACAGCCCCGATGCATATGATTGCGGCAGGGCTTGGCGATGTACTGGGAAAATACATTGCGATTTCTGATTGGAAGATTTCCAGCGTTATAAATGGCGAATACTATTGTGATGAAGTCGGAAAGTTAGTGCTTTATTCGGTACAAAAATGTGTGGATAATATTGATGGTTTAAAAAACCGCGAACCAGAGGCGCTTCAATATTTAATGGAATCCCTGGTTCTTATTGGGATTGCCATGAGTTATATTGGCTTCTCTCGACCAGCCTCTTCTTCAGAACATCACATTGCCCACTTCCTGGAAATGAAAGCCATTTTTTCAGGTGAATATGGCGAGCTGCATGGAACCAACGTTGGAATGGCAACCTGTCTTCTAGGAGAAATGATGGAAAACTTTTTAAAAATGGACATTGACTATGATGGTGCTAAAAAACATGCTTTGGCCTTTGACCATGATTTATGGGTTGCCGAAATGAACCGGACCTTTGAGAATGGCGCACCTGCCATTATTACCCTGTATGAAACTGCTCAACAAAATAACCCCAATGCGGTTGTGAAGCGCATTGAATTCATTGAAAACAATGAAGATCAGGTAATGGAAATGGTCAAGGCAGTGAGCACTGAACTTAAAGACTGTTCAAAAGAATTAGGGGAATTAGAGGGACTTGTCAATCCGTCTGGATATCCCTTGACCAAAGAGGCACTTAAAGATATTTTGTTTTATGCCAAGGAATTGAGAAACCGCTATGGCACACTGCAATTATTTTATGATTTAGATGTGCTGGACACCTTGGCTGAGGAGATGGCTGAAAAATACATGAAGTGAAAATAGCAATTCGAAAAACCTGTAGGGGCGATTATTAATCACCCCTACAGGTTTTTTTTTATTTAAAGACCCAGGCGTTTAATCAAATAGGGAATGGCTCGTTCGAAGCAGACACCGTATCTTTTTTCCTGATCCAGTTCAACGGTTTTGACAATGCATTCATGGGCATAATCCACGGCGATCTGGGTGGCTTCCTCCAATGGAAAATCGCTTAATAGGGCGGATAATAGAGTGCTTCCGAAAATATCCCCGGTGCCATGGAAAAACCCTTCCACACGATCATTAAAGGCATAGTGAATAACACCTGTTTCTGAATCATAGGTCGCGGCGCCCAGTTTGCTTTTATCAAAGGAAACACCGGTGAGAACAACTTTTTTTGCTCCCAATTGACCAAGGCTTTTTAAAAGGGTTTCAATATGCGCCTGGTCATAGCCTTCGGCTATGTAGGGCTGGTCCAAAAGAAAAGCCGCTTCGGTAAGGTTGGGTACAATAATATCGGCTTTGGCACAGAGTTTTGTCATTCCCTTTGCCATTTCCGGAGAATAGACGGAGTACAGCTCGCCATTATCAGCCATGACCGGATCAACCAGAATGAGGTTATCATCGGTTCTAAAAGTGTCAAAGAGTTCTGCAACCAAATCAATTTGTTCAAATGAGCCTAAGAATCCACTGTAGATGGCATCAAAACTATGGTTAAGTGATTGCCAATGCTCGGAAATCGGGCGTATATCATCGGTTAAATCACGGTATGTAAAATTTTCAAAGCCTCCGGTATGGGTTGATAAAACGGCGGTTGGCAATACACTGGTATTAAAACCGGCGGCTGAAATAATGGGCAATGCCACCGTCAGTGAACAGCGCCCGACACAGGAAATATCATGAATGGCAACCACTCTTTTTTGTTTCTTCATATAAGCTCCTTGATTTTTTAATAGGTCTATTATATTATAAAACTGAACCTATTGAAAGCCTCAG
>Ga0209430_1000624_pt1 | contig 34191 bp, 21 predicted proteins | sample BarGraIncub1133A_FD_184504 | JGI IMG/M metagenome (GOLD analysis project Ga0209430, IMG submission 184504) | Arctic peat soil microbial communities from Barrow, Alaska - Barrow Graham LP Incubations 11-33A (SPAdes) (version 2) | ecosystem: Environmental > Terrestrial > Soil > Wetlands > Peat... | reverse complement strand
ATTCCATAGATTGTTTTCTGTTTATACTGACAAAATTGCCGAAAGATACAAAGAAAACCCCTTTTCAAGGAGTATTCCGTGAAAAAAAATTATCCTTTTTGTGTTGAAAGCAGTCCACAAGCAGCCTGAATATCTTCTCCACGGGACTTTCTGACGGTGGTTCGCAACCCTTTTGACATCAGGTAATCGCAAAATCCGCGAACCGCCATTTCGTCAGTAGTCTTGAAGGGTGTATTGGGAATCGCATGGAAACGGATCAGGTTTACCCTGCAATCGAGGCCTTTTAGGAGTGATACAAGCGCCTTTGCGTGGGCAGGCGTGTCGTTCAAACCCTTAAACATAATGTATTCAAAAGATAGTCTTCGCTGTTTGCTAAAATCGAATTGCTTCAACAGCTGAATCGTTTCCTGCATCGGCCAGGCTTTTTCGGAAGGCATCCACAAAAGACGCTGCACCGGAATCGCCGTATGCAGGCTCACCGCTAAATGGCATTTGCTATCTTCCAGGAAGCGGATCAGGCCCGGACGAACCCCGATGGTGGACACCGTCACGCGTTTGGGGCTCCAGGCAAAGCCGTTTACCGAAGTCAACACTTCAAGGGCACGCAAAACCTCGTCAGTATTATCTAAAGGCTCTCCCATGCCCATAAAAACGATGTTGGTGAGTTCGGTGGATTCTGGAATGGAAAGTATTTGATTAAGAATTTCACCGGCCGAAAGCTGCCCCAAAAAACCCATTCTGCCCGTCATGCAAAATTCACAACCCATCTTACAACCAACCTGGGACGAAACACAAAGTGTTCCCCGCTCCTCTTCCGGAATGTATACACTTTCAATAAGCTGCCCACCCGAAGTCTTAAACAAATATTTGACCGTTCCGTCCTTTGAACGCGAAGCATGTACCGGTTCCGTAAACCCAAGATCCGCCCGCTCCATGAGCAACATACGGTTGGCCTTCGAAATATTCGTCATCTCCTCAAAACTCCGAACCCGCTTGACATAAATCCACTCATGCAACTGGATAGCCGCATACTTCGGCAACCCCTGCTCCAACAGCCATGCCCGTAGCTCCTCCGGCCTCTTACCCAATATCCCAAACTTTTCGTCCATTTCCCTTAACTTAAAAACCGAATCAAAAAACAAAGTTAATTGATTCGGTCTAATTTCTTTGGCATAAGCCCCACTCTGCAAATTATTTCGAGAGTATGCCAGTTGCCAGGCGCTTTTCGCGAAAAAACCGGAGCGTACTTTCGTACATGAGGATTTTCGACCGGAAAGCAACGCCGCAAATGGCGAACTATCGGAATAGTTTAGTAGAATTTGATGCGGGAATCCTTGATCTTGGCAGCCTTCTTCACAGCTTCATACGCCGCCCCCGACATCATCCTATACATGGTCATACTGTTCATCATGGCCATTTCCTGTTTCGGATTGAATACTTCCTGCGTTTTCTTGTTGGAAACCACCTGATACACATACACACCGTTTCTGCCCTTGATCGGTTCAGACATCTTGTTGAGCGGAGCAGAAGTTACAGAAGCGACAAGTGCTGGTTCTTCACCGATGCCTGTGATGCGACGAGTCGCAAAATTCACAAACAAGGCTGAATCCACATTCATCTTAAGATCTTGAGCCAATACAGGCAGTGATGTTGCCTTTTTTGCTTGAATATCCTTGACAATCTGATCGGCTTTGTTTTCATCCATCAGCTCACGAAGCAGAATCTGCTGAACTGCTTCCACCGGTTGATAATTTCCATCATTGATGGCGGTCACACCAACAACCAAAAACTGGTTATTCTGATTTTCAAGTATGTTTGAAACCTTACCAATATCATTTTTATAAACAAAACGAACAGCCTGACGCATTTGGGGTATTTCAGCGATGGTGTTGTCGGATGAATGAAGGGATTGAGCTTCTTTGATTTCGTAACCGGCTTTCTGCGCTTCAGTGAAAAATTGAGCAGCATTTTGATATTTGGCAACCAATAAATTCAACTTGTTGTAAATATCGCTTTTGGTTTGAGTACTCGGAGTTACTGCCAACGTAACCAGTGCGATTTTGGTCTTGGCAACTGGGGCGGTCTTTTCGAGAACCTGTACGATACTGATGTTGTTCTTGGACTTCACCGTGAAATACGTATTTAAAGTAGCAGAGAAACATGAATGAATGAATGTGGTACCCAAGGATTGCGCATCAATCTCACGGAACCAACCCATATCGGCACCACCATTGTTGCGGGAGAACTTTTGAGCAAGCTGGTTGAAATCGCCACCATTTTTAAGAACAGCCATCAAACTGTCTGCCCGTGACTGATCAGTAGGGGCAAGGACGATCTGACGAGCATGTACGGAATCGGGAGCAACAGATTTGTCTATGATTTTAGCCATCACAAAAGCGCCTTCGGTAAAAACAGGAGCCAGGTAAGCACCGGCACCGGAATTGCTGACGAAATCTTTTACAGTGCCCGTAAACAGAGCGTTGGAAACATAACAATCCATAAACTTGTTATCTGACTTTTGATTGATAAAAGCAGCATACTCGGTGGTCGTCTTAAATTCTGGTTCCATTTCACGAACCTTGGTTTCAACAGCTTTATAGTCTTCATTACTGGCCTTAGCATCCAAAAGGATGTATTTGGCACTACGGTATGGGGTTTGTCTGAAACGCTCGATCTGATTGTTGTAACGTTTCTTGACTTCGCTTTTGCTGACTTTGAACAAGGAGTCCGGAAGTGCGCTGTACGGTTCACAGACATAGACAAAGTCCATATTATCTGCACGATCAGCGAAAGAGGCCTTGGCATCTAAGGAATTTGCCTGAATAGCTTTGCTCAAAAGTGTATTGATCTTTTCATTCAGACGCTCATATTTAAGGGTGTTTTCCCAGTACATCCAGTAAACCTTCAGGTTCTTGATTTGTTCCTGAGCATCGGCAGGATACGCTGAAAGATCATTCGACTGAATCGTCTGCAGGAAGTTCAGCATGACATTATGGTCGAACTGACCCGTTTGCTGATTCTTAAAGATGGGCAATTGCTGAATAAATTGAGGAACATTGTTCCCGTTCAGCAAGTTGAAAATTTCTTTACCGGTAACCGAAAGCCCAAGAAGAGTTGCCTGTTTATCCAGCAATTGTTCACGCACGATAGATTCGTACACCGATTCGCGGATCTTTCCAGAAACAACATCATCCATGTTGGTCTGGCCGGTTTGAATTTTGTACACTTCCTCCATTTCCTTGATGCGGGCTTCGTATACATCTACTTCTAAAGAGTAATCACCAATTTTGGCAATTTTTTTCTCGGATTGACGGAAAATGGATTTGCCGGAATCCAGAAAGGATTGGATAATGAATAAAAACAAAGCAAAACCGATGATGAGGGCCAGTAAGCCGCCTTTATTCCTGATTTTCTGTAAGGTTGCCATAAAAGATAGGTATGTTTATGATGAATATAGCGATTTTGGTAATGAATATGGGTGCTTTTTTTCAGCCTGCGAATATACAAAAAAATGTTTAAACAGTGTGTAATCATGGAAAAAACCATCATCCTATTCTGAGGTTTCCGGATCTACCGGAAATTCACCATCCATCGGTTTGTTAATTCGATAGACTGTCATCTGTTCATTTGATTCGAATCCATAACCCATCATAGTCGAGCCATCCTGCTCAATACGTATGAAGGAATCGGAATAGATACGTCTGGACAGATGATCCCAATAAAGCAAGGATGTTTCAAATTTATCACCCTTCAAATTGATGATTTTTACATTTTTACGAAGTTCCCACAATTGGCGCCGTGTAAAGTATTTGGCAGTATCGCTCGAAACCAATGACTCCGTTTTCAAACTGTCGTTGAATTTTTCGAAATAGACTTTTTTGGGGTAATACCAATAGGGTTCGGCAACCTTGTCATAAATTTTCCAAACCTCGGAAGTCACTCGGTAACGAATGACACCCGAATCGGAAATAAGCATGGTGACGGAATCCGTGAATATACTTGGTACCGCCTTCCTGTCTTTAAACTTATGGACGTACTCCGGTTTATCTGAATTGCAAGCTGAAGGCACCAGCAAAAGGGTAGCCATGCACAAAACGGCAACCAGATTCCGGATGCTATGTAAACGCCTGCTCACTCTATAGTTTCATCTTTAAGAACCAAAGCTCGTTGAAAGAAACGTCGATGGAGAATTTGTAATACGTTTCGCTAATAAAGGTTGCGTTTGGAGTAAACAATTTTCCCATTTCAAAACTGAAGTTCAACATGGAGTTCCTACTCCCCATCTGTCCGCGTAAAGGCAAGCCGACACCAAAACTGAGGGCGGCGTTCCGAAGATTTACAGGTTGGTTCCTCACGTACTTCAGGTACATGTCGTTAAACTGCAAACCTCCGCGGTAACGAATGGCCTGATAATAATGCTCGGCGTTGGTCGAAGGAAGGTATTCAATCCCTAGGGCAATGCGATTGTTATCTCTCAACGTGTCTTTAACGCCCATGAATTCGGATTGGCTGAAACGTTGGCTTTGGAAATCCAGTCCCACTGTCAAACGATTATCCCAGTTGTAGGAAACACCGGCACCAAAAGTCATCGGCAATGCAAAATCGTTGTAGGTAGTCGTTTCCAACGTATCGGAAGCGATGTTCACATTATAAAGTTCACCTCTGACAGGTAACGAAGCGGAAACGGATGCCCCCATGGTGAGAAAGCTTTTCTTGTTTAGCGGCAAGTCATACTGGAATCCCAAATCCAGGCTGGGGATGCGCAGAAAAAGATAATTTAAGTCTTGCTGGTTGTTCGCTCCCGAAGAGGCGTACGAAGTCTGCGCCATATTACTCAGCACACCAAAGGTGTATTTCAGGTTGGCACCGACCGAAAAGCCTTTGGACAAATAGGCACCGGTTCCCAGGAAAAAAGTATTCAGGCCTCCACTACCAGAGTAGGTGGTCGTATATTCCAAATTCCCGACTGGGGTTATCTCAGAACGATCTACGCTGAAATTGTATCCAACTTTGGAAAAGGGCACCAGGCCGATGGCGACGCCCCACTTGGGTTTCAGGGCGAACATCATGCCCACGTGATCCAGATAGGCGTTTGGATTGTACTGATGGACAGAGCCTTCTTTAAAAGAAGTATATTGCACCGACAATCCCAAATCGAACAACATGTTCAAGGTGTCCACATCGGCAAAGGATGCAGGATTCTGTACATTGATCAGACCACGTTCGTGGATGCCGTAACCGATTCCGCCCATGGCGCGGGTTTTTCCCATCGCCGGATTTTCCAGATTTCCATAAGCATAACGGCTGTACGTGGAATTGGTGTTCTGTGCGAGGAGGGTTTGCAGTGTCAGCAACAGAAAAAGTGCTGCCGGAAGGAGTTTACGAATGGACATTGTGGTGTAATATTCGGTTAAGGCCTGTCAGGACCAGATTTTCGTCCACAAAGATGCCATTTTTTAATTTTCCGTCAAAATAAATAAGGTCACCGCCTGTTAAAAAAGCGAAAAGATTGGAATACTGTAGCTTTAAGGCATCGATATAACCATCCATCTCAAAAAGAATGCCTTGCATCACTCCGGAACGGATGGCCGTTTCGGTGGTATTCCCAAGCAGGTCAAAATGAGTGGCGGGTTCCACCAACGGCAGTTTTGAAGTGTATTGTTTCAACGATTTCAGCCGAGTCCGAACACCTGGGGCGATGTTTCCGCCGATGAATTCGCCGTCTGCACTGACAAAATCGTAGGTGACCGCCGTACCCATGTCAATGATGAGCAAAGGTTTGCCCGGTTGCTGGTTCCAAGCACCGACGGCAGCGGCAAGGCGGTCGAAACCCAGTGTTTTAGGGGTACCGTAACCGTTCCGGATGGGAAGCGGTGTTTCAGGGCCAAGTTTAATAAAGTGCTTCAGGTTTTGCTGAAGCATCTCCATCAATACCTTATCATAGCCTTTCACCGAAGCAAAAATGCCGCTTTCAGGTTTGTGATTCTGAATCAGATCCATTAAAAATGCTGGTGTCAAGTTTTCCACAACACTGCTGAATGCAATTCCACCGGTCGAATCGATGCATGCCATTTTGCAAAGGGTGTTCCCCTGATCGATGATGAGGTTCATAGTTGATTGGATTTAGGCTGCGGTGGAAATCGTTTGAGTTCGGTATACAGTTGATGGACAGGCAGCCCCATGATATTGAAGTACGACCCTTCGATGCGTTCGACACCGACAAAACCGATCCATTCCTGAACTCCGTAAGCTCCGGCTTTGTCGTACGGTTTGAAAAAATCCACATAATGTTCGGTTTCAGCTTCAGTTAATTCGCAGAAGAAGACCTCGGTTTCTGCGATAAAAGAAACTTGATCCTTGTTGCTGGTCAGACAGACACCGGTATAAACGAAGTGGCTTTTGCCGGACAAAGCTTTTAACATACGAAGGGCATCTTCCCGATCGGTGGGTTTGCCAAAGACCTCTTTTCCCTGGCAAACGATGGTGTCTGCCGTGATGATCAGTTCGTCTGACCCCATGTGTGGTCGAAAGGCTTCTGCTTTTTGCTGTGCAATGTATTTGGCAACAGCAGCACCTTCCAGTTCAGCAGGATACGATTCGTCAACGTCCTTCAAAACCCGAACGGTGTATTCCAGCCCAAGTCCGCCCAACAGTTCGTTGCGTCTGGGGGAGTTCGAAGCCAGTATCAGGCGGTAACCTTGCAGATTTTCCAGCATGATTGTTGTTTTTACCAGCCGAACGCTTCGGAATCGGTCATCCAGAGGCCCTGAGCTTTCATGATTTGTTCAATCAGGTCGCGGGCGCAACCTTCTCCGGCATGTATGTGTGAAATGTATTTGGAGATGGCGCGGATTTCTGGAGCGGCATCGGCAGGACAGGCGGAAAGCCCGACCAACAGCATGACTTCATAATCCGGGATGTCATCGCCCATATAGGCTACTTCTTCCGCTTTCAAGCCTGTTTTCTGTAGAAAATCGGCGAATTCCACTTTTTTATCGTGGGCGCCCATGTATACGTGCTGAACGCCCAGATTTTCGAAACGAATTCGGACGGATTCCGTCCTGCCTCCAGTAATGATGCCGAGTATCAGTCCTTTCTTGCAAGCTAAGTTCATGGCGTAACCATCTTTGATGTTGGCAGTACGCATGGGCTCTCCGTTGGGATACAAGGGAATCGTATTGGCGGAAAGGACGCCGTCCACATCGAAAACGACGGCTTTGATGGTGGTCAGGTTGTGGGGTATGGTGCTCATGATTTCAAAGAATTTGAACGTTGATGAATGCCGCTGCTGAGCTCTTTATACAGTGCCTTCCAAGCGGGATGGTGTTCGAGCAGGGCAAGATGTTTGTCCATGACTTTCCGGTCGAAACGAACTGCCGGACCTGTCTGAACGATATCAGGCGAATGAGTCTGCACTTTGGCTGCGGTTTCCAGAATCAAGGGTTTGAGAACCTCGAAAGGGAGATGTTGTTCTGCCAGCAAATCATTGGATATCGAGTAAAGGTAATTTACAAAATTGCATGCGAATACTGCCGAAAGATGAAGTTTAAGGCGTTGTTCGGAGGTGATTTCATACACTTCAGAACCCAGATCCACAGCGAGTTGCTTTAAAATATACAGCGCAACCATGTCCGAAGATTCTACAAAAATAGGAATCGTTTTGAAATCCACATCGCGTTCTTTGCTAAAGGTTTGCAAGGGATAAAAGACACCCGTTTTCGCAGCATAGGGCTTGAGAACATCCAAGGACAAGCTTCCGGCTGTATGAACCAGAATGCCATTGCCGACCTCCACTAGTTTCAATATTTCTGGGAGAGCATCGTCCTTCAGGGCACAAATGTAAACGGAAGCATCAGAAAGTAACGATTCAGGCCTAGTGACAGCTTCAGCACCCAACAAGTCGGCTAAGCTTTGGGCGGAAGCTTCCGTGCGGCTGTAGACCTGCACAAAGTCATGTCCGGCCGCTTTCAAGGCGATTCCGAGCCGGGTGGCCAGATTCCCGGCACCGATGAAGCTGATGCGCACGGGTTTAGAATTATTCAGTTTTGGTAAATTTGCCCAGATGGACCTTTTCCCATTGAAGGTTTGCCTCGTCAAAGGGTTCTTTGCTGGCTTCCTTCATGCCGATGGCAATGATGCTTTCGACTTGGAAGTTTTCGGGAATATCCAACAGGCGCTTTACCACCACTTCGGAGTCTTCCCCTTCAATGTTTTGTCGGCAACGGATTTGCACCCAGCAGGAACCCAGTCCGAGGTCCTCGGCTTCCAATTGAAGAAAAATGGAAGCGATGGTTAAATCTTCCACCCAAACATCGCTTTTTTCGGGATCTCCCACGACAACTATGGCCAACGAGCAGTTTTCAATCAGTTTGGCACCATTCTTTTTGCTGACTGAAAGCGCTTTCAGCATTTCATGGTCATCCACCAAGATGAATTGCCAGGGATTGGAGCTTTTAGAGGCCGGGGACATCAACGCGGCCTGCATCAATTTTTCAACAAGTTCGGGACTTATTTCAGTCTCCATGAATTTTCGGGTGCTTCTGCGTTTACGAAGCAATTCGAGCAAGTTCTCCATAATTAATGACAATATAGAGTGCAAAGATACGTTTAATTCCTCAGATTTCCGTAGATTTGCGCCCATTGAAAACGTCGGTATGATGTCCAAGAAAATAGCCGTTTTAGTATTTATTTTTATCGCTTTCCGCTCCATGTTCCTCTCAGCGCAAGGTAATGTGACGGTTTCCGGCTTTGTTCTCGACAATCTTAACAGAGGGCTGGAATTGGTCAGTGTTTCCGAATTGAACGGCAAACGCGTGGCATATACCGATGCAAACGGTTTCTACACCATCGAGTTACCAACTCAGGATACGGTTATCCTGCGGTACTCTTGCCTCTCATTCCAACCCGCCACCCGCATCATACCTGCAGCAATGCATATTCTGCGTGTCAATGTGACGTTGGGCACCTCCTCGCATACGCTGAATGAAGTGACTATCCACGGGCAACAACGCCGCACAAACACCCTCGAAACACTGGATGCCACTAAGATCCGTCTGCTTCCGGATGCCACCGGCGGCAGCATCGAAGCCTTGCTGGTCACTTATGCAGGCGTCAGTTCCAACAACGAACTCAGCTCCCAGTATTCCGTTCGTGGCGGCAATTTCGACGAAAATTTGGTCTATGTCAATGGGACGGAAGTCTACAGACCTCTGCTAATCAGAGCCGGTCAACAGGAAGGCTTGAGTTTTGTAAACCCCGAAATGGTGAAGGAAGTGAAGTTTTCAGCCGGCGGATTCGATGCCCGATATGGCGACAAAATGTCTTCCGTACTCGATATTCAGTACAAGAAACCTTCTCATTTCGAAGCAGTTGCCAACATGAGTCTCCTGGGTGCCAATTTATTTATAGGACAGGCTTCCAAAAACGGTCGCTTCACCCAGATTCATGGAATTCGTTACAAAACCAACGCCTATTTGCTGGGAACGCTTGGAACCAAGGCACAATACAATCCGACATTTCTAGATTATCAGACCTACCTGACCTACCAATTGACACCAACGCTGGAAATGAGTTTTCTGGGGAATTTTTCGCAAAACAGCTATGAATTCATTCCAGAAACCGCAGAAACGCAATTTGGCACCTACAACGACAAACTGACCATGTATATAGCCTTCGAAGGAAAGGAGAAGGATTTGTTCCGTACGTCCTTCGGTGCATTCAATCTTACTAAAACCTTGCCAGGCAACGTAAAACTTGGGTTACAGACTTCGGCCTTCAATACGGTGGAAGACGAGAATTACGACATTACGGGACAATATTATCTCAGTTCAACACCCATCAAAAACAACCAAGCGGACACGGCCAACAACAGCCTACTGGGCATCGGAACGTATCACGAACATGCCCGCAACCACCTGAACGCCACCGTTTTCAACCTGGCGCACAATGGCAGCTGGAACAAGTACTCCAACGAAATCCAATGGGGGCTGAGCTATCAACGGGAACGCATCGTAGACAAGCTCCGAGAATGGGAAATGAGGGATTCGGCAGGGTACTCGCTTCCCTATTCCAATTCGGACATTCGGATGGTTTATTCGATGAAATCCGGAGCCAATATGGAAAGTAACCGGGTACAGGGTTATATTCAAGACAGCTGGCATTTCCGAAAGCAAGCCGGCCTTTTCGTTCTGACCGGTGGTATTCGTGCCAACTACTGGGATTTCAACAACGAGCTATTGATCAGCCCAAGAGCATCCATTGCTTTCATTCCCGCTTGGGAAAAAGACTTTACCTTCCGATTGGCGTCCGGCATCTATTACCAGGCGCCTTTCTATAAAGAATTCAGGGATACGGTGACCGAAAACGGCGTCACCCGAGTGGTGCTAAACTCCAACATCAAAGCTCAGAAAACCATTCAGGTTGTCGGTGGTATGGATTATCATTTCATAGCACTGGAACGTCCGTTCAAACTGACCACCGAACTTTATTACAAGGATATGAGCAACCTGATTCCATACGTGGTGGACAATGTGCGTATCCGCTATTACGGCAAAAACATGGACAAAGGTTATACGGCTGGTTTCGATGCCAAATTATTCGGGGAATTCGTTCCCGGCACCGATTCCTGGATTAGCTTTTCACTGATGCAAAGCAAGGAAACGTTTGGGAACTACACCATTTCCAGACCCAACGAACAACGCTATAATGTTTCCATGTTCTTTCAGGATTACTTCCCCAACAATCCAAAATTTTCCATGAGTTTGAAATTGATTTGGGCGGACGGCCTGCCTTACGGTGCTCCGGACAGTCCCCATCAATGGTCCACCTATTATCGCATGCCTCCTTACCGTCGAATAGACATCGGCCTTTCCAGACTTTTGGTTGGAGGAGAGGACAAGATCATGAAATCAAAAACCATGCGTACCTTCAAGAACATTTGGCTGGGAGTGGATTGCTTCAACCTTTTCGACATTAAAAACGTCAATTCTTATTACTGGGTGAGTGATTTCGACAATCGGCAATATGCTGTACCCAACTACCTGACAGGCAGACTATTGAACGTCCGTATTTCTGCAGAATTCTAAACATGGAAACCGTCGACTTTGCATTCAGCTTTCAGGATCTGGCCATCACCGTAGCCGATATGAAATCGATTTCGCCCGAAGAAACCCAGGGTCTCGATGATTTCCTGGACGTATTTGAAGAAATTTTGCAGGAGGGTCCATCCATCGTTCAAGCTCAGGGTGGATTTGTCGTTTTGGATCGGTTCGAATGCAAAGATACTGAAATCCACATCGGCGAAACGACCTTCAACACCGGATCCATCATCGCCAAACAATTCAAACAAGCAGAAAAAATCGTCGTATTTGCCTGCACGGCTGGTCCTGGAATCCGAGAAAAATACGACCAATTCACGGCTGAAGGCGACTTTCTAAAGGCTTTCTTCGTAGATACTTTAGGAACAGTGGTTGTCGAAAAAGCAACAGACAAAATACACAGCTACATCCGTCACCATTTTGAAAACGAAGGATTGCATGGAACCAACAGGTATAGTCCTGGCTATTGTGGTTGGTCCGTGAAGGAACAGCACCAACTTTGGAAGTTTCTGCCAACGGCTTATTGCGGCATTACGCTAACCGATTCTGCCCTCATGCTGCCCATCAAGTCTGTCAGCGGAATCATCGGTCTTGGCCCTCATGCCCGTAAAAATCCTTACTCCTGTTCCATCTGTGAACTGGATAATTGCATTTATCGTCGAAAAAAACATGGATGATTATTTCATCGTTTTTTTTATGGTTAAGTTCTGTTAATCAAAATTGTTTTTGTAATTTTACACGCCTTTCGGAAAAGGTGCTGCACCTTCTGTTTATACTTATTGCATTATAAATCAATCACATAATCCATGAAAAACTCTTTTTTCAGCAAGTTCACCCCCCGCGAACCCAAATTTTTTCCCATCCTTAAAGAAATGTCTGACGTATTGCTGGTCGCTTCCGATTTGATGATCGAATGCCTTCAAAAATTCGACCATGAAGCTGCTACAGAGTATTATTTCAAGATCAAGGAACAGGAACGCAAGGGAGATGAATTGTCCAACCGCATTTTCGACGAATTGAACGCCACGTTCATCACTCCGTTTGACCGGGAAGACATTCATACCCTTTCCAACAGGCTGGACGATGTGACTGATTTCATCTGCGGATGTGCCAAGAAAATCATGTTGTACGACCCCAAGGAAATGCCTGGAAGTGCCATGACCATGGCCGGTTTTATCCGGGACAGCGCCATTTGCATCGGTAAAGCAGTCGATGAATTGGATGTGCTGAAGAAAGATTCGAACCGTATCACCGTTTATTGCAGAGAACTACACGATCTGGAAAACAAGGCCGACGATGTTTACGACCACTTCATCAACGATTTATTCAAGAGCGAGCGTGAAGCCATCGAAGTTGTTAAGTTGAAAGAAATCATGGGTGAATTGGAAAAAGCTACCGATGCTGCCGAATATGTTGGTAAGATTATCAAAACCATCATTGTCAAGTACGCCTAAAAACAATCCGCAAGATGACTTTATTGATTACCATTATCGTTCTGGCTCTTTTATTCGATTACATAAACGGTTTTCACGACGCCGCCAATTCCATAGCCACGATTGTTTCCACAAAAGTCCTGACACCCTTCAGGGCGGTGCTTTGGGCAGCAAGTTTCAATCTGATTGCCTTTTTCATCGCCAAATACATTATTGGAGAATTCGGAATTGCAGATACGGTTTCGAAGACAGTACTCCCTAAATTTGTCACGCTTCCGGTGATCTTCTCCGGACTTATTGCCGCCATTACTTGGAATCTGGCTACCTGGTGGCTTGGCATACCCTCTTCTTCTTCGCATACCCTGATCGGTGGTTTTGCAGGAGCAGCCATCATGAGTGCTGGATCATTCGGTGCAGTACACGGCGGAAAAATCGGTGTCATCGCCGCATTCATCCTGTTGGCTCCTCTCATCGGCATGATCATCTCTACGTTACTGACCATCATGATCATGTATATAGCCAAAAAGGCGAATCCCCATCATGCGGAAAAATGGTTCCGTAAACTTCAGTTGGTATCGTCGGGGCTGTTCGCCATCGGATTTGGGCTAAATGACTCCCAGAAAGTAATGGGGATCATCGGTGCAGCCCTTATAGTCGCTTACAAAATGCATTTACCGATTGGTATTTCTGAATTTAAATTTATACCAGACTGGGTACCCCTATCCTGTTTTACTGCCATCGCATTGGGTACCATGACCGGAGGTTGGAAAATTGTAAAAACCATGGGTTCCAAAATCACCAAGGTAACACCTTTGGAAGGCGTTGCCGCAGAAACCGCCGGCGCCATTACCTTGTACCTCACCGACTACCTAAAAATCCCAGTCAGCACAACCCACACCATCACCGGTGCCATCATCGGTGTAGGCGCTGTCAAACGCTTGTCTGCCGTTCGTTGGGGTGTCACCCGCAAACTGATGGTTGCCTGGATACTGACTATTCCGGTAAGTGCCGGGCTGGCTGCATTGATTTATTACTATATCGGAAGTACGATGTAACAAGGATGTTTCTTACGCTACCAGCGTATTGAGTATCTCCACCAAACCCTGCGGATCGGCACTGTAATAATCCGCCCCGATCTGCTGGCGGAACTTGTCGCTGACCGGTGCGCCGCCAATAAAGGTGATGGCCTTCGGAAATGCATCCTTCAATGCCTTGTTGGTGATTTCCATCGCACCCATGGTCGTGGTGAGCAAGGCGGACAAACCTACAAAAGCATCCGGATGCTGACTCAGTGCATCCATGAATTTCTCTGTTTTCACATCCACACCCAGGTCAATGACTTCGAAGCCACAGCCTTCCACCATCATGCCCACCAGATTTTTGCCGATGTCGTGCAAGTCCCCTTCGACAGTGCCCAAGATAAACACACCCTTGCGTTGTACCGCACCGGATGTGAAGTAAGGTTTCAGATGGATCATGGCCGTACTCATGGCCTTGGCCGACATCAAGACCTGTGGCACGAACACCTTGTTTTCGCGAAATTTAACACCGATTTTACCCATGCCGATAATCAGGGACTGGTTCAGGATTTCCTGCGGTGCAATGCCCATTTCCAAGGCCTTTTTGGTAAGTTCATCGGCACCCTCCTGCCCTTTCATGCTGGGTGGATACGGTGAGGCGAGGTTGATTTTGCCGAATTCGACGCATTCGGCAATCTGTTGAAGGATTTCTTCCATTTTTGTCTATTATTTTAAAATTTTTCTCCAAATTGAGTTTGTTGTTTCTCCACTTCTTCCAAGGCTTTGCGCTTTTCTTCCTCTGTCATTCCGGGTTTAAAGTTACGGAATAGGTTTCCCAAAGATACTGATTTGGTCGGTTTTTCAGAATAGACCAGCGGATAATCCGGGGTTATGCTTTCAAAAGAAATTTCGGCTGAAATCGGGGCTTGTTCACCTTCAAAAAGTACATGCGCCTTGACGGTTATTTTACCCGGATTGATGGTGGAACGGATCAACACCGGGGCTGAACCGAATTCGACGGCACAGGGATTGGCACCGATGACAGCATCGCCAATAATCTCAGCCTCGCCTTCGACCGAAAAAACAATGTTGTCCTTGGCCAAACGGCGCACATTGCCTTCGTCATCAGTCACTTCGCAGACTACGACCACAAAATCAGAACCGTCAGCCCGTAAGGCTTGGCCTTGATGGTCCAACGATAGGTGCAGTTTGGTGGACCTTCTCGAGGGCATTTTCTTGGTGGTGCAAACCACTTTGCCGTCTAAAATGCCTTCGAACACCATGTTGGCTTTTTTCCAGTTCTTTTGAACATACGTGATTTGCCGCATCGCATAATAATCGAATGCATTGGAAAAAATCACGGCCTGACTGGGAATACCCGGCCGGATATGCTGCACTTTTTGGATGAAGGTATCCGTTTCATAACGAATCAGCCTGACCGAGTCGCAATTGGTATAGACGGTGACATCCGCTGCGGAAAACGGAGTCATTTCATGGGCCACAAACAGCATCGGGCCGAATTGATTTGAACGCGGATCGGTCTGTGCACGAAACATATAGTAGGAATACTTGGGCTGACGGAAGGCGTCGAGCAGGCCTCCCCAATACGGATCGGGATGATAGCCCCGTTGGTGGTCGAAGGGATGCCAGAGGGCTCCACCAATGAACTGCCTTGGCGTGGCGCACATTTCGTTATATACCATGGCCAGATGCTTGGCCTGAACTGTCAGCGGACCTTCTCCCCAGCTGCGGGAAGCCCGGTTGGGGTTGTTGTGGGCATACCAGTCGTCCACGTATTCGCCCCATTCACGGCAGAAAACGGGCTGATCGTATTTTCTGATGTCGGCCGGAAAGCCATACAGGAGGTCATACTTTCCTTTGATGCCTGCAGAATTTCCGTCACCAGCGGAATACGTTCCTTGGTAGGGGAATTCCTCCTTCGTAATAGCCAGTGTTTTAGCTGAAAACTCCACCGGATAGCCAGTTTCGTTCAGAATGGGTTCCCAGGAAAATAGACAGGCATGGTTGCGGTCGCGGCGGATGATGTTCCGCAAATCCTGAAAGCAGAGTTCCGACCATTGGGGGTCTTTGTTGAAATATTGCCAGCCAGGAATGGCTACGATCACAAACATGCCCAGTTCGTCGCAGGCGTCCATAAAGGATGGGTCTTGTGGGTAATGTGCGGTGCGGATGATGCGGCAGCCACCGTCCCTGAGCAGCTTGGCATCCCGCCATTGCTGAGAATTTGGAACGGCGTTGCCCACGTAAGCGAAATCCTGATGGCGGTTTCCACCGATTAGCTTGTCGTAGGGTTTTCCGTTCAGGTACAGTCCGTCCAGACCGCGGAATTCAACGTTACGAATGCCGATGCGGGTGGTTCCGCCGTCCAAGGGAGCGTTTTTGGCACCCATGATCCGAGTTTCAACGGTATACAGAACGGGATTTTCCGGAGACCACAAATCGGGCTTCATGACAGAAAAGACATTCTTTACCAGTACATTTTTACCGGCTGAAACCGTCATACTGGCGGTTTGCCTTTTTACAACATTCCCTTCAGGATCGCGCAATATATTCTGCACCTGTATTTTAGCGGTTGCTCCGTCATTTTGTACATCTGTTTGGACAAAGACTTCAGCAGTTGTCTCCGTTACCTTTTCCGTGTGGACGAACACACCGCCGGCAGCCATCCTATCCGCTTCGTTGGGGTCGGAAATATGCAATTTGTCGGTCGCGATCAGCCAGGCATCGCGGTAAATTCCACCGTGGTAACAAAAATCGAGTTTGTTTTGCGGTTTGCCGGGAGGGTAGGATTTATCGTCGCTGTTATCGACCTTCAAGGCTATCAGACAATCTTGGCCAGGATTTGCTCCGAGTTTGGAAATATCAAGGCTAAACGGTAAATATCCGCCTAAATGCTCCATCACGAATTTTCCGTTGAAATAAACCTGGGTGCGTCCCATGGCGGCTTCGAAATAAACAACAATGCGCTTTCCAATGGTTTGCTCACCCAGTTTGAAATGCTTGCGGTACCAGACTGGTCCTTGATAATTTCGGCAACCACTCGCTTCGGCAGGCATCAGTTCGACGGTATGAGGCAGGCTCACCACGTCCCAATCAGCATCCTTGAAATCGACGGTTTCTGCACCAGCAACATCCGCCCTCAGAAACCGCCAGCCCACATTAAAATTGCTGACCTGTCGGCCACTTCCGGGCAAATCGTAGAAACCGGCCACGGAAAAATGACGGGCGGTTTGAGCAAACAGACCGGCGGCCAGCAGCAAAAACAGGAACGTGATCCGACGATGCATCATGGCCATAGAATTTTAGTTTGAAAGTTGCCGCTCCGTTCATCGAAGGCCCTAAGCAGGTAAATTCCCTTAGATAAACGGTTCAGATCACAGGTGTACTCCTGTTTGCTGTTCAGCACTTTTTGTCCAGTCAGCGAGTACAATGCAACATCGGTCGGTTGTTCAAAAGTAAGCAAACCAGCCTTCAGAAGAAATTTCGGTGTGGAAATCGTTGGATTTTTCACAACCGTGACGATTCCATTGACCTTGTCGTTCAAGGTTGATGCAGTTACCGGATCAGCCTGTCCGTCCGGCAAACTTAAGTTTCCATGGGCACCAACCGTATACACCGTATAAACAGGTGCCGTACTGCGTGTTACAGTATCGGTAAAACTGCCTGTATTACTGAAACCCAGCGCTGATCCATTGGCGAAAACAACATAGCCCTTGGCTCCGGACACTTCCGTCCATTGCAGACTTTGTTCGTTTTTATTAACGGCTGAAACCGGTGTTGGGCCAACTACCATTGAAATTGGATCGAATACTGGCGACAAACCCAGCGAGGCATATATTGTATTGAGCTTTAAGTAGTTGTTTACATCGGCTACCGTCAGTTGGATGCTCCAGGACACACGTCCCGAAACGTCAACCAAAGCCGTTCCGGTTGCATTCATGCTTTGGAATTCTGCAAAAGAACTATACGTGTTGTTGGGTGTTCCCGAATTCCAGATAGACCAACCCAGACTGCGGATATGGCTGCCCATCCTGCAGTTCAGAAAAATTGAGCCACTGTTGTCGGCCCAAGGTCTTCCCAGATAAACGGAATTTGCAGACAAACCTGGTCCAGCAACCAAGTCGCAATCCTTGAAAATAAAACCGTAATTGAGCTTTTTTGCCGATGGCAAAGTCGCGAAATAGGAAATGTCTTCAGGGGCGGTAATGAACTGACCACCGGACAAACTTTTTAGGGTACATTGGTAATAGTAGGCTGTCCCACCTGCACAAATAAAATCGGTTCCACCTTCAATCAAACAACGATAGAAAAAGGTACGACGTCCTTTTTTTAAGTCTTGGGTATCCTGAAATCCGACGATACGGCAGTTCTTGAACGTTTGACGGTCGCCAAGAGTGTACAAAGCCACCGCCTGAGCGGAGGTATACGAATTTTGAACCGTTAGGTTTTCCATATAAAAATCAGCCGCATTCACTGTCATGGATGCAGATTGAGGAGTTCCGCTGGTGCTTGGACTGGTGGCGTTGTAGTAATATATTGACTTTCCGTTGTAATCGTTCCAGGTCAGTATCACACTATCTCTATTTTCACCGATCAAACTGATGATTTTACTGATGGACACGCTGTGGGAACCCAGATAAAGCTTTTCGTTGTATATCCCTTTCTTGATAAAAATAGTAGTACGTGTAGTTCCAGTTGGAGCCGCATTAATAGCTTCTTGCACGGTGGTATAATTGCCGGTTCCGTCTTTGGCAACCACCAAATCATAGACTTGAGCCGTCGAAAACAGCGCCGGTAATATAGATAAAATCAATAAAAAAGCTTTTTTCATAGATTATTAACGAGATAAGGGTAGCCATACGGACATTTCGGACCTACCGCGATTTCCCCAGGCATAATACGGTAAGAAGCGGACTTTCACAGGCTCCGTTTTTGAAGTGACTTCACGATAAAGTTCGTGAGACCAGTCCGCTCTTTTCTGAACTAAAACCTGACCTTCCAATTGCAAAACGGGGCTGCCGGCCAGAGAAGGAATACTGCCTTCGGAAGTCCGCACGGGTTTAAGGTCAGCATTAAGCGGTAAAAGAACGTCTTGCAAACGAACATTGGCAGGCAAATCGGTCGATTCCAGACAATAGACGATGGGGCCACGCATCACAGCCACTTGATTTCTGGTATCTTCCACCAACGGATTGGACTCGATCAGTCGAACGGGCATGTCCAATTGAAGTTCAATGACCTCCCCATTCTTCCAGTTTCTTTGGACTGCCACATAACTGGATTCCTTACACCAAACATCCTGCTGGATTCCGTCGACAAAAAGTTTGGCATCGCTGCACCATCCGGGGATACGCATCATGATTTGACAGCTCGTTTTTGGAGCCTGAACGATTTCGATGCGAATTTTCCCGTCCCAAGGATAGGCGCTGGTTTGTTTCAATTGAATCGGGCTTCCATCCAACAATTTAGTATTCAACACATTATCCCCATAAAGATTTACTAAGACACCGGTTGCATTCAGACTGTAGGCATATTGTTGTGTTTCCGCCAAGGTTCGGACCGTGTTGGGCGGGCAGCAGAAACAACTGATGTACGATTCGCGCTTTTTGTAATCGCCTTCCGTCCAACGAAGTTTGTAGGGGAAACTATCGGAAACAGCCAGCGGATTGGTATAGAAATACTTCTTACCGTCCAAACTGATGCCGGGCAAAACACTGTTGTACAATGCCTGCTCCATGACATCCACGTATTTGGCATCGCCGGAAAGTTCGAACATGCGCCAGTTCCAAAGCATGTTGCCGATGTTGGCACAGGTTTCATTATGCGCGGTCAGGTTGGGCAATTGATAGGAACGCCCGTAAGCCTGGTGTACCTTCTGGATGGAATCGGGCGTGTAATTGGTGCCGTCGGGTGAAGTTCCATCGTACAGGGCACCACAGGCACCGGTGATGTACATTTTGCTGTGAACCACATCGTCCCAGATGGACGTAAGACTCTTCATCAGGCTATCGCCGCCGATTTCCAGATACACATCTGCCACCCCTGCATACAAGTAATTGGCACGCACGGCATGGCCCATGGCCTTTTTCTGCTGTTGAAATGGAATCCGGTCCTGGTTGTCGTCGGTGCCATTCTTCACATACTTGCGGATATCGATGAAGCCTTGAGCCAGTTCCAGGTATCTGGGATCGCGTGTGGTGCGGTACATTTCGACGACACCCATGTAATGAGAGGGGCAAATGGCGTTCTGAGCCAGTTCCACCGGATTGGTCTTGTAATAGCGGTATAGGTAATCGGTGGCTTTGATGGCAGCGTTCAGCAGGGTTTTTTCGCCAGTGGCTCGGTAATGGATGCAGGCTGCCGTCATCAGGTGGCCGAAATTGTAGGTTTCGAAATGCAGGCGTTCTGCAAATTCGCTGGGTTTGTTTCCGTTGTTTTTGTCCTCGATCAGGGTCTTGGTATGGATATAGCCGTCTGGCCGCTGACAGGCGACTACCGTTGTTACAAACTTGTCCATCGGCGTCTTGAGCGCAGGGTCTTTGGTGATTGCATAGACCGAGCAACAGCCTTCAAACCATTTGTACATGTCACCGTCATAAAAAGGCGGATCCTTGTGTTCCCCTTTTTCAAGTCCAGCAGCTATTTCAAAATTGCGGAAAGCGTGGCTCAGGTTAGGGTCATTGAAAATATCCCATAAATGAAGCAGCATGGTGTCTTTGCAAACTTCAAAGCGTTCACCCCAAAAGCCTTGTTGGCCCCAAACAGTAGCATCGATGTCCACGGAACGAATTTTGGCAAATGGACTCAGCAAGGTATTGGTGATGCCGCGTTCATGAACGGCAGGCAAGGTCGTTTTATTTTTGGAAGCCGCTTGCAAAGGGCTCACGACTAAGAGGATTAAAAAAAGAAAGTTGTATTTGTTCATAATTTACCAATTATCGGTTCTGAAGGAGGAAACAGGAAGACCGTTGGCACCAAATAGGGTTCCAACCACATAATCTTTGAAAGCATAACGAACGGCGACTGGAAGCAATACTGTATTCGCGGAGACCACGACCTTACCACCGGAAATTTTAGCCAATGCTGAGTGAAAAACGCGATCCTCGCCGGCGATTTCAAACGAAGTCAATGCCTTGCCAAAGGTACTCAAACCAAGCGGGGCTTCGTCAAAACTTAAGGTCGCTTCTGAACCCTTGACTTCCAGCGATTTGAATTTCGGGCTGGTACATCCGATGCCTTTCATTCCGTAGGTTTTGGCCAATGCCAACAGAGCCAGGCGTTGACCGGGCAGGTATTTGGTTCTTGGATGGATAGTCAGGGAATCCCCGCCGTCCATAATCACAACCATACCTGCATTTGGAATAACAGACTCGACTTTTCGCTGAATATCACGCAGATAGGCCGAATTCACATAGCCGGAATCCTTTAGTCCAGGATAATCGAACGGAGCGATCTGGACGTAATAAAACGGAAATGCTCCCTGATCCCAGAGTTGCCTCCAATCTTGAACCATCTTCGGAAATACTTTTTCGTAGCGTTCCGACTTCGTATAATTGCTTTCACCTTGGTACCAGATAACGCCACGGATGCCATAACCCAGCAAGGGATGCAGCATGCCGTTGTACAAGGTGGTCGGTGTTCTGGTGGCGTTCGGGATTTTTTCACCGGGTTGGAGGATCTTGTAATCACTGAATTCTGCCAACGCTTCCGGTCGCATCCAGGCTTCTGCCGTGGAGCCACCGTAGTTGCAGGAAATGACACCGATGGTGGCTTTCAGGTGTTGGCTCAGGGTTTTGGCAAAAAACCAACCGGTGGCGCTCAGTTCAGCAAGATTGCCCGGAGCAACAGGTTTCCAGGTATAAGGTTTGATGGTGTCGAGCGGCACGGTGGTGGAAGCGCGGGAAACTTTGAACCAACGGACGTTGTGCCCTTCGGCGTTCAGTATTTCGTCGTTGCTGCCTTCCACAGGCTGATCGCGGAAGCCTTGCATCGGCATTTCCATATTGGATTGTCCTGCCAGAATCCAGACTTCGCCAATCATGATGTCTTTGATGGTGAGCGAAAGCTTGTTTTCCTTAATGATGATGCGATATGGGCCGCCTGCCTTGGGGGTTTGCACCTTGATTTTCCAGTCACCCTGATTGTCTGCGGTTGTTTTATAGGTTGATAAATTCCAGAATGTGAAGACTTGAATATTTGCTCCAGGCGTGGCTTTCCCCCAGATGGGAACTTGCATTTCCTGTTGCAGCACCATACCGTCGCTGAAGAAGAAAGGTAGTTTGAGTTCGGCTGAACCCGTCAAAGACCACAAAAGCAAAGCAAAAAGTAGTATGCGTTTTCTCATTTTTTTGTTTTATTTTTAACTGAAATGGATGTTGGTTGTTCAGGCACGCCTGTCACAGTCAGTTTCAAGGGGCCGAGCAATCCTGCATCCAACAAATCACGGGTTTTCTTGCGGTATTTGCCGTCCGTCCAGGTAATGCGTTGCGCTTCTGGCAAGAGGGCATCGCCTTCCAAACGGTTGGCCCAGGTGTTGGTCACACGAATTTCAAGTTCATTCTGACCTTTTAACAATGCTTTGCTGACATCCACCGTAAATGGTGCCGTCCATGCTGTGCCACAAGAGATGCCGTTCAGGTAGACTTCGGCCAATTCGGCGACTTTTCCCAAATGTAACTGGTAGGTGTTTGTTTTTTCAAGCGGTGCTGAAAGCGTGAATTGACCTTTGTAAACGGCTGTACCTGAGTAATATCTTACAGTTGGGGTTTCTTGTAGACTCCAGCTGGTAAGTGCTGGGAAAACCACCGGTTGAACCGGACCACCGAAAGTCGTATCGAATTGCACCGACCATGGCGCCTGCAAACCGGGACAATCCAGTTCCCTGACTGGGAGTTCAGGACGGTTTATAAGGGAGTCGGTTAATGGTCTTTCAAAGACTATGAACAAGGCTTGATGTGGAGCCATTTTTAAATTCATAGCTGTTCGTTGACCGTCTGTTTTCCATTGGTTTACCTCGGAAACATTTCCGTCCAATGGATCGTATAATTCGGGAATACAGCCACTCACGCGGAAAGAAAGGTCGAGGTTTCGCTCGCTGTTGCGTTGATTGGAAATAAAATAAATATCCAGGTTTTTCGCTGCACGGTGGTTAAAGGCGACGTTGTTATACGCTTCTGCACCGTTTTCATGGATTTCAAGATCTCTTGGAATACCCAGCGAACGGAAATCGTCCTCGTTCCAAGGAATCAAGGCTTTTGCATTCAAGTCTTTGGATACGTACGAAGGCATTAAAACAGGAATTTTTGCTTCTGAAAAATGACTCAAAACCTCCCGAAGGCGTGTTTCCAAATCCGTGTACGGTGTCAGGCTGTCAGGGGCCATCGGATGCGCCAAAGGCAGCACCATCATGCCATAGGTAGCGCCTCCAGGCAAAGTGATGCGCCCGTTTTCCACCTTAGCCAAACGGAAAATAGCATCTGGATTGAAGGTATCGTAGGCATAGCCACGCAAAGGGTTCACCCAATCCTCAGGGAGCGCCAGGTTGGCCGTATGACTAACGCCGACAGGACTTTCAGTCATTGGAACACCGGCGTTTTGAAGGCGGATCCGTTCGCTTTCTACCCGTTCAGCCCCGAAAATACCGGGCAAAGAGGGAACCAAGCGATCGGGAAGCATGGCTCTGGAAGGCAGTTCAAGACCTCCAAATACGGCGATATCTGTCACTGGATGGCCCATCTGCAACAAGCGTTGGCACCGTTGAATATACGACATCCAGGCTTTGGCGGGTTTCCACCAAGTCTGATCTCGCTGAAAATACAAACCAATACCATCCAGCGTCATACCGGGTTTGCGGTCCGTAAACGGGTTGTGTACGAACACGTGGAAGACCATCTTGTTGAGTCCATTGGCAAACTGCAGGTCCAACAAGCTTTTCAGGTTGGAAGGTGCATCGTCCCAGGTGTTCCTGAGTTGGGTGAAGCCTTCGGCCAGCACCAGATTTTTACCATAAATATGAGCGCCCGTAATGGCGTCCAGCATGTCGTTGGGTTTGTCGTGCGTCGGGCTCTTCAGCCAGAATTCGCCCATGGGGTAATCGACCACATCGAATTGAGACATTCCGTCACTCATCATCGTTGGCGCCACACTTTCTGCACTGACCTGACAGCCCATGGCATGAGCATTCTTAACAAACGTACCGAAGAAAACGTCGTGGATGAGTTCAGCCTGCGTCTGACGGACATCGCGAAGGAGCTGTTCGGATTTCTCAGCTGAAACCATCGGAACGCCGGCCATGACGGGCAACCAGGGTATCAGGTCGTAGCCTCGTCGTTTGGCAAATTCCTGTGGAAATTTCTGAGACCAGTTCTGACTCCCGCATTCCCAACTGTCGATGTGCAGAAGGCTCAACACCTTGCCAACGTTTTCCGGACCCACTTCGCTGCCAATTTTTCCGAACCAATGATCAAACTGACTTTGCACGGCGGCCACACTGAACTTGTCGCATTCCATCCCCATCGCTGCCCCACCCGTAGCATTGGTCATGCCGTTGGGAGTGTAACCGATGCGGAGAATGGTCCAACGACCCTTGGGTGCCTTCCATTCCAAAATCCCTTTTGCATTTACATAGCGAGTGATGTCGATGCAACCGTTTTCGGGAACACATTCGACCTGTTGATTATTGGTAGCCGAACTTACTCTCCAGACACTGCCGTTCTTGCCCTCAAACTGATCAATCTTGGCTTCAGCCGAAGGGTAAATTCCGTTGAGTTTCAAAACGGGCTTCCATTTGGCATTGTCCATATCTTCGGCACCGGGAGCCGACCCTTCTTTGGTCCAGCTGAACCGCAAGTATTTCGCTTTGGTCGGTGGAATGGCATGCGTGACATTGGCGGCCGTGTTCTGCCAGCCATGACGCGGGGCTTCAAGCTTTGCGACAAAATGAAAATGGATGCCGTCCTGGCTGGCTTCCACCAAAAATCGATGGCACTGGTAAACCGTTCCGTTGACTTTGGTTACGATGGAACGGCAAACAAAGGGTTTCGCGTATTCGTAAAGTATGCTGGTCGGATTTTCGGAGCGAAACGTACCGGTTTTATAGATATCCGCTAAATAACTCAGGTCTGAGGTGTCACCAAGTGCAGAAATTCGAATCGGTTTTAATGTTTCTATAGGTGCTTTATAGGCGAATATGGCTATTTCTTTATACAAACTCACATCAGTAGACGTTATCACTGTCTTGTCTTTCGACTCTTTACCACCGATATTAACCTCAATATTACTCGCCATTGCTCGATGCATCGATTCCGGTTCTGGCAAGCTGCATTTCAGTTTTCTGCCTCCTTTTATAACGACTGAACTCCATACCACTTTCTGCATCGATTGTTCGGAAGTTATCCATGGACCGCCTGCCAATGCGAAACCGTCTGAAATGTGTATGGAAAGTTGCAGGTTGCGTTTTCCGGCTTCCTCCATCGCAAACTTCACCAACTCAAACCATTCGGGGGAAAGCGTTTCCACAGCGGGTTCGAATTTGGATGGATGTTCTGTGGCACGGATGGAAAAAAGGAACGCCCCTCCAAGTCCTGCCTCCTGCATGGCCTGCAAATCGGCTATAATGCCATCTTTGGACACACAACCGTGCATCCAATACCAATAGCACCAAGGTTTGGCCTGTGGTGTCTCTGTTTGGAAAGCTTCACGTGCGGTTGTCTGAGCCTGCACCAAGCTTGAAAAAAGTATGAATACAAATATAAAAAGTCGTTTCATCTTAAAAGTTTAGCCATATTCTGCCTTTTTGAGGCCCGTTCACCCACTTGGCCTGCGCCGAAGGTCCGTTCAGGTCGGTGGAATTCACTTTGTTGCGGACAGCTGGAATCACCTTTAGCACGGCGATGCCGCTTTGAGGAATCGTATAAAGCAATGCATCCCGTCCATCTCTGGGTGTATAAACGCCAAGATAACTGTCGGGGCTGTCGTTTTTAATTCCAAAATGACCTTCGGTGGTTGTGAAATCCACCCAATTCCAATTGCTGAAATAGCCTTTGAACTCTGGATAGGTAAAGCTTTCAGCCGGAATCGGATCGTTGAAGTCGGTTTTCCAGACACCCAGTGTCGGACCCTGGAGGCGATTCTGCCAGACCCGGTAAGGACCGTTGCCCAGCCATCGTTTGGAAAGCATTTGGCTTTCAGGGTAATCGAATTTGACGCCCATCAGTTCCACTACGCCATCGTAGCGGTATTCGTAATCGAGGCAGATGCTGGCGTCGTTGGAGATGGTCCAGATGGCTTCCAAGAAATTTCCAAAATACGTGGCTTTAACGATGACTTTATCTTCCTTTTCTTCCACGTTGAAACTTTTTAAAACACTGGTTCCTGAAATATCCGTGTAGATGCGTTCCTTGCTTTTGGCAGCCGCATCATCGTGGTTGTAGTAGACATCCATCGAACGGTCGGCTCGACGGGCAGCTATGAAACGGGGACCTTGTCCGAAGGCAATCGATTTACCGTCACGGGTCACAGAAATCAGTTCTCCGGTTTTCGTACTGAAATTTAATCCGACCGTTCCAATATGAACGATACAGTTTTCAGCCATTTTTTCAACTGTAGGTTTCGGACCAACTATGACTTGCGGTACCTCCGCTGGTTTATCAACGGCCCATGACCACGTCCAGACTTCGTTTCCCGCCATGTCCAAGGCAGTCAATTGCAGGGCATCAGCAAAAAACCAATCTTTGGGCAGGTTCAGCTTCAGTTCACCGCTTTCGTGTGGCAGAACAGACGGGCCTTGCAGTTTTCCGTTTGCCAGCACACTATAACCAGCCTTCACGTCTGTCGATTTTGCAAAACGAACCGTTTTCCATTCGAAACGGCATTGCTCCAGATTGGTGAAATCGTAGCGGTTTTCAACGACGAGTTTTCCATCGAAATCAGTATGAATAGTGGGTTTACTGATTTGAATCGGTGACCATATCTCTTTGACCGCATAATAACTGCCTTCCTTTTCATGGTGAGGCCCCACGATACCGTCCGCACCGTAATTGCCGCAATTGTCGATCTTACCATCTTGGTCGGTACGCACAACACCTTCATCTGCCAATACCCACAGGAACCCACCGGCACAGCGCGGATGATTCCGCATTATTTCCCAATAATCATACAATCCGGCACCGTGTCCGCCATCGTAAAGTCCGTGCAAAAATTCGGTCGGCAGGAATATTTCCGGTTTGCGCATATATTCCTGCGATTCTCCGTAGGAACGGTAATGCATGGTTTCAAAACCGCCGAAATTGCCTTGCGGATGGATGACTGGCCGTTTTTGCAGGTCCCAGAGTGCGAATTCTGCATCCAACTCCGTATTCCAGCCCCCTTCGTTTCCATTCGACCACCAGATGACGCTGGGATGGTTGGCATCACGGGTAACCATCTCCTGGAGCAATTGCTTGCCGGTTTCGGTATCGTACGACTTGTGCCAGCCGTCAAGTTCGGTCATCACATAGAGTCCGAGTTCGTCGCAGGCATCCAGAAAATCGGGATCTGACGGATAATGCGACAGGCGAACGGCGTTCATGTTCATGCTCTTGATAAGCTTTACATCTTCGTAATTGGCTTTCTTGCTGAGTGTTCTGCCGGTTTGGGGGCGGAAACTGTGACGGTTCACGCCTTTGATCAAAACTTTCACACCATTAATATATAAGCCATCGCTCGGGCGCACTTCGATGGTACGAAAGGCAAAACGTTCAGTGACAACATGTTTCACTTCTGTTCCTTTTTTTAGGCTGAAACGAACTTGGTACAGATTGGGGGTTTCTGCCGTCCAGGATTTAATTCCATTGAAGATGCCGGAAAGCTTCACTCGATCGCTCCCGGTACGAATGGTATCGGAAATGGGTGAACCTACCGGAACACCATCCATGGTCATTAATTGGGCTTCTGCTGTATAACTGCCATCCAACCCAGTCGTCAGAAAGAGATCGGCATTGAACTGTCCATCCGCCTTGGCGTCCACACTGACACGATCCAATCCCTGTGCAGGCAATGCTTCCACAAAAACCGGTCTGAAAATTCCACCGAAATTCCAGTAATCGGCCCGTCGTTCGGCCATGTTCACTGTCGAATTCGCCGATTCCTTACTAACTGTCACTTCCAGCACATTGTCTTTCTTTCCGAAATAAACCCGGTCGGTCACATCGGTCTTGAACCGGTAGAAGGCGCCTTGATGCAGTTTTACGGCCTTGCGCTGATTGATGGTGGCCGAACAATCCGTCATGACACCATCGAAAACCAGCCGAATCAAACGACCTTCCCATGCTGCAGGCAAACGGAACGTGTATTTGTACAGACCTTGCTCCTTGGCGATGCCTGGAGGGTCGGTTTTTCCGTAAAAGGGCATGCCGTATTGATAGGTGCCGAAACCTTGCAGTTCCCAACAAGAGGGTACCGCAATTTTGGTCCACTCCCCTGCCCGACGGCCGTCCGTACACTTGAAATCCCATTGCACGGCATCGTCCGAACCGTGCCCGGAAAGGTACTGGGTCTGTGTTTCCGGGCTGAGAGCCGATTTCTGGGCGGACACAGTTAACGTGGAAAGCAGGCATAAGAACAGTATTTTTTTCATATCATTGGAGGGGATTCAAGGTGATATTCAATGTATAAGATTTCGTCGTAGGCGAATATTTCTTCAAGACTCCAGGGCCGCAACTGCTGTTGCCCAAGCCCATCTGAAATGCATCTAAAGAAAGTACCACGGCTTGGCGGGGTGTCAACTCCCAGGTATTTTTGGCTTTGTCCAAATCCTGCACCGTATAATGCAGCGCAGAAAAACTCATTTCGTCAGTAGTGGTCACTTTCAGACCCTTGCCTTTGGCGTCGGTCAAGTTCAGCCAGCGCACACCTTCCTTATTGCCACATTCCTGCGGCCGCGGATACGGAACATACTGCTCGGTGACTGTACTTTTCCAACGTCCAATCGGGGTGCAATCCTTGCGGTCGGAATAGTTTTCCAAAGGGCCGTTTCCGTACCATTGCAGGTTTTCCAAGTCTGAAGCCAATTGCAGGGCAATGCCGAGACGTGGCAAAACCGGCAACGCACCTTTGGGTTCAAACAGGTTTTTAATGCTGAGCGTTCCATCACCATAAACGGTGTACAATGCGTGATGAGTGAATTTGCCGGAATAGTCCACCTGCACTTCAAACGACAGGCTGTTCTTGTTTTGAGAAAGCAACTTGAACGATTTGAGTTCCGGTTTCAGCACATCCAAACCCGCTGTTTTCCAGTCCTTGGCCAGCCAATTGCCGAAACCTTTGTCGTTGTCCGTGTAGGCACGATAGGCTTGAAAGACTGGGCCTTGAACCAACATTTCCCTGCCGCTGACGATCCAAGAGTACATCACAGTAGCATTTTTGACAAATGCCATGCTGAAACCCACCCCAGAGACCAACAGGTTGGAATCCTTTTCAACAACTTGAAGGGCAGCATCTTGGCTGTGGTCCTGTAAAACCTCAGGTTCTGCCGGTACCTCTAGCTGGAACGATTCGAAACCCAGTTCAAAACCCTTCCACGCCCAGTCCTCATGCTGTTTCAAATGCAAGCTCACCCTTAAATAGGACTCCGCTGTTACTGGTTTGACGGGAACGTTCACTACTTCGGAGGCTCCAGGGGCAATGGAAGGCAGACGCACTATGCCCGACTCCAGCGTTTTACCGTAGGAAACCACCGCCCAGCGGCACTCGTACACGGACAAATCATAGTAATGTTGGTAGTTGGTGAAACGGACAGCTACACTTCCAGGCTTCAACGAGACGCCTTCCATACGGAACGGTTGATATATTTTCTTGACTTGCAAATACTTGGCACTGTACGTCCGATCCGGAAAAACCACACCGTTCAAACAAAAAGCACCCGAATTCGGTTTGTCCCCGAAATCGCCCCCGTAGGCAAAATACGATTTCCCGTTTGGGGCAGTACGGCGGATACCCTGATCCACCCAATCCCAGATGAAACCGCCCAGCATGCGGGGGTTCGAATACATCTCGTCCCAATATTCGCGCAAATTACCCAAGGCATTTCCCATGCAATGTGCGTATTCGCTTGTCATGACAGGTCGCGTGTCGTTGTTGTCCCGCGCCAATTCCAACAACCGTTCCCAACGGGCATTCTCCGCCCGTTCAGACACTGCATCTCCTTCTTTGGCAGGGTTCAGGTATTCATCCATGGTTTTGGGGTAAAAGCGACTGATCACATCGACAGTTGAGGGATCGTTGTCAACGGGAGCAGCCGTTCCAATACGGAATTCCTTGCCCTTGCCCTGCGCACCCTCGTAATGGATGAGCCGAGTCGGATCGAAGGTTTTCAGCCAAGAGGCCGTGGCCGCGAAATTCGGTCCATAACCGGCTTCGTTGCCCAACGACCAGAAAATAATGCAGGGATGGTTTCGGTCGCGAACGGCCATTCGGATGGTCTTGTCCAAAAACACCGAAGCCCATTCCGGTTTCGATGCCAACTGACCGCGCAAACCGTGTTCTTCAATGTTGGCCTCATCGATCACATACAAACCATAATGGTCGCAAAGTTCGTACCATCGGGGATCGTTGGGGTAATGCGAGCAACGCACGGCATTGATGTTGGCCTGCTTCATCAGCTTGATGTCCTGAACCATGCGTTCCACCGAGAGGGCATGACCGAAATCGGGGTCGAACTCATGCCGGTTCACGCCACGCAACCGAAGGGGTTGGCCGTTGACAAGTACTTGTCCACCACGCGATTCAACCGAGCGAAAGCCCACGCAGGTGTGCATCATTTCAACCACAGTGCCTTCAGGATTCTTCAGCGATACCACCAATTGATACAAGTTGGGGGTTTCAGCCGTCCATTTTAAAGGGAACTTCACCAGCACGGTGCTCCAAGCGAAGGTGGGCATGCCCCGTTGCGGCGTGCGTTGATTCAATACGGCCGATTTGTGCGCCTTGTTCAAAACGGGTTCGGCATCCCCTCGCAGCGGTTTCTCCAAAACCATTTGACCGTTGACGTCAAAGAGCGAGGCCTCCAACGTCCATCCTGCCAGGTCGCTGTTGTTGTAAACGGCCAATTCGGGATTGATTTCCAGCGTAAAATTCTGATACTTAGCATCGGGCACCGTACGGACGCCCAAATCACGAATGCGCGCCTCAGCCGTCGAATACAGGCAAACATCCCTGTAAATGCCGCTCAACCTCCACATATCTTGGTCTTCGAGGTAGCTTCCGTCACAATATTTATAGACTTCGACGGCAAACAAATTGCGACCCTTTTTTAAATACGTCGTGATGTTGAATTCAGCCGGTTCCATGCTGCCTTCGCTGTATCCAACCCGCTCTCCGTTGACCCAAAGGTAAAAGGCTGAACTGACACCTTCAAAACGGATGAACACTTGGCGTGCATCCCAGTCAGAAGGAATCTCCATCCATTTACGGTACGAGCCGACTGGATTGCGTTCCTTAAACGTGGTATAATTGGAATCCGGTTCTGACGTAACCCTTGGCGGATCAATCTGAAAGGGGTAACCGGCGCTGACATAAATGGGGGTGCCGAAACCTTTCATTTCCATATTGGATGGTACAGGGAGTTCTGTCCAGGAGGCATCGTTGAAATCGGTCTTGAAAAATGCGATTGGCCTAAGAGAGGGTTCTGCAACCCAATTGAAGCGCCAAAGGCCATTCAAACTAAGCTGGTATGGATTAAAAACGACATCATCTACCGCTTGAATGCAGTTTGACGACATGCCTGCAAACGGAATGAAGTCAGCTCGGGCAGGTTCCCTATTTATTTCGTTGACAGATACGTTTTCCCAGTCAGGACGATCTACCGCACTTACAAAATGCCACAATGGGAAGAAAACAATCAAACATGCCCAAAATCTTTTCATAAGTAATAGTTCAGAAAGGACTTTAGAAATTCTGTGCTGTGCTGTGCTGTAATATACCGCGTAGGAATTTGATTCATGTGCATAGATTTAAAGTGCTTTCTGGTAAAATCAGTACAATTATAGCTAAAATTTTCCTTTTTTTAAAAGGATTTCCTCAAAAAAACTATTGAAAAATCAGTGCATCCAACCATAATCCCTCCGCATTGTCCGAACTCAATATCACCTTATAGTGCCCTGCATTGATGATTGCATCGGTGGTCGTGCTCAGGGTTTTCATCTTATCTGCTCCGGGAGGGAATGTAATGGTATCGTTTCGCAGAAAACGGTCGTCGGCGGCAACTACTTGAATGCGCATTTCCACGGGTTTCTTCGAAAAGTTCAGATATCGGAAACGTAGGTTGTATATGCCTGCTAAACCCGGCGACACGGCCCATTCCACAGAAACAGGTCCAGGTTTTTCAATCGCCGCAAGAATTCGCTCACCAAAGGTTGCATCTGTCTTGACGGCTCCTTTCAGTAAAGCAGTTTCGGCTTCTAAACGTACATCCGGTCTGGGCTCAGGTTCATCCCCATTTACAACGGTGACAATACTGTCTATGGTCATACTGGCCGGTGGTGCAGGTTTTAAATCTTTGTTTTTACTGGCTATGGCAATGGCAGAAATCACCGCTTGTCCGGATAGTACGTTGGGGAAGGCTAATTCGAGCTGATCACCGCTTACCTCGACCGTGAAAGTTTTCTTCAAGGCGCCGTCATGACCGGCTTCCCGCCAGATATCCAACTTTTCAAGGTACGTCACGTTGTTCACAGACACATCAAAAACGCGTTGACCCTCGCAATCGGCATTGCTGCCGGTTCCATACCAAGGTTCCACAAAATACAATTCCACCAGATACGTGCCCGGCTTCACAGGAAAACGGTATTTCAACCGGTCGGTACCATAACGAAAGGTCTGAAAGATTTTAGAGGCATTGGTATTGAAAATTGGGTCGTTGGTGTACCGTTGGCTGGCATAAAAAGGATTCAAACCCTTGAAAGACTGTGCCCAGGATATGGAGCCCCAAGAAAACACATCCGAATCGTTCAAGGCCCTGTCTTCCATCCATAATTGCTTGTAGATGTCCTTATAATCCTTGCCTCCGCAATTCACCCGGTACAGATAGTTATAACCCGATTCCCCTTTGGTCGAAACCGATTTTAAGGTCAAATGCTTCCGTTGCATAGGAAAATTCGTGTTTGAGATTCTTAATTTTTCCAGACCATCCAGAACAATGACATCCTTGACAACCGCCTTCCCCTCTTTATAACCGAAGGCTTCCAGCAAATCGTATCGTACCGGCATCCTGTCCCACTGGAAATGCGTGCCCAAACCGTTTCGCTTGCGGAAACCCAAGCTGACATTTCCATTAAACAGTTCGACCGAGTCGCAATTTGAAAAAACGATGAGACTGTCCTTCAGACCCGCTGTTTTCCAACGGTCCGGCCAAGTGTGGGAAACAATGTAGACCATCGGATCCGTGCCGTAATTGCTTTGATACAGGTAATACGCATCCACGGGTTCTCCCCAGGAGGTCATCAATCCTTTATTATTGAAAGGTCCTACCCGATCAATGTCGCGTACACCTTCTTCATTCTGAATGCGTCCCGGATTCTCGTGGGAATTGAAAAGCCAGAGAAATTGGCCGCACACACTGTCTTTATTGAGTTCTGCCAGCCGTATCTTTTGTTCCATCAACTGCCACATGCGGTCTTCGCTGATGATGCCTTTTTTCACAAACCCGCCTTCGGTATGCAGGCCAATGCTGCGAACCGCTCCGTATTCACCATTCAGCAGTTGTTTTTTGAGTTCCGTCCCGTATTTGTCTGGATCTCCACCGTAGGTACCGGACCAGTTTTGCACCACGTCCCAATCGGTACCCGTTCCGCCGTTGCAAGTCGTGATGGGTCGCTGAACGGATGCTGTCGGGTCAAGCTGACGGATCAGATCACTGCATTCCTTTGCAAAATCAGCTGGCAAAGAACTTTCGTTCTGCAAGCCCCAAAGCATCACCGACGGACTGTTGCGCCGTTCCATCACCCATTCCTTCAACAAAGCCTTGAAAGACTCCCTGAAAGTGGGTGTGTCGTACCATATATGAGCCGAAAATTGCGTCCATTGCAACATGCCGGTTTCGTCCCAAAGCTTCTGGTAGAGAAGGTTGTGAGGTTGATGTCCTTCCCGAAAAGCGTTGAATCCGGCGGTACGGATCTGGTTGGCTCTGGAACGAATCTGTTCTTCAGAAAACGCATGACTCAGTCCGTTCAGGTGTTCGTATTCACTGACACCATTGATAAATACAGGTTTACCGTTTATCAGAAACCGTTTGTCTCCATCCTTGCGTGACAAAGGCCAACTGAACGTGCGAAAGCCGTAGGTTGTCTTGTCTTCGTCGATGACCTTGCCGTTTTCCTTGACCATCGTCACCATAGTATAGAGGTATGGCGACTCCAACGACCAAAGAGCAGGTGCTTTTGTCAATTCACAAACGGCCTTGATTACCCGCTCCTCACCGGGTTGTAACATCAAAGTAGTGGAGGTTCGCGCCGCCTGGATATCGAACTGACCAACCAGTTTATTGACCACTTCAACGGTTTTTGGTTCCATCCCGTAGTTCTTGACCGTCGTTTCAACCTGCAACGTCGCTCCGTCTGCACGTATGCTGCCTTTTGCGTTCCATAAATG
>Ga0209430_1000622_pt1 | contig 34251 bp, 17 predicted proteins | sample BarGraIncub1133A_FD_184504 | JGI IMG/M metagenome (GOLD analysis project Ga0209430, IMG submission 184504) | Arctic peat soil microbial communities from Barrow, Alaska - Barrow Graham LP Incubations 11-33A (SPAdes) (version 2) | ecosystem: Environmental > Terrestrial > Soil > Wetlands > Peat... | reverse complement strand
AAGAGTCTTGACCTGAGTAACGACACAAGGACCAGCTTCTACAACAGTGCATGGAATGTTTTTCCCATCAGCACTGAAAACGGAAGTCATTCCGATTTTTTTTCCTAATAATCCGGACATTTCTCTAATCGATTAAATAAATCAAACTTTGATTTCAACTTCTACTCCGCTCGGCAATTCCAGTTTCATCAACGCGTCAACGGTTTTGGCGCTGGAATTGTAAATGTCGATCAGTCTCTTGTAAGAGCACAGTTCGAATTGTTCGCGGGATTTCTTGTTTACAAACGTTGCACGATTCACCGTGAAAATACGCTTGTGTGTGGGGAGGGGAATCGGTCCGCTAACAACAGCGCCGGTAGCCTTCACCGTCTTTACGATCTTCTCTGCGGACTTGTCCACCAGATTGTAGTCGTAAGACTTTAATTTAATTCTGATTTTTTGGCTCATCTTTTTGTTTTACTTATTACGTGAATGCTGCAAGGCCTTGTAGAGCTATTAACACAATACTTTGCAGTCATTCGATTATTTTACAACAGTTCAACTTTTCCTTTAACTTCCGTCAGCACCTGTGTGGCGATTGACTTGGACAGTTCGGCGAAGTGGTCGAATTCCATGGTGCTGGTGGCACGTCCGGAAGTGATGGTTCGCAACGCAGTCACATAACCGAAAGTTTCAGCCAGCGGTACCTGAGCTTTGATGATACGTGCACCGGAACGGTTGGTATCCATACCACCCACCTGGCCGCGACGTTTGTTCAGGTCACCAATCACATCACCCATACTTTCTTCCGGAGTAATGACTTCCATCTTCATAATGGGCTCTAGCAAGATGGGTTTCGCTTTGGCGCAAGCACTCTTGAAAGCAATGCTGGCGCATATTTCAAAGGAAAGGGCATCGGAGTCGACCGGGTGGAAGGAACCGTCAATGACGACTACTTTCAAACCATCCAGCGGATAACCGGCCAATACACCATTCTTCATGGCGTTCTTGAAGCCTTTTTCAATGGCAGGAACGTATTCCTTTGGAATGTTACCACCTTTAATTTCATCAACAAACTGCAGGTCGCCTTCAAAATCCTTATCTTTCGGGCCAACCTTGACGATCATATCGGCAAATTTACCGCGACCACCGGACTGTTTCTTGTAGATTTCGCGCAATTGTACCGTTTGAGAAATCGCTTCCTTATAGGTAACCTGAGGACGTCCCTGGTTGCATTCCACCTTAAATTCGCGACGCAGACGGTCAATGATTATTTCCAGGTGAAGTTCGCCCATACCGGAGATGATGGTCTGACCGGACTGTTCGTCGGTTTTAACCGTAAAGGTAGGATCTTCTTCAGCCAACTTACCAAGACCGATACCCAGCTTGTCCAAATCCTTTTGAGTTTTGGGCTCGATGGAGATACCGATTACAGGTGCGGGGAAGTCCATCGATTCGAGAACGATCGGATGTTTTTCGTCACACAAGGTGTCACCGGTACGAATATCTTTGAAACCAACGCCTGCACCGATGTCACCGGCAGAAATCACGTCAACGGGATTCTGCTTGTTGGAATGCATCTGAAACAGACGTGAAATGCGTTCTTTTTTGTCAGAACGTACGTTGTACACATAAGAACCGGCTTCCAATCTACCTGAATAAACACGAACGAAGCACAGACGACCTACATAGGGGTCAGTGGCAATTTTAAATGCCAACGCTGTAAAAGGTTCGTCTTCGTCCGGTCTGCGGGTAATTTCCTTTTCGGGATCGTTGGGGTCGTGACCCACGATAGCGGGCGTATCCAGTGGACTGGGAAGAAAAAGACAAACGGCGTCCAGCAATGTCTGTACACCTTTATTTTTAAAAGAGGAGCCACAAAGCATGGGGTTGATGGCCATGGCGATGGTGCCTTTACGAAGTGCTTTGATGATTTCTTCTTCGGTAATCGTTGAGGGATCATCAAAGAATTTCTGCATCAGCACATCGTCAAATTCAGAAACGGATTCGAGCATTTTATCTCTCCATTCCTGAGCTTCAGCCAGCAGATCAGCGGGAACTTCTTCCACGTTGTATTCTGCGCCCATAGTTTCGTCGTGCCAGTAAATGGCTTTCATCTTGATCAGATCGACAACACCTTTGAACTTTTCTTCAGCGCCGATGGGGATCTGAATGGGACAAGGATTGGCTCTCAGAACAGTTTTCATCTGACGGACAACCTCATAGAAGTCAGCGCCGGAGCGGTCCATCTTGTTTACATAACAAATACGAGGCACGTCATATTTGTCAGCCTGGCGCCATACAGTTTCAGACTGAGGTTCCACGCCGCCTACTGCACAGTAGGTTGCAACAGCGCCGTCCAGGATGCGAAGTGAACGTTCCACCTCAACGGTAAAATCCACGTGTCCCGGAGTATCAATCAAATTGATCTTAAATTTGTCACCATCGTATACCCAGCTAGTGGTGGTAGCGGCCGAAGTAATCGTGATGCCACGCTCCTGCTCTTGCTCCATCCAGTCCATGGTAGCGGCACCATCATGTACTTCCCCGATTTTGTGGGTCAGTCCGGTGTAGAAAAGAATACGCTCTGAAGTCGTCGTCTTTCCTGCATCGATGTGGGCCATGATGCCAATATTTCTGGTGTATGTCAAATCTTGTTTAGCCATTGTACTTTCTTACCTTTTACGTATTATTAAAAACGGAAATGGGCGAATGCGCGGTTAGCCTCGGCCATACGGTGCATGTCTTCCTTACGTTTGAACGAACCTCCCTGGTTGTTGTATGCATCAACAATCTCGGCAGCCAATTTGTCCGCCATGGATTTTCCACCACGTTTGCGGGCATATAAAATTACATTTTTCATTGAAATGGATTCCTTACGATCCGGGCGGATTTCAGTAGGAACCTGGAAAGTGGCACCACCGATGCGGCGGGATTTGACTTCGACCTGAGGAGTAATGTTGTCGAGCGCAACTTTCCATATTTCGAGAGCGGATTTCTCGTCGTTGGGCAATTTTGCCTTGACGGTATTCAGAGCGGAATAGAATATCTCGTAAGAGGTGTTCTTTTTCCCATCGTACATCAAGTGATTCACAAATTTGGTCACTTTGATGTCATTGAAAACGGGATCCGGCAGGATCACCCGTTTTTTCGGTTTTGATTTTCTCATTTTCTCAAAAATTTTCCGTTTTTGTTTTGGTTGTCTTCTTTCGTTTTGACTTCAACGTCCCCTCTGGAACATTTACTCAACCTCGCTTTAAAGCGTTTACCAATAAAAAAAACAGCGTGAATAATTACTGTAAGGGAATGTTTAAGCTACCAATCAGATTATTTCTTCTTGGCTGCAGTAACTGGCTGACCCGGCTTCGGACGCTTTGTTCCGTATTTGGAACGTCTCTGTCTGCGACCGGCTACACCTGAAGTATCCAATGTTCCACGAACGATGTGGTAACGTACACCGGGAAGATCCTTTACACGACCACCACGTACGAGTACGATGGAGTGTTCCTGCAAGTTATGGCCTTCTCCCGGAATGTAACTGTTCACTTCCTTGGAGTTGGTCAAACGAACCCTGGCAACCTTACGCATAGCGGAGTTAGGTTTCTTCGGTGTCGTCGTGTACACACGTACACAAACGCCACGTCTTTGCGGACAGGAGTTCAAAGCCGGAGACTTGCTCTTGTCGATTAGCTTAGCCCTTCCTTTTCTTACTAATTGCTGAATTGTAGGCATTTTAGAAATTTTTACTATTTATAGAGTACTTAAAAAAACGTATACGCAAATAAATCCTTTAAAGGTCTCCCAAAAAGGACTGCAAAATTACAGGCTTTTTTCCGATAAACCAATAGCTTACCGAAAAAAAAGTGCACTTGCGTTGAAAGCGGGGACAAAGGTAGAAAAAAAATCCTTGGAATCACTGATTTTCAGGCAGCGATTTTCGGTGTTTTCACTCGAAAAAAGATTTTTTAGGCTTCTCCCCCACCAAAACCAATAATGGGCGGCATGAAGGTATTTCCACCTCCTGAAGGATTCTTGATGGAACCAAATTGCTTCTCATATTTGGCAATATTTTCCTGAAGTGCCGAAAGCAGACGCTTGGCATGTTCGGGTGTCAAGATGATGCGGGACTGCACTTTTGCCTTAGGCACGCCAGGCATCAGGCGGATAAAATCTAGAATGAATTCGGAACTGGAATGGGATATGACGGCAAGGTTGGAGTAGATCCCTTGTGCTACGTCTTCGGTCAGTTCAATGTTCAGTTGGTTGTTGTCGTTGGAATTGTCCATGTTGAGTTGTAGAATTTAGAGTATATATAAGGTGTTATTTTTCCCAACTGCTCGGATTCACTCCGAAATGCTTGGTGAAACAACGCGTAAAATATTTCGGGTCGTTGAAGCCGACGGCATAAGCAATTTCAGAAATGTTTCGCCCTCCTGCTTTTTCGAGCATTTCCTTGGCCTTGGCCAACCTGAATCCACGGATGAAGCGACTGGCTGATTGACCGACCAAGGTATCCAGCTTTTTGTGTAACAGACTTCTTGAAATTCCAATTTCCTGAATCAACTCGGTTACGTCAAAATCAGGATTCTGAAAGTTGTCCTGCAAAATCTTAAGCGCTTTATCTAGAAGCCTCTTGTCAGGAGAGTCGACATCCATATTCAGCGTTGTTGTGCTCATGTTGTCCTTAAATCGTTCATGAAGTCGGTTACGCGATTCCAAAATGTTTCGGACGCGAGCAATCAGGACCTTTTCCTCAAATGGTTTGGATACAAAATCATCGGCACCAGATTCCAGTCCTTCCAATTGTTTTTCAACGGAAGAAAGCGCTGTCAGCAAAATAACTGGTATATGAGAGGTACTCAAGTTGCTTTTGACTAACCTGCAAAACTGATTCCCATCCATTTTGGGCATCATCACGTCACTTACGATGAAATCAGGAAGGAATTTTTGCGTAAGCTCCCATGCCTCAACGCCATCGGATGCCTCCAGTATATTGAATTCGTCCTCCATGAAAGAACGCACAAACTGCCTCATGTCCGGATTGTCTTCGACCATAAGCAACACTGGCTTGTTCTCGGAAAAGCCCACTTGAAGGTCATTTTCAAAGGCCTGCGTATTCTTTTCAGGTTCGGCAGTCTGTTCATTTCCATCTTGCACCGTACGTTCTACAGGAATCTCCAATACAAACCTCGCTCCACCAACTCTATTATTCATTGCATAGATAGTGCCTCCGTGAAGGGCTGCCAGTTCGCGGCAAAGGTAAAGGCCAATACCGGTACCAGATTGACCTGCAGTTTGATATACCTGTTGCCCCTTGATCTGGTAGAAACGTTCGAATATTTTTTCGAATTCCTCTTCCGGAATTCCGGTGCCTGAATCGGAGACTGTCAAACGAAGCCAGGGAGAGCCCGATTTCTCTACTTCAGACAATCGGATCGTAATGTTACCGTTGTCCGGAGTAAACTTAACGGCATTCGACAATAGGTTGGTGTAAATTTTCCCAATCTTGTCCGCATCAAAAAGCATGACTGGATTTGTGAGACTGGTGGATAGTGAGCATTGAACGCCCCTCTTTTCAACCATATCGCCGAATGGTATCAGAATTTCCCTTGTCAAGTCCACTATATTGCCCTGACTTTTATTCATAGTCATTGCTCCTGCATCCACTTTCCTGAAATCCATCAGTTGATTGACAAGTGACAGCAGCTGTTTGGAATTTCGTTCCACCAATTGAAGCTGGCTGGTCATGGATGGCTCCGTACTGGTATGAAGCATACGCTGAATAGGGCCCATGATGAGTGTGATAGGCGTCTTGAACTCATGGGTAATGTTCGTGAAAATGGACATCTTTTCCTGATTTAACTCCTCCACTTTTTGATTATAGACTTCAAGTTGCTCTTTCTGTTCCAGAATCTGTTCGTTCTGCAACTTGAGCAGGTCGTTCTGTTGAATGATGGCTTGCTCGTGAACCATCAGATCCTGAAGTGTCTTTTCCAGGTTTTCGGACTGTTCCCGCAATTGATCCTTTTGCTGTTCAACTTTCAATGTGCGCTCATGAACCTTATTTTCAAGGATGGCCTGTTCTTTCTTTAATTTTCGGACACGATTACTGATGAAGTACCAGGTAAGACCAATCAAGAGCAACAACAGGATAATACGGAAAAGCAGTGTTTGATAGAACGGTGGTTTGATTATAATAATCAAGGAAGTCAGGTGATCGGACCATACACCATCACTGTTGGTGCAACGAACCTTAAATATGTAATGCCCCTGCTTGAGGTTGGTGTAATGGACAAAACGTCTGGTCGCATCCACTTCAATCCAATTAGCGTCAAAACCCTCCAACAGGTAGGAATAACGAATTTTTTCGGGGGATTCGAAATCGAAAGTGCTGAAATCAAACGAAAAGGACTTGTCCCTTTCCGGCAATATGATTTCACGTGTTTCAAAGAGTTGTTTCTGCAGATATATCCTCCCATGCAATGGGACTCCAGGTTCAACAGGCTCGTTGAGTACCTGAAGCGAAATCAGTTTGACCGTGGGCATATAATCATTGGTCTGAATACGTGACGGTGCTACCGCATTCATGCCTTCGATGTTTCCAAAATACAACCGACCGTCCCTAGATTTGCAAGCTGCCATCCAATAGAACTGATTGGAAAGGAGCCCGTCACTTTTATAAAAACTGGTGCCTTGCCCTGTAGAAGGGGTAAACCTGCAAAGACCATTGTTGGTGCTCATCCAAATTTTCCCTGTTTCATCTTCCAAGATGGTGTAAATGACATTGTCTATGAGCCCGTCCTTTTGGTCATACTGATGGAAGCGTATTTCTTTCCCTCCCAACAACAATTTATCATCTGCTTTCCAACTGACAACTTCTTCTCTGGTTTCGCTCGCTTTATTGCGTTCTTCCATCAGATAAAGTCCGTTGCCGTTGCTGCCGAACCACATTCTTCCAGACTTATCCTCATAAATACTGATGATTTTTGCCAGATGATCGGATTTCGGACGGTTCAGTTCGTTCCGGAAATAGTCGAACATGAATTTATTGGCTCGTACATCGGACTTGTTCAGATAAATACAGTACAGTCCAAAATTAGTGGCGACCCAGAGCCGTCGTTTGCTGTCTATCTTTAAAGCATTGACTTGTGATGGAGGGTATTTTATTTCCGAAGTCGTCAGTTTTGTGGTGAATTTCTGCGTTCGGTAGTCATAAAACTGAAGGCAGGAACTGGAACCGACCCATATACCCTGGTTCCGTACATCTTCGCAGAGGTCGGAAATGAAAATGTCTGCCAGGCTACCAGGTTCGCCATCAACCTTATATCGGACGAAATCTATTCCATTGGCGTTCATTTGATTGATACCACCGCCCCAAGTGCCCAACCATATCCGACCATTCGAATCTTCCATGATTTTGGAGATTGTATTCTGGCTTAGACTAGCAGGGTCTTTTGTGTGTACGTAATGTTTAAACGAAGTGGATCCAGGCATCCGAACATGAAGTCCGCCTTCAACCTGTCCGACCCAAAGCCTGGACTTACTGTCTTCAAGTATGGAGTTGACCGGAACAGGGTACAAACTACCCGGATCCTGTGGATGGTGCATAAAGGATTGAAAGACTTTCCGCTTCTGATACATCCAGTTCACGCCTCCCTTTTCCGTTCCGATCCAAAGGATATTCTGATTGTCTACAAAAAGCGCATTTAGGAAATTATTGTTGATGGCCCCTGGAGTGCCGTCTGACTGAATGCGTTGGAATGATCTGGTTTCGGGTTCCCAGAGTGCCAGACCTGCCAGTGTGGCAATCCAAACGCGCCCGCGTTTGTCCTGAGTGATGTCGTTGATGAACCCGTTCGGGAGCATGTTTTGTTGAAGTGGGTCTGAAGCAAACCGGTCAATCAACTTGGTATGTGGATTGAAACGGATAAGACCGTCTGATGTCCCTATCCAGAACGTACCCATTCGGTCGACAAATATCTTTTTAATGGAGTTATTGGTTTGCAGACCCGCAGGAACCTGTTCGAAAATGAACTGCCCTGGAATCTTGTTTGAAAGAATCTGCATCTGCCCAACGACCATCCCAAGCCAGATTCTGCCCTCTTGGTCTTCAGCCAGTGTGTATACTGGCGAAATGTTCAGACTGTAAAAATTCTTTAGCCTACCCTCTTTGTCAAACACCAGACATGCCAGTCCATGATCACCAGCAATCCATAACTTGTTGTCCCTATCCTTAAGTATGGCATGGACGGAAGTATTCAAAAGTTGCTTATATTGTGGATAATCAGCCAGGCAATCGGAATTCCTTCCTGTATGCAGGTCGATGGTGCTGACACCCAGATCTGTTCCGACCCAAAGCCTTGAATTGGAATCTTCCGCCAGGCAATGAGTGAAATTGGTATGAAGCAAATGATTTTGTGTATTGTATTTTTTTACTTCATAACCGTCAAAGCGGTCCAGCCCTCCCCAAGTGGCAAACCAAAGGAAGCCATCACTGTCCTGATAGATGTAATCCACGAAATTTTGGGATAAACCTTTATCAGAATTCAGATATTTGAACAAAAAATCTTCTTTGATGGATGCCGCACGTAGTGGTGAAGCGCTTAACACCAAACTAGCCAAAACAATGAATTGTACTATGACATGCGCTCTGAAGCCCTTCGGATACATAAAAAGAGTCATGTTATTGTATTTTTTCATGTACATTTTACACATTTGTCCACCTTTTAAGAAGAATTTTCCACCTTCGTCAGTTAAAAGCCCGATACTTTTGTTTTATTGCTTCTTGCACTGTGACCGAAAGGTTCGTCGCAAGAAGTAAAGACGATGCAAAAGCATAACATCCGGGTTGGAGAATTTGGATGAATCCGTCTGGAAACGGAACAAATATACGTAAATTTCGGAACTTTGCTTTTAATCTATCATCTCGAACTATAGTCCACAAACATAGTTTCATTTATTAAATTAACCACCAAATGCTTTTATCATGAAAAGAAAACTTTACCTCTTTCTGATTTCGGCAGCATTGTTTGCTTCAAGTTCCCTTCGGGCGGACATAACAAGCAATTTATTGTTGCACTACACATTCGACAATGTGACTGCTGGCGTTGTTCCTGACGCTTCCGGCCACAGCCTCGATGGTATGTTTATGGGAGCTGCTGCCGTCGGCACAGGTTACGGCGCTACGGGTAATTCCGTCAGCCTGACCAATCAAGCCGATTACGTTCAGCTTCCCAATGATGTCACCACAACACTGACCGATTACACGGTTGCATGTTGGGTCAACTTGGCTACGATCAATTATTGGGCTCGTATTTTTGACTTTGGTAACGGTACTTCTACCAACATGTTCCTTGCCCCTCAGGATGGCAAACCATATTATGCCATCAAGCAACGTGATATAGTTGCTGGAGTTGCTGGAGGCGGTGAAGAAAGTGTCAAATCCAATACTGCCATTGTGGCAAATACTTGGACACACGTCGCTGTAACCTGCAAGTTTGATCAAACGACAAATGCTGGTACAATGATCATGTACATCAACGGTTCTCCGGTAGATAGCAAAACGAACATTACGATTTCTCCGGCTTCCATGGGCACCACCCTTCTGAATTATATCGGTAAATCACAATACAGTGGTGACCCTACCATCAACGGTTTGATCGATGATTTCCGCATTTATGGTAGAGCATTGACTCTTGAAGACATCATGACTTTGAAAGGCATACCTGTTGCATTGATCACCGAATATATAAATTTGGCTATTGCAGGAGACCTGACCAAAGTTTCTGCAAACTTGACCCTTCCAACACCTTCTGTTGCCAGTGGTGTCACCATTGCTTGGACTTCTACTGACACTGCTCTTGTTTCCCCGACAGGTGTTGTGACCCAACCGGCCAAATATGCTGCTGCTGCTACATTGACTGCTATTCTGACAATTGATGTTGCCGGCGTACAGACTGTCCTGAACAAGTCCTTTGTCATGATGGTTGCTCCTATTGCTGCTGCCAGCGAAACCGTTGCGCTCTGGAATTTCGCCGATGCTGACATTACGAAGGCAACTGACGGAACCATCACCGTAAAAGACCAATCCGACAATGCCTTTGTGGGTACGTGCGCCGGTGGTGCACAGATCGTAAAAATTGGAAACACGAAACAATTCAACGTATTGTCAATCAAGAATTCCGGTCAGTATTTTGACTTTGGCACACCGATTGGTGAAGCAGTTTATGGGTTGACCGACTATACAGTCAGCATGTACTTCCGCAGGGACACCACCATCGACCACATCACCAACTGGACAGGTTATGGACAAACACTTTATGGTTTCTCCAACACGTTGGACATGGGTGGTGTAGCCAACGGTGCCATGTACTTCGAACCACTTCGTGGTAGACAAGTGAACACTCCGAACAACTATGGTTCAGAAGGTTCAAACTTCGTAGGTACAGGCGAAAACACACTCCCACTTGGAACATGGCACAATGTGTGCTACTCTCAGATTGCCGGTACCGGTCACCTTTATTACGACGGTGTACAGGTCGCTACTGGCGCCATGGTCGCTCCGGCTCTCAATTTGAAAAAGGCAGGTAAGACTGGAACCCTTTACAACAGCATCGGTCGTCCGTTCTATATTGGTGACTCTTGGTTGACAAACACGCTCGTTTATGGCTTCAACATGTATGCAGTTGGTTTGACTGTTGATGACCTATCCAGCCTCCTGAACATTACAGGAAACATTGCTGAATTGGATGCCGCATTCACCGCCACTACATACAATGTTTACACCTATGCCGACATGGCCGCTTTATTGACTAGTGCCAAAAAGGCTAAGTTGTCAAATTATGTACCTGGGCTAGCTGCTTTGAATTTGTCCATTAACTCCTCACAAACAGCTTACGATGCAAAAGTTCCCACAACGCAATTAAATGCCAATTTGACTGCTGCCATTGCAGCATATAATACTGTTCAGGCACCTTGGATTGAATTGGGCGCTCTTCTTCCTACCACTGTACCGCAGGTGGCATTGAACTATCCTGGTAAACCCGCTTTCGTAACGGCCATTGCCACTGCACAAACTGCTTATAATGCATATTCAGTTACTGCACTAACCATTGCCGACCTGAATGCAGCAATCAAAGCATATCTGATGACGAAGCCTGCTTCGTTGGATAGGCCTTTGGACTACACCTTCAACATTGTCAACCCTAGTTTTGAACTGGGTGAAGGTGGAACGCGTGATACAACTTCAGTTGCAACTGGTGGAAGTTACAAATACCCGAAAGGTTGGACGGTTTATCTGAACCATGGAGGTGGTTGTAACGCGGCTTTCATTTCCGATGCTCCTTCTAATGGTACCAAGTGTTTTGAAACTTGGTCTGACGCTCCTGTTGAATTTGACGTCTATCAGAATGTTGATCTGCCCGCTGGTAATTACATATTATCTGCACAGATTCGTACGAATTCACCAGCACCTATGACGCAGCACATTTATGCAAGAACGTCAGCTCAAACCTTTAATTCCGGCACGTTAAAAGACACATTGATGGGCGGATGGAATAGCTTTACCAACTGGCAAACCGTTTACTGCGTATTCAGTACAACGGGTGGCCCTACCCGAGTAGGTTTCGATTCAAACGGATTCATGCAGTTTGACAACATGAAACTGACCTATTTCGGTTTAGACGCACCTGCAACCGTAAATTTGTCAAGCTTCATCGCCAATGCCAGTTTCGAATCAGGAACAACGGCAGGTGTTGATCCTACCTCTGTAAAATCCACAAATGGCAACTACAACTCACCGATTGGTTGGAAAGCTTATTGCAACATTACTGGAGACAATTGCAACATGGTTGGACTCACTGGCAATGACATGAGCGATGGAACAAAAGGTTATGAAATGTGGAGCAATGGAATTGTTTCATTCAAGCTTTCTCAAAAAATCGCTGCTCCTGCATCCGGTTTTTACAAACTGACTGCTAATGCACGTTGCGATGCTAGCTCACCTAGCATAACCGACGCGATCTTATACGATGCCCGCATTTACGCAACTCCAGGCCTAAAAGCAATCAAAACATCCACCAAGCTTGGTCAACAAGCTGGTTTGATAACAGGTGCTGGCTGGAACACGAAAGAAGCATGGAGAACACTAGCTGTTACTTTTGAAGCCAATGTGGGGGACTCCATCGATCTTGGTATCACTTCCTCCAGCTTCATGCAGGTTGATAACTTCACGCTGACCTATTATGTCGATGTCAATCCCCCTCTTTCCGTTAAAACTCCGGCAAAAGCAGATGGCATCACCATTGATGTATATCCAAACCCGACAAGCAGCTTCCTGAACGTCAAGGGTCTGGATGCACTGTCAACGGTTAAGATCTTCAACATTATCGGCCAACGCGTATTTGAAGGCAGAGCAAACAGCGACCAATTCAGCATTGACTGCTCCAAATACAGCCAAGGCATGTACCTGTTGCAAGTTGTATCACAAGGAAAAGCTGTCAACACTAAGTTCATAAAGAAATAAAAACAGTTCTTTATAACACGCTTAAAAGGCCTCGGAATGTTCCGGGGCCTTTTTTGCATCCATCTTCCTGGCAAAAGCGATAGCATCTGAACAGCAGGCACCTAGACGATTATTGTATGGAAAAAAGGCTGCACTTTAAACATTTGTCCACCTTTTAGGCAGAAATATCCACCATTATAAAACCGATGGAAGGTATTTTTGTACCTTATAGAAAAACACACCATTCAGTAAATAATTAAAAAGTTGCCAACATCCTTTTTTTTGGCAAACCCCTGATGGGATGGATTCAATAGCATCATCTTAAATAGCTAATATCAATGGAAAAACACATGAAAAAACTCCCTGACCGGCTTCTGTACTGGCTGATTGGACTGGTTACTGTGAGCACACTGCTGGTTTCCTGCAAGGATGTCTATATTTACGACAACCAAGAACCGGCTTGGCTTGGGGAAAGTATTTATGACGAACTAAAGCGGGACGGCCACTTTACGTACATAACCAGCATCATCGATTCTGTCAACTTAAAGGATGTTCTGTCCAGGACTGGCAGTAAGACCATCTTTGTTGCAAACGATGATGCCTTCAACCGTTTTTTCAGTGAAGGAAATGCCTGGGGTGTCACCAGTTTTGATAAGTTGACCTTATCTCAGAAGAAACTGATTCTCAATTTTTCCATGATTAACAATGCATACCTGATTGAGACGCTTTCCAATTATTACGATGCAACGGGAGGTGTACTTCAGGAAGGTAGAGCGCTTCGCAGAAAATCGGCCATTAACATTCTTGATAGTGTTGCCTTCGAAAAGGGCGATAAGCTACCCAAAAGTGCAGCTTGGGACTCTCGACGTGCCAATGGCCTTTGGTTGTTGAAAGACAATACGGACTGGCCGATGGTTCACTTCCTCAAAAAACAGCTGGACTTCAACGGCATATCTGACGAAGATTTTAAAATTATGACCGGGATCAACCGTTCCGGCAATGACGCCTTCATTTTCAGCGACAAGGTCATTGAACGTGACAAAGTATGCAAAAATGGGTATATCAATGTGTTGGAAAACGTGTTGATTCCGCCAACCAATATGGCTCAATACATTCGTAACAATCCGAAACTTTCAACTTTCTCCAGCCTGCTGGATCGCTTCTGTGCCCCCTATTACGATTTAACGGCAACACTGAACTATAAAAAGCTGGAAGGTCGACTGCCACTTATTCCACCCTTTGACTCCATTTTCACGATGCATTACTATACGGCTGCGAATCGGGGAGGGGCGCAACAATATCCGACCATTGGAACGATATCTACGGACATTTTGCTACCTTTCGATCCGGGATGGAACAATTACACCGCCCCCAATGCAACCATGCAATCCGACATGGCCGTGATGTTTGCACCGACAAATGAGGCACTTGAAGCTTACTTCGACTTAAATAGTTCCGGCAGCGGCCGTGCCCTCAAGGAACGCTACAACACCTGGGACAACGTTCCTTCGGACATTTTAGCACTATTGGTTACCCGTCACATGAGGCCTTCATTGCTGAACTCCATCCCCAGCGTTTTCCCAAAAATGGTCGATGCACAAAGTTCAAAGCTGAATGTGCAGAAATCGGATATTATTGATTCCATGAACTATGTTGGCATCAATGGCTTGGTTTATGTGACCAAGAGCATTTATCCGCCCGATGACTACGTTTCTGTGTTTGGTCCAGTATTGTTCAGCAATCGAACTGAAGTTTGCCGCTGGGCCATCAAAAATTATCTGTACAGGCTATACCTGAATTCCATGGTAAACAAATATGGTTTCCTGGCCCCGACGGATAAAGCCATGCAGTCGTACATCGACCCGCTGACGTATGGCACCAACAAACCGACCACCATTAAATTTTGGTATGATTACCAATACAAAACAGTGAAAGCATCGGTTTTTGCTTACGATGCGACCATGCCCTATGGCAGAGGCGACTCCATTACCTTGATCACGAATGCAGACTTCATCAAAAGCCGTCTGGTTCGAATCCTGGATCAAAATATTGTGGTCAATGACTTCAAGGATACTGTCCAAAATGTTTTTAAAGATGGTTTCTACATCACCAAAGATGGCAATATCCTGAAAGCAGAGAATACAAACGACATCGAAGGACATTTCGCTTCGAATCTGGTTAATTTTCAGGGAGGCGGAAACATTTTTAACGATTCGAAGGTTTATCTGGCCGATAGCGGCATCTACCATCAGGAAAACGGCACCACCTATTTTGTAGACCAGATTCCTCAGACACCGTTCAGATCCGTATACAATGTTTTGAAAAACAACGACAAGTTCCGCGAATTTTACAATATCTGCGCTGAATTTCCAAACAACAACGTCTTTGTACGAAAAGCCAACTACTACGGGATTGACTACAACATCAAATTCTTCAACACGTTCCGATATACTGTGTATGTACCGACCAATGAAGCGATACAGGAAGCATATACCAATGGAACGCTGATCCCATGGTCTGTCATCAATGCCCAGACCAGTCAGGTTAGAAAAGATTCCATGATACGAGTAATGGAACGATTTGTCCGTTACCATTTTCAGGACAATTCAGTATTTATACATCCTGACCAACCGGTTGATGGCCTTTATCAAACTGCAACGATTAAAAATGACCTCTTAAACACCTATTGGGATACTTTTAAGAATAAATTCTATCGATTGGGGGTAAAATCCGAAAACGGTACGCTGAAGCTGACAACAGAAAAATACGCTTCCGTTGGTGGCCAAATGGTACCAGAAACAGCAGAAGTTGTCACAACGGATGGGAATTACAACATCATGACAAGGGATTATGTGTTCAGCCTTGATCCAACTATGCTGACAACGCTGACAACGACTGCCTATTCAAGCAGTAGCATCACGACCTCTTCGACAGCTGTGATTCATCAAATAAACAAGGTATTGAGATTTCAATAAATAATGAAGCAATCCATGAAATCCAAATTATATATCGTTTTACTGTTACTGTTGGTACTGACTCCGTTTGCTTCAGCGCAGACGGCAGGTGACGGAATTGTTCAAGGTACCATTTCCTCAAAAACGAACGGAGAGTTATTGCCAGGTGTCAACGTTCAGGAAATCAGCCCCGATAATCGTGTAGTCAATGCGACCATCACGGATGCGAACGGTCACTTTGTAATCCGTTTCAAAAGCTCCGCTGACAAGCTTAATTTCAGCTACCTAGGCTTTGTAAAAGAAAGTCGTACGATTGGAAGCCAGAGAGTCATCAATGTAGTATTGACTGAAAGCGGGCATTCATTGAGTGATGTCGTTATCACTGCAAAGAAAATGTACGGTGAAGGCGGCTTCAAGATTCCGGAACGTGAAATTTCAACGGCTGTTCAAACGATCAATGCCAAAGCATTTGAAGGGTTGCAGGTAGGCTCCATCGATGAAGCATTGCAAGGACGTGTTGCCGGTCTGGATATCGTTTCCAACTCAGGTGACCCGGGCAGCGGTTCATCCATGCGAATCCGCGGTTCTTCCACCATCAATGCCAATGCAGAACCGCTGATCGTTGTGAATGGGGTGCCTTACAATGTCAGCATTGATGCATCCTTCGACTTTGCAAATGCAAATCAGGAACAATACGCCAACATGCTGAGTATCAATCCTGATGACATTTTAGAAATTTCTGTTTTAAAAGATGCTGCCTCTACAGCCATTTGGGGCATCCGTGGTGCAAACGGTGTATTGATGGTTACCACCAAAAAGGGTGCCATAGGGCCCACAAAAGTACAATACACCTATCGTTTGACCCGTGCTACACAGCCAAAAGGGCTTAACATGCTGAATGGGGATGATTATACGATGTTGATGAAGCAGGCTTACTTTAATCCAAATCAGAATGAAAGTGCTGCTGACATTCCTGAATTTAACTATGACCCCACTTTTTCCGAATTCGAAAACTTCAATAACAATACGGATTGGGTTAAAGCCGTAACACAGACTGGTTATATCAATGACCATTATATTACGGTATTAGGTGGTGGTGAGCGTGCTCAGTTCCGTATTTCGGGCGGATATTTCGACCAGACCGGAACAGTAATCGGTCAACAGATGAACCGTTACAGCTCTCGTGCCTATCTGGATTATTCTGTATCCGATCGTTTGAAATTCATCACGGAGATCTCTTATACGAATACGGACAACCAACGGAACCTTGAAGTAGTAGACAAGCAAAGTATCTTGAGTATTGCTTACCGAAAAATGCCTAGCGCCAGCATTTACGAGCAAGATGCACTCGGACATGACACCAAAACCTTATACAACATTTCCAGATTATCATCACTCGGTCTCGAACAGCGTAACTTAGTCAATCCTGTTGCACTTGCTACTTTGGCGACCAATGACGTGAAGAACTATCGTATTATTCCCACATTCAGACTTAGGTATGACCTTACAGGTGAAAAGTCAAGAAATCTGGCATACGATATGTATGTGTCGTTTGACATCAATAACGATAAGGCTTCCAGTTTTATGCCATGGGAGGCATCCAATGTTTCTGCCACTGATGAATGGGCGAACAGAGCGATCAGCGGCGATAAAGAAGAATTATTGATTCAAACAGACAATAATATTACCTGGCAACCAAAGTTTGATAGTGAAGATCACAACTTACTCCTTTACGGATCGTTCCAAACGACGGCTAATAATGTCACTGATCAGTTTATCGCCAACACGGACCTTTCTTCTGGAACAAGCACCGATGCGTCACAAAACGGTTATTTATTCGCCGCTGCAACTTCCATCTCCACCAAACGGACAATGGCATTTATGGGAAGAGCCCATTATTCCTATAAATCGAAATACATAGCTTCTGTCACTTTACGACGGGAAGGCAGTTCTGTTTTCGGAAAAAATAACCGCTGGGGCAATTTCCCCGGGGTATCTGTAAAGTGGATTGCATCGGACGAAGAATTTATGGAATCGACCAAAGGCTGGCTCAGCATGTTGGCTGTACGACCCAGTTGGGGAATAAGTGGTAATGCTCCATCAACTGCCGGTGAAAGCTACTCCAGATACGTCCCGTACGAAAGCTATATTGACATGCCTTCAACCAGACCGACCTCATTGAGACTTGCAGACTTGAGATGGGAAAAAACAAATTCCTGGAATATGGGGATGGATTTGGGTTTTCTGGATGACCGGTTTATTTTTGACCTGAATGCCTATCACAAAAGGACTAGTGATTTGTTATTTGAAAAGCTGACCATACCTTCCACATCCGGCTTTGCTGTTCAGAGTTGGAAGAATGTCGGTTCTATGGATAATGATGGTTTTGAAATAAACTTCTCGGCCAACCGCCTCCTTAAAAAAGGAAACTTTTCCTTGGATTTAAACCTGAACCTCTCCAATAATATTAATACGGTCATCAAGTTGAATCAAGAGGTACTTGATAAATACAATCCCAAATACAACTACGAAAACGGTGAATATTTGTCTCGTCTTGAGAACGGAAAATCTTACGGATCCCTCTATGGATTTATATATGAAGGTGTTTATAAATACGATGAGTACAATTTTGGAGAACACAATGATGCACCTGTTGCACGTGACAAGAACGGGAACATCCTGACCGATGAAAATGGGGAAGCACTGCCGATGATGTTTGCGTATGGAAATAATACAATTCCATACAAATTCCGCGGCGGTGATGCCAAATACAAAGACATCAATCATGATGGAAGCATTGACGAACTGGATATTGTTTATCTAGGGAACTCCAACCCTAAAATGAATGGTGGTTTCGGAAGCACACTCCGTTATAAGAATCTAAACTGTACGCTGTTTTTCAACTTCCGCTATGGAAACCAAATTATCAATGCTGCCCGAATGAATGCAGAGAATATGTATACTGATGATAACCAGACCATTGCTGTAAACTGGCGCTGGCGTAAAGATGGTGATGATACCAAAATCCCAAGAGCACTCTATCGTAGCGGTTACAACTGGCTGGGAAGTGACCGCTTTGTGGAAGACGGATCTTTTCTCCGGTTCAAATACCTGACCTTTAATTATGCAGTTCCTTCATCAACGCTTAAACCTATTGGTATTGACAAACTTAATTTTTACTTGACTTTCAATAACCTGTTTGTTTTAACACATTATACCGGGGTAGACCCTGAGGTTGGATACGGAAAATTTGGTGTCACAACAGATGATGCCAGGACTCCTCGATCCAAAGATTTAACCCTTGGAATAAGTATTGGACTTTAACGCTTGACCGAAAATGAAAAACAAATTCAAAATACTGGTAGTTGCTGCATTTCTTCTTACAGGTGCCAGCAGTTGTACGAATTGGTTGGAAGTATTACCCGAAAACCAAATGATTCTGGAACAATACTGGAAAACAGAATCCGATGCTCAAGGGGTTATGTCTGCGTGTTACCGTGGGTTGATTGAGAGTGATGTCACAAACCGAATGATCATTTGGGGTGAAATGCGTTCAGATAATATGACAGCGGGATCCACATTGCTGATAGACCTATTCAAGATCTTGGGACAAGAAATCACTCCTGCGAGCCCTTATTGCCATTGGGGTCCCTTCTATGCAGTCATAAACAATTGCAATACGTTCCTCAAATACGCACCTGATGTGGTTAATGCGGATGCGAATTTCACACCGGAAAAATTACACGCCATGGAGGCTGAAGTATTAACAATCAGAGCTCTTGCCTATTTCTATCTTGTACGTGCTTACAAAGATGTACCTTACATAACGAAGCCGAGCATCGATGATTCCCAGAATTTTATGGTAGCCAGATCTTCTGAGCGTGTGGTTTTGGATTCAATTACAAACGATTTATTAGTTGCGGCACAATATGCTAAAACTAGTTTTTCCAACCCCAATTACACGAAAGGACGTATTACCAAAAATGCTGTTTATGCCTTATTAGCCGATATTTACTTGTGGGATGAGAAATACGATGAATGCATAAAAATGTGCGACAAAGTCATGGCTGACAATACTCTTAAATTAGTTGGTACTGAAAATGTTATTAAAGAAGTTTTCTATGACGGAAAATCTACAGAATCCATTTTTGAACTTATTTTCAACGACAAAGTACAAATAAACTCGGCTACTCGTAATCTCTACGGTTGGTCTGGATATGAGAAAGGGATGGTCAGCTTCCCGTCAAATCTGGTTCCGGGGAAACAATATAGTCCTTTTAAATATTCTTTGGGAAACGGAGTTTATGAAAGCGAAAAAGACACCCGTGCCAAAGACTTTTTCAAAGCGGATGCTACAACGGGCTTTTACAACATCTTCAAATATGCTGGTCTTTCAAGAACTGAGAATACAACATCCAATGTCAGCACCTACACATACCGTAGCAACACTTCAAACTGGATCATCTACCGCTTATCAGACGTTATTCTGATGAAAGCGGAGGCAATGGTTCAGGACACCATGATTCCTCTTGAAAATGTGGTCGCTTTAGTCAACAAGACTTACAGCCGCTCAAATCCGGATGCTGATACACTTACAGCATCCAAATACAGCAGCCATAGCGATGTAGAGAGCTTGGTTTTGAGAGAACGTCAACGTGAACTTATGTTTGAAGGAAAGCGTTGGTTCGACCTTATGCGCCTAGCCAGGCGATCCAACAGTACTGCACCGCTAATAAGCTATGTGGCAAAAACCACTTTCGGAAATGAGGCATTGGGAAGAATGTCCGTAATGAATGCTCTTTACTGGCCAATCCATAAAGATGAGATTACTGCAGACTCGCTATTGGTACAGAATCCCTTCTACAATACGGTGACTTCATCCACCTCGAATTAATAAAATCATCAGACAATGAAAAATATGCGCATCCTGTCTTTATTCTATACAGCATTCATGACAGCTGTAGTTGGAAGCGGTCTGTTGTTCACCTCGTGTGTCAAAGACATTATTCCTGCCAATTATTATTCATCGACCGATTTGTTGGTGGGTCAATACCTGAGTAGCCGACCTGATGATTTATCTGAATTTACCAAAATCTTGGATACTACCGGCGTTCTAGGTCTGTTGAATGCTTATGGAAAGTACACCTGTTTTATCCCGTGTGACACAGCCATGCATAATTACTACGCATCCAAAGGCAAGACCTCCAGGAGTGATTTTTCAATGGAAGAACTGAAAAAAATCTGCTACAATCATATTTTAAAAGGTGACACCATCGCTACCGGAGATTTCTCTGTAGGCCCACTTAGCACCATGTCGATGAGCGAACGTTTTGTCAATATTGATTTTTCCCTGACTGACGGCTCCATTCTTGTAAATGGCAATTGCCCCATCATCGAAAAAGACATCAGGGTTCACAACGGATTCATTCATTTGTTAAGCAAAACGCTGGAACCCTCTGAATTAAAGCTTGGTGAAAAAATAGCTTCGGATCCAAAATTCAGCCTATTTTCTGAAGCCATGCAACTGACGGGTTATGCCAAAATGATGAATGATGCCATTGTGGAAGACCAGAGTTATGATCCAAAGAATTGTTCTTGGAGTATAAAGACCTATAATATTACGGAAGAAATACCTCAGCACCGGAAATTTGGTTTTACCGTGCTGTTGGAAAGTGACAGCACCCTGGCTAATTATACAGCATGCCCGCTTTTACCGAATGGTGTTAAAACGATTGACGATTTGAAGGTTCTGGCAGAATATTATTATTCAAGTAGTTACCAAGGTGTCTTTTCCGATGGAGCCGGCGTGAATGACCCGAAAGACCCGCGCAATTATCTGAACCGTTTTGTTGCATACCACTGCATGAACCGCACTCTTGCATCCAGCCGAATTATTAATGACTACGACACTCCTACGCAGATTAAAACATTTGACATGTATGAGTTTATCGAAACCATGCTTTCGAATACACTGATCAAAGTTAAAAAAGACAGGAATTACACTTTGAGGTTCTTTATAAACCTGTTGGATGATGAAAAAGATATCACTACTGGAATAGAATTAACGAAAGACATTGATAACGACGCTATCAACGGTTATTATCACGAAATCGACAAACCTTTGGTATATAGCAAAGCGGTCGTTTCAAATATTGCATCGAACCGCATTCGAATTGAAGCATCTGCTTTTTTCCGTGAATTTGCGACCAACAATATGCGAGGAAACAATCCGGATGCAGTAAATGTAGCAGGCAAAGCGCACCGATACATTATTCCGGACGGATACTGCGAAGGTCTTAAATGCTCCGCCACTACACGTTTTACATATTTGAATGCCAACGGCATCTATGAAGACTGGCAAGGTGATGAACTTTATGTGGAAGGCACCTACAACTTTACGTTGGTCACTTCCCCGATTCCTGCAGGTACATATGAAGTTCGTATGAGTTATCAACCGACTGGTGGGCGTGGTATTGCACAGCTTTATTGGGACAGTATTCCATGCGGAATCCCATTGGATCTTAGACTGTTGGCAAACAATGCCGAAGTTGGTTGGGTTTCACCTGGCAGTGACTATCTGGATCCTGAAGGCTATGAAAACGACAAGATGATGCACAACCGTGGATACATGAAAGGTGCTGCTAGTTACAAGTGCACGGAAAATATGTATTACGACAATACAAAAACAGCACGTACAAGTACTGCAAGTTTGCGGCGTGTGCTTGGCACCTATACGTTCAACAAAGCAGCCAAACATACCTTCACTGTTGTCGGGCTCGGTTCATCAGGGGGGGACATCCAGTTCATGTTGGATTATCTTGAGTTTGTACCCACTGAGATACTTGAATTCGAAGGAATCGAATAATAATGCCTGTAAAAAAATCGAAAACTATCATGAATATATTTTATAAAAAAAGGCTTTTCATCGTGCTTTCGGCTCTTGCACTTGTATGGAGCTCTTGTGTGAACGATGTCTGGCAACAACATTACGACAATACAGGTACCACCTTGAGCAACCAAAGCTTGACTGATTTTATCAAAAACCGGAGTGACCTGACGGATTTTAAACGCATGCTTGAACTTACAGGCTACGATTCAGTGTTGAACGCAGATCAGACTTACACGGTTTGGGCTCCTGTGAATAGTGCGTTTGATCAAATTACGATTGATTGGTCGAATAAGACATCGCTAAGTGAAATCGTTCGTAATCACATTGCCCGGTTCAACTATCCAACAGCAGGTTTCAATACAGCAAGCCTAAAAAAAGTGAATATGTTGAGTGGAAAGATCGTATCCTTTGATAAAGATATCACTGGATTCACCTTCGGCTCCTTTACTATGGATACGACCAACATTCTTGCCAGAAACGGTATCTTGCATGTCCTTAATGGTTTCGTTCCATACGCATCAAACATTTGGGAGTCACTCAATCGAATTGCAGGGCTGGATTCCGTAAATGCATACCTGAGTCCGCTTGGCAGCATACCATTCGGAGACATCAATAATGAAGACAGTGTGTACACCGCTATCTTACCCAACAATCAGGCATGGATCCGTTCGTATAATACAATCATGCCCTACTTCAACTGTTTACCTGCCGATTCCAGTACAGCTAAACAAAGAAGACTCACCCAAAACGCAATCATGCAGGACGCCTTCTTTAAATTTAGCATTTCAGACCCTAGCCTTTATACTGGGTATTCCATATATAATACTAGCAATCACTTGTTCACAAATTTCCCCCGCCTTTTTGAAGGAGCCACATCGCACAAAGCCAGTAACGGCTACATTTGGGTTTCGGATTCGCTTCGAAACACTGCTACCGAATCTTGGCACCGTGAAATAAGGATGGAGGCAGAAAACAGCTCCTATGGCCGTTCCAGCCAAAACGCAAATGTTTATTGGAGAAGCAGTGAAGGCACTGGATTCCCATGTTCAAACAACCGCTATGTCGTTGTATTCCCACTAACGACCAGCACGCTACAACAAGTGTTCGTCACTTTCCCAATACCAAACACCTTATCTGCAAAATACAACATCTATTGTCAATTTGCGCCGTCTGCCATTTCGGAAATCAAAAAGTTGCCCGGTCTGGTAAGTTTCTTTTTGGATTACACAAATAGCGCGGGCACTAAGCTTCTCAGTCAAACGCTTGCCACCAATGTGCTGACAAGTGGGACAGAGATGAGCAAAGTATTTGTCAAGGAAATGACTTTCCCATTCTGCAACATTATTACAGGTGAAAATAACGGAGACATTTCAGTCAAACTGAAAGTGCAAACCGTGGCCAAAGAGTCTCAGTCGACCATTTACTGCAGAACCTTGTTCATCGATTGTATCATCCTGGAACCTGTCAATTGATGGGATACACAATACTTGGAAAAAGATGAAAAAAAACAATAGTACACAGATGAAAATAGAACTTCCCATATCGTTGCGTATGCTCCTATTTGTCCTGCTGGCATTTATTGCCACGGTGACACCGTCCATGGCCGGGGAAAAGGGTTCACCGTCTTTGAAGAAATTTACCGTGACAGGTTTGGTTCGTGATGCCAACACCGGGAAACCCATATCCGCTGCTCAGATACAAGCGTTGAACAATGTCGCTTCATCAACAACTGACGAGAAAGGTCAGTTTGTTATTAACGTCATGAACGATGAGGAAGTGCTTTCCGTTTCTGCTTTTGATTATGCTGTTCGCGAAATGGCTGTTCGTGGCCAGAAAAACATGATCATTGATATGTATCCTGAAACATTCAGCACGTTCTACCGATCTTTGGAAGGATTGAATGGAAAGGAGCGGACAACTACGACCACTTCTTCCTCCAAAGGATTGAATGAATTCCGATTACCACAAGCCATCTCACCAGACGAGTTCATTCATTCAGAATTGGGTGGTGATGTTCGGAGCATGTATCGTTCGGGTAATGCCGGGTATGGAACATCCATGTTTATCAGGGGGCTCAACTCTCTGAATGCCAATGCGCAGCCTTTATTTGTCGTAGACGGTGTCGTTTGGAATAAAACATCTGAAGATGCTGTTTCGTTGCAAGCCGGATACTTCTCGAACCCGTTAACCAGCATTGAAGTTGGTGACATCGAAAGCATCACTGTTTTGAAAGATGGTATCTCCATTTACGGAAGCAAAGCATCAAACGGAGTCATTCTGATCAAGACCAACCGTGGTAAAAGTGCCGTAACCAAGATAGACCTGAACATTATGACGGGTATCACGCAGAAACCTAATGCCATTCCGGTGATGAATGCAGAAGAATACCGCACATACGCCAGTGAAATGATTGGTACGCAAGGTCTTACCAAAAATGAAATCGCAGCATTCGGTTTTTTGAAATCGGATAAATCAAGCCCTACATATAACACTTATCACAACCAAACGGACTGGTCCAATGAAGTGTATCGACTCGGAAACACCCAAAGCTATGCCATCAATGTCAATGGCGGTGATGAAAGGGCGCTGTATTACTTTTCACTGGGTTATACCGGTAATAATGGGATCGTACAAACTACGAACATGGCAAGAATCCATACCCGCATTAACGCCGATTTCAAATTATTACCAACTTTAACCGCGAAGTTGAATGTATCATATACTACGATAGACCGCGATTTGCTTGATGACGGTGTGAATAACCGTACATCTCCGACTTTCTTAAGCATGATCAAATCACCGTTCCTCAGCCCAAACACCTTCACTTCTTCTGGAACAAAGACGAAAGATTATGCCGATGCGGATGAATTCGGTATCGGCAATCCTGCTGCCATCATCCAGAAGTCAAGAAATTATTCAAAGCAATATCGATTCAACATCGGTGTCACACCAAAATATGAATTCAATAAGAATTTGTATCTGACCACTCAGTTTAATTACAGTTTAGACAAAAATAAGGAGTCCTATTTCCAACCCATGTTGGGAACCAAAGAAATCTATTTGGAAGGCTACGGCTATTCGTTCAACAAAGCGGCCAATCAGATTATTCGCAACATTGGGTTATTCAACGATACCCGCCTGAATTACAGCAAGAAAATTGATGCTGACCATACGATCAGTGCTTTTTGGGGATGGCGCTATCAAAACGATTACTTTGAATCTGACTTACTCTCCGCTCATAACACCGGTTCTGACAATAATACGGCTGTTTTAGGCAGTTATAGTTATGTGCAAACCAATGGTACCAACAACCTGTCCCGCTCCATTTCAAACTACGCTAGTGCTAGCTATAATTTTAGAAACAAGTATTTTCTGGATGTTGCTGCTTCCCTGGATGGTTCTTCCAGATTCGGCTTGGAAACGAAGGGTGGCTATTTCATTTTTGGACACAGCTGGGGTCTGTTTCCCTCCATCAACGGTGCATGGCTTGCATCCTCTGAAAATGTAATGAAGGATTTTTCGGGTATCGACTTGTTAAGATTTCGTGGTGGGTTTGGTGTTACAGGCAATGACGGAATCGAAGATTATGCTACCAAAGCGTATTACCAGACTGTCCGTTATATTAACTATGCAAATGGAATCGTGCTGACCAATATCCAAAACGAAAGTTTGCAATGGGAAACCACCAAACGATGGAATGGGGGAGTTGATCTGGGTCTTTTCAATAACCGCCTGACCCTTTCTGCCGACATTTTCACCTCAAGGACCAGTGACCTGCTTACACTTAAAGCGTTGGATGTGACCAGTGGTTTGGATGCCTATTGGAACAATGGAGGTGAGCTTAGCAATAAAGGTTATGAACTCTCCGGAAATCTTAAACTACTCAATGATAAGAAATTCCAATGGGAAATCAGCATGAACGTTGGTCATTACAAAAACACTATTGAATCACTTCCAGAAGGCGATCAAATCCTCAACCTTTACGGTGGATCGGTTCTAACGAGTGTTGGAAATCCTGTTGGTGTGTTCTACGGATATAAGACAAAGGGCGTTTTTGCGACCGATGCAGAAGCATCAACGGCAAACCTGCACATTGTCAATGCAAATGGATCTTATAGCTATTTTGGTGCGGGTGACCTTATTTTCGATGAAAAAGTCAAAGACAATACCATTGATGAAAAAGACCGTCAAATCATCGGTAACCCCAATCCCGATTTTTACGGTTCTTTCGCCAGCAAAATGAGTTACAAAAAAATTACGCTGAATGCTTTGTTCTCTTATTCTTACGGCAATGATGTTTACAACTACCTGCGTAGCCAGTTGGAATCGGGTGCTGATATGAGCAATCAATCCACAGCCATGTTGTCGCGTTGGAGATCATCTGGTCAATTGACCAGTCAACCGAAAGCCACGTATGGCGACCCTATGGGGAATGCTCGTTTTTCGGATCGCTGGATTGAAGATGGTTCTTACCTGAGATTAAAAACGGTTTCTGTATCGTACCGTATTCCCATCAACAATACCTTCATCAACGGCATGGATATTTGGGTTGCAGCCAACAACCTATGGACACTGACCAATTACTTGGGTATTGACCCTGAATGTTCGGCTGGTAATTCGGTACTTTCTCAAGGCATTGATATAGGCCTGGTACCACAAACCCAAAGTTTCTTTGTTGGTGTTAAGATCAATCTGTAATCTATAAGTGAAAGATACTAAGTCTCCTACGAATATGAAAAAACTGAATTACATAGTGCTTTCCCTCTTGGTCAGCACCTTTGCCTTAACCAGTTGTGATGCTTTGCTGAATGCAGATTCCGAACGCTACACTTTTGAAGAGAATTTCCAAATGAAATCTGCGCACGATACTATTTTTTCCATGGTTGGTGTATTCTCCCAATTGCAGAAATTGGGAGACCGCTACATCCTTCTTGGAGAATTGCGGAGTGATCTGATGGAAACCAAAGAAAATGCATCCCGTTATCTGAAAGAAATCAATGATTTTAACTTCTCGGAAGGGAATCCATACATTGACCAAAAAGATTACTATGCCGTGATCAATAGTTGCAATTATGTCACCAAAAACTTGGACACATCCTATACCGTTCTAAATGACAAAGTAATGATGAGAACGTACGCCGCTGCAAAGTCTATCCGTGCATGGACGTACCTTCAACTTGCTTTGAACTTTGACACCGTTCGTTATTACTCCAATCCAATTACAACAGTGGCAGATGCAACCAAATCATATCCCTCCATTGGTCGGAATGAGTTAGCGGATTCACTGATTGCCGATTTGAAACCTTTAAAAGAAATCGGCACCATGGGATTGGGTACATTTGGAGCGTTTAAATCCAGTCTGAATATCTTCCCAATCAAATTCATTTTGGGCGATCTTTATTTATGGAAGGGAGACTACGAAAATGCGGCCCGCTCGTATCACGACTTGATTTATTCTAAAAAAGCAGAAATCTCTAAAAACTATCAATCCAGTTGGACGGTGGATAATAAGAATGTATTTCAGTCTATCACCATTGCTTGGCAAAACGTTCTGAAACCTACCAGCACTGAAGTATTAGCCTCTATTGGCAGCTCTTCCTCTTACGGCCAGCAGTTTACAGTCGATAGCCTTAGTTATCATTACGACATCGCCCCAAGCAACCTTGCCATTAGTAAATGGACTACACCCATTTACTACTACGGCCCTACGGTACAAACGGAAGGTGATTTGAGAATATATGGTTCTATCAACCCACCTAACATGGTGACCAACCTCTGGCTTCAATCTCCGAATCCATATATTGTCAAGTACCAATTGATGAACACTGATAAGGAAAAGTGTCTGGTAATCTATAGGAATTCTCTATTGTATCTTCGCTATGCAGAAGCGGTCAATAGACTGGGTTGCCCTCTGCTAGCCTTTGCTGTCATCAAAAAGGGATTGTCAGATTTAACTACCAACAGACCTGGAGCGATCCGCAATGAGGTTTTAAAATATGGAAATGGAGTTACTCCATCCTATATGACTTTCACAGATATCGCATTTGCAAACAACTATGGTATACGTCAGCGTGGATTAGGCAATACGAATCTAGATACCACGGTATATATCATACCAAGGTTGACTTCAAAGAATGATACGCTCGATTATGTTGAAGATGCGATTGTAGAGGAACTGGCTCTTGAAACTGCTTTTGAAGGAAACCGTTTTCATGATCTGATGCGTGTTGCCTTGCGGAGAGGCAAACCAGCGTATCTGGCCGATAAGGTTTCTGCCAAGTACACCATTAACAAAGATGTCATTAAAGATAAATTGATGTCCCCCATAAACTGGTATTTACCACATTGAATTGAAGTTTTTTCCCATTTTTCATGAACAAACTCACCTTGATATTTCTTTCCTTGCTTCTGATGAGCATGTCCTGCAAAGAGACAAAATTGCCCTATACGGACGATTACTCTGCGCTTTCAGGACTTGAAAACAGAAGCCGATGGGGCACGTACAATGTACATGATCCCTCCTGTAAGAAATTCGGGGAGTTTTATTATGCCTATTCTACGGATGCTGTCTTTGGAAATACAACCGCTGATGCTTCCAAACTGGGTATAAAAGTTGGAAACATTCAGGTACGAAGATCCAGGAATTTGGTCGACTGGGAGTTCATGGGATGGGCCCTGGATTCCATACCGGCTGAAGCGGTCAATTATGTACACTCACAAACAGATGGTCAAGGAGCCACCAATATCTGGGCACCGTTCATTTTGAAATATAAGAAGACCTACCGTTTGTATTTCTGCGTTTCTGCTTTTGGCAGAAAAACGTCCTGGATGGGTCTTGCAGAATCCAATTCACCGGAGGGTCCGTGGAAAATCAAAGGCCCTGTACTTCAAACCAACTACAGCGATTTAATGAATGCCATTGATCCGAGTATCGTAACGGATGCCAAAACAGGAAAGCAATGGATGCATTATGGCTCTTTCTTTGATGGCTTGTATTGTGTAGAGCTTAATCCTGAAACCGGTATGATACTTCATGCAGGCGACAAAGGTCAAAGCACCGTCCGTCGGTACGATCTTTCAAGAAACAATGTGGAGGCACCTGAAATTATTTACAATCCCGAACTTAAATACTATTATTTATTTGTTTCCTACGATCCGCTCATGACAACCTATAACATCAGGGTTGGCAGAAGCCGCAAGCCAGATGGCCCATTTTTGGATTTCTTCGGAAACGATATGCGTGAGGCAACAGACAATTATCCCGTTCTAACGTATCCCTACCGTTTCAATAATCATTCCGGCTGGGCTGGCACCGGCCATTGCGGAATAGTCGATAATGGAAAAGGAACTTATTATGCTTTGCATCAGGGACGCCTCTCTCCTGAGAATCATCTGATGGATTTACACGTACGTGAGGTTTTCTGGTCAAAAGACGGTTGGCCGATGTTCTCACCTGAGCGATATGCCGGCGTTAAGACAGGCAAAATTGGTTCAGATGGTATCGTTGGTAAATGGGAAATCATTGTACTGAAACCAAGCACGTACAAACGTACGACGGAAGCCGGCCAAATTCTTTGGGGAGAAAATAGGTTGGCAGCGGAAGAAGTCTGTTCTTCGTCCATTTACGATTTAAAAAACGACGGCACCGTCGAAAATTCTGCTCAGGGTCAATGGAAAATGCAAGCTGACAATGTATTATCTTTGCAGATAGGAACCTTCAAAGTCCAGGAGCTTTTTGTCCACCAAGGCTTTGATTGGGAAAACAATCACGAAACCATTTTGTTCACAGGGCTTGACAGCAATGGGTACAGCATTTGGGGCAAAAAAATAATCGAAAGATGAAACGCACCATTTCACTTGTATTTTTACTCACCTATACTTCCTTTGCTTTTAGTCTGAACCTCATTGATATGACTTCTCTGGTCACAGACTCAAAGAAACTTTTGGCTTCAGCCAAGGAAGGAACAGCGGAGGGGTACTACAAATTCGGTACTAAAACCACTTTTGAAACAGCCATATATCAATATGAAACCGAAGGAAGCACTTGTACAAGAGATCTTCAACTTGATTCTGTCATTGACAATCTTCACGATGCTTATCTGAATTTCAGTAAACAACGCTATGGCATTCAACGACCTTTACAATCTGATAATTATTGGGAGGTCTCGGGCAACACTTCCAAATGGGGGCCGTATAACCTGCATGACCCATCCATTATTCGAACTAAAGGGTATTTCTATGTCTATGGAACTGATGCTGCCTGGGCACAATCCGTGAAAGGCATCCCCTATCGCAGATCCAGAGATCTGGTTACTTGGGAGTATCTTGGAACGGTGTTCAACGGTGCCTATCCCAGCCAAAACAATAAATGGATGGACTCGCTTTCGGCTGAACCCGGTCATACACAGACTGGCATCTGGGCACCTTACATCATGAAAGTCAAAAATGAATACCGGCTTTATTATTGTTCCATTCATGCACCGAACGGCGCTGTCATCTGTCTTGCAGTTTCATCCCATCCCAGAGGCCCTTGGACACAACGTGGCCCATTGGTCTATTATAAAGACAATGGCGGAATTAAGACAAATGCCATCGATCCGACCATCACCATTGGCAAGGACAGACGTTATTGGATGGCTTGGGGATCTTGGTCTCAGGGCATTTTCATGACCGAAATCGATTCTATTACCGGGTTGAAAAAACCCGGTGCTGCTGAATTCGTTATTGCCAGAAACCGTGGAACGGGTTGGAGCACCATGGAAGGGCCGGAAATCATCTATAATCCGACCTTCAAAATGTACTACCTTTTTGTCGCTGAAGGCGATTTAGGCACCATTTATCAAACCCGCGTGGCCAGATCCATCAACGCAAACGGACCTTACGTAGATATCAATAATACTTCTGTAGTCTATACCACAAACAAAGATGTCTATCCGCTTCTGTCATACGCCTACCAGTTTGGGAATCACCCAGGTTGGCAGGGAGTAGCTCATTGCGGGGTTATAAATCTGAATGGTCAATTCTACATGCTGAACCAGGGACGGCCTACTGCCATTTCCTCAATGATGGACATGCATGTCAAAAAAATCTACTGGACTGAAACCGGATGGCCTGTTCTTTCACCTGAACGCTATGCCAATCCTGGCATCATGCCAACCATTACATCGGATCTGATTGCCGGAACCTGGGAAGAAATTCTGCTGAATGAACTAAAAAGTGGTGGCGTTTCGAACGATTTGCCGGACGACATCACAAAGGCAACACCCTCCACCTTTTTATGCAAACCGACTTCCCTCATTTTCTCATCGAATGGTACAATCAGTCCTTCCGGATCCTGGAGTTATGATGGCAAATTTATGACCATCGTAAAAGGCGGCTTTACCTACAAGCTTTCCGTTGATTGGGAATGGGACTGGGAAAATGGATGTTCTACCCTGATTTATACAGGACTTCGTGCTGACGGAAGAACGTATTGGGGTAAGAAAAGCGCTTACTTGGATATAGTACAAAAGAACCTCGTTTCCAATCCTCTTTTTGATGATGGTATGCGAGGTTATACGACAACCGCCTCCAGCGGAAGCGTCACGACATCCATCGTTGGTGCAGGTACCGATCCGCAAACCTATATCAGTGGTAATACCTTCCAGGCATACATCAACACCATAGGTTCCAATTACTGGGATCATGGTTTAAGCTGGCGCTTTCCTGCACAACAAGGTTCCCGATATAAAGTTAGCGTGAAATACAGGGTGGCTCCTTCCAGCTCTTTACATGCTGAATTACAGGAAGCAACAAAAGACAACACTGCGCTATACAGGGAATATCTGAATATGACCGCGAGCACCGGCATTAACACGTTGGAATTCATTACCAATGACGTTTCCGTATCGGATCCGTTTTATACGTTGAATCTACAATACGGAAGTATCGCAGCAGGCACGAAATTGTTGCTTGATGTGGTCACCATCAAGGATATAACGCATCAATGGGATGGTAACTATGTGGTGAACGGCGGTTTCGAGAATGGTTTGGACTCTTGGGCAATTAATCGACTGAGTTCATCGTTGACAGCAGCAGTAATTGATACCAATACGATTTCAGGAAATAAATCGTTCTTGTTTTCAAACCTTGCCTCATTAACGAACAGTCATTTGTTAAACCGAATTTCCTGGAGGACCTATCTTCATGGAGGCTATAAATATAAAGTATCCTTTGATGTAATAGGTTCCGGAAGTTTGGATGCCTATTTAAGGGTGACCAGCACCGATGCTTCGCAAACGGTTACAGATATCGTAGCCTCCAATGCTATTCCGGTGAGTTCGACCTTGATAAATAAATCCTTTGAAATTCCAGCATTTACCACCAATGGTGAATATACTCTATGTTTTTCTCCCAGAGATGCAGGAACGTTCGTTATTGACAATATTCGTATGGAGATTGCTGATAGTTCTGTTGCTATTCGAACATTACCAATTACCGGCAAGATTGGCCTTCTCCCCAATCCTAGTTCGGGGTACATTAAACTGACGGAGAACTTTCTTGGAGATAATCTTCAGATTATGGACCTGCAAGGACGTTGTGTCTGCAATGTTCCCATCACAAAGACTAATATGAACCTTTCCGAACTACATGATGGGATTTATATGGTTCGTATAACAACCAGTAAAGGCCTTTATACAGACAAACTTATCATTCAAAAGCGCTGAAACTCCTACTATCCCGACGTGGAGCCTTAAGTTGATAGATCATCCCCAACCGGATTGAAGTAGCTATGGGTGTCAGGAACATCAATGTGGTCAGATTTCCGGTTAAGGTCAGTGATATTTTTTTCAAGGGCAGGCGTATTCCAACCATTAGATTCTGACTTGCATTCAAATGGTTGATGTCAATCTCATAACTTGCTATCGGTAATAGGCCATTCCCTTCCGGCATATGCATTAATGAAACGGGAATTCTTTTATAATCGGCGAAGCCAATGCCAAAGTATGTTGACTCACTGACCCACGCTTGTTGAAAAAGTAGGTTCACTGCATTTGAAAAATAGAAACCAGGTGATTGTGTATTAATTAAGTCGATTTTTGTTTTAAAGGGCAATGGGTAATAACCAATACCCATAGAAACAGACAAGAATACTTTCGCTGGCATTTTCTTCTCAAAAACCTGACACGTTCCTCCCGGACATACTCGGCGATGGTATTCAGTTGCCAATCGAATCATATTTTCATGTTCCGGCTTCTTCATCTTTCGAATGACAGATACCATCTCCGGACAATCTTTCGTATAATATTCCAAAAGGATTTGGCTCATATTGTTCAATTGCTGGTAATGCAATCCATTATCGTATATGTCCTTAACTTCATACTTCAACAAGCGTAAAGGCAAGGTATCCTTGGCGATATAAAACCTGTTCACATTATCATCTTTCTGTTGGAAATAGACGTCCAAACTTCCTTTTACAAGATACTCCAGAAAGACGGCACGTTTTTGTTGAGGAACAAATCTGGACACATAGAACTTTCCGTCGATGAACCGATATCCAAACAATTCATCAGGTGTATACGATCTGAGCGTATCGGATGGATTTGTTCGAAACTTACATATCAACGAGTTTTCCTTATAGCTGTTGTTGTTTATTTGTCCATAAATGGTATCCAACTGCAGCGTAATTATATAACCGCTTTTAAAGTTTGAAGCAATAACATTAACTCCTGAGAAGTAAAGCAAAAATGCAGTAACGAACGTACTTATGGTGATTCTCATTGATTACCTTGTTAAAGATATGATAACAAAGCTAACAAATATTTTTAAATTAAAGAACCCCCGCAAGATTACTCTTACGGGGGTTCCAAAAAACGGCGACTACCTACTCTCCCACTTGCGCAGTACCATCGGCGTGGGCGGGCTTAACTTCTCTGTTCGGAATGGGA
>Ga0209430_1000618_pt1 | contig 34385 bp, 31 predicted proteins | sample BarGraIncub1133A_FD_184504 | JGI IMG/M metagenome (GOLD analysis project Ga0209430, IMG submission 184504) | Arctic peat soil microbial communities from Barrow, Alaska - Barrow Graham LP Incubations 11-33A (SPAdes) (version 2) | ecosystem: Environmental > Terrestrial > Soil > Wetlands > Peat... | reverse complement strand
AGCAAAAACGCAGTACCGTGGGACACACGGGAACTAAACGCTTGTGGAGTCCACATAAGACCTCTCTCGTGAAGGCTATGGACAATGAAGCAAGAATCCCCCCGCTTTAGCCGTGGGGAGTTGTCAATAGCTTTAACCGTGTGCACCTTTTAATTATTACACGGCTCCGCTGAGAAAGCCCACTCCGTAAGGGGTGAGAGTGTCAGTATCACTTTTTAACGATAAGTACCGACCATGTGCATCTTGTATCAGAATAAGGCTCTTTTCCCAGTCCGAGTGGCACGACTTTATCCCTATCAATACTCAAAATTAAAATGCAGTTTTGTTTCCTCGAACAGTAAATATCACAGAAATGCTGTCGACCTATTCCCTATAACGGATAAACGAAAAAATCGCAAGAATCACACTCCAGACATCAAGATGAGCTTATCGTTCCACGTTGAGACAGTGGTCTTATGTCAAGGGTTGATGCTAACAATTAAGCAAATTGAATAATTGAAATACAATAACAAGCAAACGGTCACCCCGATTGGTTATATGATGCTGAACCGCAGCAACCGTAATCAGAGTGTTTTAACGGAAGAATGGGCTATGGCTTTAATAATTAAGTCCTCATTACTTGAAACATAAATGGATCAATAACTGAATTAAAAAGCGTGCTATCCACGACTACAAAGGGGATGACACGCTTTTTGTTGTTATTCAGTCCACAGACAAGCGCGAAAAGTTGCCTCCTATGGTGTGAAAATACGGTTAGATACTAAGTTGTATGTTGTGAATGGAACTGAATTTATATTAGAAAGCCATATTTACTTGTTGTTTCGACCAAATAATGGTATAATTGCCCAGCGATCATTGGCAATAACAATTAAACTTAGTAACCACGCAATACAGCCGATCCTTTATATGATATAGGCAGTGTGTGAGATTTAAAGCCCGCTCTGCCGTTTGGTAGAGTGGGCTTTTAGCGCGTGGGAGGACTGCAATTGGGAAGAATCGAAAGTTGGGAATGTTTCTGATTATACAATGCTACGAAGCTCCTCCAACAGATTGTCAATGTCTATTATGAGAACTTAGCAAATGCAAATAGTAAATCATTATTGGGACTTACTGCGGGGGAATACGAGTTCTATCCGCCTGTAAAACAGAGTTTGTGCAGAGGTAATTCGCCATCGAAGGTAACCTATGTTTTACGTGCGCTTACTTTTACATTTAACACTGCAAAATCCTCGACGGAGAAATTACCGCCGAGGATTATTTTATAATAATAAGGCAGTATGACACCGGCGACAACCCTCATGATTTCAGTCTTCTTCCCAAAGCGAACCCGATGCTTCAGGAAGCAACGGAATACAGTGAGATACTGCTTCAGGAGATAATCTCTGAGCACGACCTCGCATATGGTTCCGGCGACCCAGCGAAAATACGCGAGTGGCTCATAAAGCGCTGCGACCTCTGGCAGGAGGGCAGCTCGGACAAATACATGGACGGATGCATGGACAAGTAGACAGCGTCGGCTGTTTCCCGAGAGGAGTTTTCCTCGCTGACACATGGTCTGCCATGTCTGGTAGGCGGCGACCTGTCAAAACGTATTGACCTGACTGGGCAGGCGTTTCTGTTCAGGCTACACGACGGGCGGTACGCGCTCAAAGCTCACGGCTTCATACCGGAAGCAGCAGTCACCAAGCATGAGCATTCCGACAGGGTGCCTTACCGGGACTGGATCGGTAAAGGCTACTGCACCGCTACGGACGGTGAAGTAGTCGATTACGATTACCTTATCGAGCGCGTACATCAGGAAGAGTTTGATAACAGTATTCGCGTATGGAATGGGACCTTGACGGTGCGCTCGCCACTCAGCTTGAAAACACACTACAGAAGCAGGAATACAAGGTGGTCGAGATACGGCAAAACATCATGACTCTGTCCGAACCTACTAAGACTTTCCGTGAGATGGTCATTCAGGGCAGGCTTGTACACGAGGAGAACCCACTGCTGGACTGGTGCGTATCGAACGCTTACCAGTACAGCGATACCAATGAAAACATCAGGCTGTCAAAGAAAAACAAGGATGACAGTCAGCGTATCGACCTGCTCTCGGCTTCTATTAACTGTATGGCGCGGCTTATTGCTTTCGACGAGCTGCCGCAGGACCTTACAGATATGGTTCTCTCCGAGGAATTCGGATTTTGACCGATCCTAGTCTGATCAATACAACAAGTTTATTTGTATTGTTTTTTATTCTTTTCCGTATTTGATTACGTTGACGTCGTTCACCATAATCATTCCCTCATTTACCATCTCTGATATTATTGGAAGCACTTTTTCAATATTTTCCTTCGTGTCGATTGCTTCAATAATGATAGGTAGGCTAGAGCTCAAATCGAGGATGCGTGTAGTATGAATGGTCTTTCCTTTTCCGTAGCCCTCAATAGCGCGAGTTACGGTCACTCCTGCAATTCCTAATTCCTTCAATTTAAATACAACCGCGCTATAAAGACCTTTCCCCTTAAACCTTGAATCCTCGCTAACGTAGATTTTAAGTATTTGACACTTATCTCCAGGCTTCATATTCAATAGACCCCTTTCCTATAATGAAATTAGTAATTTCCCGATTTCATAACCAACTACATACCCTATGATACCTAAAATCAGTGTACTCAAAATATATACAAACGCGTTCAGCTTTTCGTTGTCCTGAAAGAGATTGAACCCCTCGTACATAAAAGTGGAAAAAGTCGTATATGCGCCCAGAAAGCCGTCGCCTAAGATCAGATAAACATTGTTTCCCATGTTAATGCTCGTTAGAATTCCAAGAAGTATCGCACCTGTAATATTTATTATAAATGTCCCTATTGGAAAAGCGGTTTTTGATTTCTGAGAAATAATCTTTCCTAATTGAAATCTGCATAATCCTCCAAAGGTGCCTCCGATACCGACCATAATCAGGTTCAACTAATCCACATCGCTTTCGTTTTCAACTAAATCACTTAAATTTTCTTTTTCCCCAAACAATTTTGGGCCTATTTCGCGAGCAACTACGATTCCAAAGTATGCTGCACCCAGTCCTAGTATTGTTGAAATGGTCACATAAGAAATAGCGGGAAAATAATCTCCGTTTTGCATGAGCACAACCGTTTCCTTACATAATGTTGAAAAAGTAGTGAAAGCTCCTAAAAGTCCCGTTGTTATTCCGAGCCTTATATCTGGGTCAAATGCCCATACTTCAAGTGCTATTGTTAATATTAAAGCCATTATGAAAGCACCTAATATATTTATTAAAAGTGTATTGAGAGGAACATTTTCATGATAGTTATATATTTGTATGCCTTTTGCCAAGTATCTTAACACAGCGCCGATAAAACTGCCGCACCCGATGTATATATATTTACGCATAAACCAACAACCTTATAATTTTGATTAACCAACAATCTTATTTGTTCTAAACCTCCGCGACGGCAACTGCAACTGCGACTGTAGCGCCGGCCATTGGATTGTTGCCCATTTGAGCTTGTAGCCAAGTGGGATTTCCACAACAGCATAAAACCTTGATTCTGAGATTCTCGCTGGGTCAATGTCATGCCAAATGTTCATTTTATCACTCCAAATACAAAAAAGCCAATGCTTCTGCCAATAGCAGAAGTCATCAGCTTAAAGCGGTTTCGGCATAGCCGTGGGAGAACTTCATTCCCTTTTATATATGATATCATAAAGTATTTTTATTTTCAATACTATAAAGCTATTTTCAATCAATCATTACTTGACAAATTCTGAAAGCTGGTGCAAGCAAATTCACATGAAAATCTTTATACAATACCTCGACGACATACTCTTCCTGCTCGGCCTTATAGGGTTTGTCACAGCTTCATACATGGTAAACGCGGTTCTTGGAACATACGTTCTCGGGGTCGCGTTCGTCGTTGCGGCGCTTCTGGCTGGGAACGGTATCAACAGATTTAGAAATGGGAGGTAACCCAAAATGATAGTATCAGAAACTACTGGCACTTTTCCACCGCAGTCCATTTTCTTAATTCTATTTATCAAAAGCAAAAAATCAAAATTGTTTTTAAATAATTGTGTTGTAATATGCCGCCTAATAGGGTATACTATAAAGCGCAAGCAAAATTAGTTAAATGCTTTTGAATTATATGGATGGTGAATTTGTGAATAAGGAAGACATTGCAAAGAAAACAATAGAAAAATCAGGTGGCATCGCTAAAACCGTACAGCTTAATCAGGTGGGTATCTTTAATTATGAATTGGTTGAAATGTGTAAACGTGGTTTCCTAACGAGAGTACGGCATGGCTACTACCAACTCACCGCTCAAAATACTATGCCCGAAGAGCAACTCATTGCCACTTTTTTCCCAGAGGGGATTATATGCATGGATAGCGCATTGTTTCACTATGGGTACAGTGATCGTACTCCGCTGGAATGGACTATTGCGGTTCCGCGCAGCATAACTACTTCAAAACTCAAAATAACGCTCTTTCCGTATCGTCTGATTTTTACACAAAGCAAATACCTGAATTTGGGGAGGGCGGTGGCCGATTTTAATGGAACTGTTTTGCCCGTGTACGACAGGGAGCGAACAATATGCGATTGCTTCAAATACCGAACAAAAATGGAAAGCGAAATGTTCAACAAGTCAATCAACGCATACGTAGCAGATGAAAAGAAAAATCTGGGAAATCTTTCCCGTTATGCGAAAGAAATGAAACTATTTAATAAGATAAATGATTTGATGGGGGTAATGCTAAATGGTTGACAGGGCAGCTTCCGTTCTCGCAAGGCTGAAAAACAAGGCAATCGATACTGACAGAAGCTTTCAGTTATGTCTGCAACTATTTTGCCAAGAAGAATTCCTTCGCCGTGTCCAAAAATCAAAATACGCCGAGAATTTTGTTCTTAAGGGCGGGCTGTTTATTTACGCGCTGACAGAGTTTAACAGTCGCGTCACGGTGGATGTCGATTTTCTCCTTCGAAACATGCCGAACACCCCGGAGCAGATGGAAACTGTGTTGAAGGAAATCATCGAAACCAACACCGGAAACGACTACATTATATTTGAAATCAGAGGCATCGCACCCATCGCTGTTGCCAAAAAGTATGCTGGAATCGGAGCGTCTTTGGTTGCAAAAATTAGCAACACCCGCACTCCGTTTAGCCTTGACTTTGGGGTAGGCGATGTCATTGTGCCTCATCATGAAAAGAGAGAGATACCAACTCTATTATCTGATTTTGAAGCACCGGTTATCAACACCTATTCTTTAGAAACAACGATAGCGGAAAAGTTTGATGCTATACTGTCGCTTATGGAGTTTTCCAGCCGAATGAAAGACTACTACGATTTGTACTACCTCGCCAACAAGTTCGATTTTGATGGTACAGTACTGGTCGAAGCTTTGAAGCAGACCTTTGATAACCGAAACCGCGCCTTCACTATTGAGCAATTCGATCAAATTATGACATTTGATGCAGATGACGGTATGCAAAAAAAATGGAAGGCGTTTGTCAAAAAAATTAACGTTCAGACGGATGATTATGAAACCGTACTTAAGACAATAAACAGCTTTTTGAGAGAACCGTTTACATCGGTAGTGAAGAACGAACCATACACACGGAAGTGGTTTGCTGAAATAAGACAATGGGCGGGAAAATAAAGCATTTTTGAGGACAAGAGAGAAAGGCAAGCGCTGCCTTCTGGCGAGCCTGTGGCACTATAAAAATCGCCAATAAATTTGTTCGTTAGTTGCTGTGCAGAAAGCCATATAGCGCTGGTTCTGCCCAGCAAGCATTGACTTCTGCACAATTGTGGGTATAATAATGCAGAGCCATGTCGCTGATAGGCAGAAAGGAAGCCGCTTGTGAGGAATTTTAATTACAATACAGTTCCCGATGAATTGTTGAGCTTCGAAATAATGAACCTTGTTTCCGCAATACATGAATATAAAGGTAAGCAGGAACTGTTTTTCGAAGCCAAAACGGATGTTCTGGAAGCCATGCGTGAAATAGCAAAAATACAAAGCACGGGGGCGTCCAATAGAATTGAGGGAATTTACACCTCAGACGAACGGCTGGATGCGCTTGTGAAATACAAAGCTGAGCCTCGAAACCGTTCTGAACGTGAGATTGCAGGCTATCGCGAAGTGTTGGGTCTGGTTCACGAAAGCTACGATTACATGGTTCCACGAACGAATGTTATTCTGCAGATGCATAGGGATTTGTATCATTTCAGTCCGTCTTCAATCGGAGGGAATTTCAAAAATTCAGATAATATTATTGCTGAAACTGACGCAGATGGTAAGAGTAGGATTCGATTTGTGCCTCTTTCAGCATTTGAAACGCCTGAAGCTGTTGACAGGCTTACCAGTACATTCGTAGAAGCAATAAACGCGGAAAAATATGATCCCCTTATTCTGATTCCGATGTTTATCCTGGATTTTTTATGCATACATCCTTTTAACGATGGAAACGGACGGATGAGCCGACTTCTCACTCTGCTTCTTTTATATCGTTCCGGCTACATTGTCGGCAAGTATATTAGTATCGAAATGATAATTGAGAGAACAAAAGAAACCTATTATGATACTTTGCAGGATAGCTCCACCAATTGGTGCGAAGAAACTAACACCTATTTTTCGTTCGTAAAGTATTATTTGGGTGTTATACTAAGCGCCTATAAAGAATTCGCCAGCCGAGTTGAGTTGATGCAGAATCGTGGGTTTTCAAAGCCGGAACGCATAAGAGTGCTGTTTGACAATACGCTGCAAAGGCTTTCAAAACGCACTATATTAGAAAAATGCCCTGATATAAGCACTTCGACCGTTGAGATAACCTTGGCTTCGCTACTAAAGGAAGGATATATCATTAAGACCGGAGCCGGCAAAAATACAGCGTACATCCGGAATACGGGTTATCCTAATAAAGCTGAGGAATAGCATAACTTATGAAAGCATCTCGTTGGAGGTGGTTCATTATGCCATACCCGTACAAGGCACTCACCTTCTGTCTCCGAACTCCATTTTTGATGAGAGGTATTTTGTGTCAGGTGATTATGGCCCTTACGGTACAGGGTTTGACGGGTATTCACATTATATGCAGGCATTTAACGAAAGCCAGAAAGGCGGCGGCGGCGGTGGAGGCGGAAGAGGCCCCTCATCCAACGGTGGCTGTCTTAGTGCGGTTCTATATTTGCTGGCTGCTGCTTTTTTACTTTATGCTTTGATTGTATACTAAGAGTTGGATGTATTTGTTTTTTAAAGCTATTTTAGGAGTGAGCCACGATGAGCAGAGAGCATAACCACAGTGACAAACCAATATCTAAGTCTGAAACGCGCCAAGCGGCACGAGAGGAACAAAATCAAAAATTCGAAGATTGGACGCACAGCACAAGATATGAGTGGACTGTCGTTACGCTGCCTGCGCTTGAGGAAGAAGAACGTCGCCGCAGAAGCGACTGTAATATCTCTGTCGAAAGCATTGACTTTGTTTACAACATTGAGGATTTTCAAATGTTTGACCTTTGTGGAACTACGCCGTGCGAAGAAGATTGTTCCACGCCGAGATGCGAGAATGACCGCTTCATTATGCGCAACGGTATTCCTATCCCCTATTCCGATTTGAACGTGGCTAAGGAAAAACTTACAGCCGGGGCTGATTTGGAGTTTAGAGTAAGCGGCGGCACGATTGCTGTTTATCTTGATAACGGAACAGAGGTCGGCGAATTTCCAGCAGAACTTCTTGCGGTATTGAGAAACATCACTGGTGCGACCGAGAATCTGTACGGGACTGTAATCGCAATTGAATATGACGACAGCATACCGTATTTCACTGCCGACATTTGGGAAGGAGCAACCTAATGAAAAGAGCATTCAGCTTTCTATTAACACTTATACTTCTGGCCTCACTTATGGTAGTTGGTTCATGCGCCGCGAACACGGCAAACCCAACCACCGCTACAGTCCTTGTAAACGGCGCAGCGGTTTCATTTGAGGCTTACAATATCAACGACAACAACTATTTCAAGCTGCGGGATTTAGCCAAGGCATTAAGCGGAAGCGAAAAACAGTTTGAGGTCGGCTGGGATGGGGCAAGTAACTCCATCAATCTGACCTCCGGCAAGGTGTATACTCCTGTTGGTGGTGAGCTGACATCCTCCGAAAACCCCGCAGCTCAAGCGGCGGCACTTTCTTCTTCCGCAGTTTACCTTGACGGTTCAAAGATAAACCTTACTGCCTACAATATCGATGGTTACAATTATTTCAAATTACGAGATGTGGCGGAAGTAATCAATTTTGGCGTAAGTTGGGATGGCTCGACAAGCACTATTACCATTGATACCACAATCGGATATTCAAGTGGCACCGCTTACTTGACCGTGCATTTTCTTGATGTAGGTCAAGGCGATTCGGAATTCATTGTCCTTCCCGACGGTAAGACCATACTGATTGATGCCGGTGAAAGTGAATACGGTAATAAGGTCATCAATTACATAAAGAATCTCGGCTACAGCAAAATTGATTACCTGGTTGCAACTCATCCTCACGCCGACCATATCGGCGGTATGACAAAGGTAATTCAGAGCTTCAGTATCGGCGCTGTTTATATGCCAAACGTCACAACTACAACTCAGACTTTTACAGATTTGATTACAGCAATCAAAAATGCCGGACTTGCAATAACGACCGCAAAGGCAGGAGTCAGCATTTTAAATTCGAACGGCGTTTCTGTAAACATTATTGCCCCCAACAGCGCCAGTTACGACGATTTGAATAACTATTCGGCGGTTATTAAAATTACATACAACAGCAATTCCTTTCTGTTCATGGGCGATGCCGAGGAGCTTTCCGAAAACGAAATAAAGGCGGATGTCAATGCTGACGTTCTAAAGGTAGGTCATCACGGGAGCACATCCTCCACGGGTCAAACTTTCCTGAAAAAAGTGTCACCAAAGTATGCTGTGATTTCTGTCGGCAATGGAAACGATTACGGTCATCCGGCGCAGATAACCCTAGATAGACTAAGCAATGCCGGCGCAACGATATACAGAACCGACAAAGATGGAACGGTCGTTTTTAAGTCAGACGGCACAAATATCACGGTCGACAAATCACCTTCAGCAAACACGGGCAGCGGCTCAGCCGTGACAACTACCAATGTTATAATCAGCGGCGTTGATAAGACAGCCGAGCTTGTAACTATTAAAAACAACGGCACGAGCGATGTCAATATAACAGGCTGGGTGCTGGTTTCCGTTACAGGAAATCAAAGGTATACTTTCCCCTCTTATACGCTTAAAGCCGGAGGCAAGATAACCGTCGCAAGTGGTGGTGCGAGTGGGGACTTAATCTGGACAGGCAGCTATATTTGGAACAATTCAAGCAGCGATCCGGCGCAGCTGTACAATTCTCAGGGCAGTTTAGTTTCTTCATACGCATCATAGCGGAGGTATAACATGAGAATAATAATTGATCGTTTCGAGGGCGATTTTGCTGTTGTTGAACTGGAAAACAAGCTCTTTGCAAATATGCCGAAAAGCCTTGTGCCGCTGGGTGCAAAAGAGGGCAGCGTATTGTCAATTGAGCTAGATGAAAAAGAAACCGAGAAACGAAAACAGAATATTTCTGAACTGAAAGATAAAGTAAACGCTTAATGCAGGTATTCATATGACTATTCTAACATCTGGGAATCTGTGGACAAAAGTTACGATGAATTGTAAGAGAAACAATATCCTCTTGAAACTGAACCCACGGTTTATTCCCGCTTCGATAACGAATCTGTCTGCATTGGACAGAGGTTTGTAGCCGCCGTTTTCGCTTTATTCATGTCAGTCTCCTTTCCGTGCAGGCGGCAGCTGTGAACAAATTATACATGGAACAGAAAAATAAGGGTCATGGGAATATGGAGAACCCTTCGGGTTTACCACATTCCCACAGCCCTACTGCGACGGGAGACGAGTCCTATCTACCTGCAAAAAATAAGCCTTGTGTAAAGGTAACCGCATCATTAATGGTCATACTAAGCTTTTTTACGTGAGCTTACTTTTACATTTATCACATTTAACACTTCTTCAAAAACGGATAAAGTCCTGTTTATCGTACATTCAGAAGGACTATTATAGGAACATAGGTCCTGAACATTATCGCCAACATTGACAATTCCAAAGTCCGGCGGCGCATACATTACTGCTACTGGATGCGTGAAGAAAATAGACGAGTATGAGCGGACGGTGGTAATGCAGGACGACACGAAAATTCCGATTGCTGAAATTCTTGAAATTGACAGTAAGCTGGTCGGCACGCTCGAACACCAAGAATAGGAGCTCTCGAATGACGCATATGCAGTAAACCATCGTATACGAGGAGGAAGATATGTTATCATTATCACACATTGCTCAGCGATGGAATCGAGTGTGGTTCATTATGCCATACCGCAATAATGAACTCCCCCTCTGTAACCGCGCCCAATTTTTGAAGAGAGGTATTATATGTCAGATGATTATGGCCCATATGGTTCCGGTCTTGACGGATATGTTCATTATACACAGGCTGTTGACGAAAGCCAAAAAAGCGGCGGCGGTGGGGGCGGTCCCTCATCTAATGGTGGCTGTCTGACGTCAGTTATCTCTGTGATGGCTTTTGTATTTATCGTTGTCGCTTTGATTGCACTCTAAAACTACGTGAATGCAAAACCTGTTTAAATTTATTTATTGGGAGGAATGCAAGCATAATTATTAAGATTATAGGGACAGGATGTTCAACGTAGGAACATGGGTTACGTGAGCAGCCCATCATTGAAGATTTCTATTATGACAATCCCGACGATTTTTACGACTACGAAGAGGCCGAAGACTACTGGGATGAAAATAGCTGATTAGGTATTATTTGTGTTTGATAAGTGCTTTAAAATACCGTTGTGAGGTGCGCTATGGCAAACAACAATACGCAAAAACATGACGATGAATTAAACGTCAACTCTTTCATGGGCTATATGCAGACGCGTCCTGAAGAGGACCCGTTTTCTTCGAAATATAATCCATCTACTTCATACACGACGGGTACCGGCTGCATAAGTCTAGAATCCATCCTTAGGTTTCTGTTCATTGCGGCTGTTGGGTTTCTTGCAATTACATCTCCTATTTTGTGTATTATCTATTTGTTTGTAGATATTGAGTTCGAGGGCCTATGGGCGCTCTGGATGATTACGATCGCAGAAATAGGATTGCTAATTTGGTACATATGGTTTGGAAGAAAGTCTCTCGCCAGCAGAGGCGACAAATAAGAAGCGTTACCTGGATACGAAGAATACCACGAGTCGACGGACGACGGTCTATTAAAGCCACTGTAGGGGGGTTAAGGAATGTGTTTAATAAAAAGCAAAAAGCGGCTCCCCGAGAAGAAACATCCCGAGAAAGCCGCTAAAAAGGGTAAACATCTAAAAAAGTATCCGGACTACTTGATTGAGGACCCGTCAATAAAACACGAAGCGCACTCCAAGTGGGAAGCCGACGATATATACGATGAAGATGATTTTCGTGATTGATTTAGAATCTTAACTACTGCCTATTTGTATATTTTGAACTGAGTTAGGTCTTGATTCGTTAAAGCAGTTCAATTTAGAAACGCGTACTATTTGGAGGAACTCCTATGCCCCTAGAGATTATCCGCAATGATATAACGAAAATGAATGTTGATGCGATTGTCAACGCCGCAAACAGTCACTTGCAGTCCGGTGGCGGAGTTTGTGGCGCAATCTTCGCCGCTGCAGGATTGGATAGACTACAAGCCGAATGTGACAGCATAGGTCACTGTGACGTCGGTGGAGCAATCATTACCAAGGGCTACTCTCTGCCCGCGAAGTACATCATACATGCTGCAGGACCGGTGTGGCAGGGCGGTGGTTGTGGTGAAGAGGCTCTGTTGCGCTCATGCTATAAAGAATCTCTGACGCTAGCAAAAAACCATGGTATTAAAACAATTGCTTTCCCGCTCATTTCGTCTGGTATTTTCGGATATCCGAAGGACCAAGCGCTATCCGTTGCCATATCTGCTATTGGCGCATTTCTGCTGGAAAACGACATGTCGGTATTTCTCGTGATATTTGACCGGGCATCTTACGAGCTAAGTGAGAAACTGTACAAATCCAGCTCCGCTTACATAGACGACAACAACATCTCAGATAGCAACTGAAAAAAATTGAATGTTGTGGAGGCATCCCATGCTTATACCTGGTCTATACGAACAAGTCATAAATAACGCTCTTGAAAAAGAGCTTGCCGATAATCCTGGCAAGTTCAGCCAAACTGCGCCCATTGACGCTGCGGAAGCCTCTCATGTGCTATCAAGATACATATCCGAAGTCATCGAAAGGGGCCTAGATAATGTCGCTGAGAAAGGTAGTTTGGACAGCCAGATTGAGCTCGTTAATAAAATCATATCAATGGTTGGCACCGAAACTGATAATTGTTCCGTTAGCGAAATGTCAGTTCACCAATGTGCCGAGTTGCTCCTTGCCGTGCTCGAAAAGAAAAACAACATTTTTGCTGTAACAGAAAAAATCGATATTCCTAGGCCGCAGACTTCACTTGCTCAAAGCTCGCTGTTCACCGGAGCGGTTCACGAGCCGCAAATGTTCACAGAACTCAAGAAAGAGATAGTTTCCTGTAACCGCATAGACATGCTCGTATCTTTCATAAAATGGAGCGGCCTTCGCCTTCTGATGGAAGAGCTGAAAACATTCACACAAAACGGGGGCGAGCTGCGAGTCATTACGACCTCCTACATGGGCGCAACCGACGTTAAAGCAATCGAGGAGCTTCGAAAGCTGCCGAATTGCATAGTCAAGGTCAGCTACGACACAAAACGAACCCGCTTACACGCGAAAACATATGTTTTTTATCGTGACACTGGGTTTACTACCGCCTATGTTGGCTCGTCAAATCTTTCCAACGTGGCAATTTCGAGCGGCCTAGAGTGGAATGTTAAGGTCACAAAAAAAGATCTGCCCGAAACCATACAGAAAATTGCGGCGACCTTTGAAAGCTATTGGAATTCAACCGAATTTGAGTATTATTCAGAGGACCAGAAGGAACGGCTCGCCCGTGCGCTGAAGGCCGAAAAATACTTTGACAGCAACAATACCGAGACTTACGCCTTTGATATATCGCCATACTCCTATCAACAGGAGATTCTGGACAAGCTGGATGCGGAGCGTACTATTAGAGGCTATTATCGCAACCTCGTAGTGGCGGCTACCGGCACCGGTAAAACCGTAGTATCAGCGTTTGACTACAAACGGTTTAAAAAACAGAACCCAGATAAACCCTGCCGACTTCTTTTTGTAGCACACCGTGAGGAAATTCTTAAACAAAGTATGTATTGCTTTCGTGGTGTGCTCAAAGACCCAAATTTTGGCGAAATGTTTGTTGGCAACTATAAACCCGAGAGTATCGACAATCTGTTTATCTCTATTCAGACCTTTAATTCTCAGGACTTTACAAACAAAACGACACCTGATTATTACGATTACATAGTTGTTGATGAGTTTCACCACGCGGCCGCACCGACATATCAGAAACTGCTTACTTATTACAACCCTAAAATTCTGCTTGGGCTTACTGCAACACCAGAACGTATGGACGGCAAGAGTGTCCTTGAATATTTTGACAACCGTATTGCGGCGGAAATCCGCCTGCCGGAAGCTATTGATCGCAAGTTGCTCTGCCCTTTCCAATACTTCGGCGTGACTGACAATGTGGATTTAGAAAGTCTTAAATGGACTCGCGGTGGATACGACAAGACGGAGCTTTCACAGATGTACACAATGAGCGGCTTTGCAGCCGACCGCCGTGCAGACATGATTATCGCATCACTACTGAAATACGTCACTGACATCGATGACGTTAAGGGACTTGGGTTCTGTGTATCGGTTGAGCACGCTGAATACATGTCGCATTACTTCAATGCACATGGAATACCATCAATGCACTTAATTGGTACTTCCCCGGACGAAGAAAGAAATACAGCGAAATTGAGGCTGACAAAGGGAGAAGTGCGCTTCATTTTCGTCGTGGACATTTATAATGAGGGCGTAGATATTCCCTCGGTTAACACGGTCATGTTTCTGCGTCCTACTGAGTCGCTGACCGTGTTCTTACAACAGCTGGGCCGTGGCTTGCGTCTTGCGGAAAACAAAGAATGCCTGACCGTTTTAGATTTCATTGGTCAAGCGAACAAGAAATATAACTTTGAAGACAAGTTTGCAGCGCTACTATCAAACTCAACAAAAAGCGTACAGAGAGAGATTAAAGATGGCTTTGTTTCCGTACCGAAGGGCTGCTACATTCAGCTTGAGCGCAAGGCAACGGAATACATACTGGACAATATCCGCGCGTCCTTCGGATTGAAATCGGGTCTAATATCGCGCATTGCTACCTTTACGGAGGACAGCGAAAGGCCTCTGACGCTATCGAACTTTGCGGACTATTACCACATGGATATTCGCTCAATTTACGCTCGCGATAGCTTCTCGCGCCTATGTGTCGACGCTGGAGTTCGCGACGAATTTAATGAGCCGCTTGAAGAAGTGATGACGAAAGCGTTTTTGCGATTTTGTTCTGTCGATTCAAGACGATTTATAAAGTTTATCATAGAAATCCTGACAAGCGAAACGATTGAGTTATTAGCGGTAGAAACCCGGATGCTTCAAATGCTCCAATTCACCGTTTGGCAAAAGTCATTTGAGGACTGTGGATTTGAGAGTCTGATAGATTGCATAGGGCAAATAAAAGAAAGCCCGGTAATGTGCAGCGAAATAATTGAACTATTACGCTACAATTACGACCGCATTGACTTCATCGACGAACCCGTTGACTTGGGGTTCGATTGCCCACTTGATTTGCACTGCGCATATACCCGCGATCAAATACTTGTTGCAGTGGACTTCATGAAACCATCAACCGTGCGTGAGGGTACAAAGTATCTGAACGATAAAAAAGTGGATCTGCATTTTGTAACGCTGAATAAGGCGGAAAAGGATTATTCGCCGACAACGATGTACAACGACTATTCAATCAACGAGACCTTTTTTCATTGGCAGAGTCAGAGTACTACTGCAGAAGCGTCGCCAACAGGACAGCGGTACATTAACCATAGAGAAAGCGGTATTAAGGAGCTTCTTTTCGTCCGCGAATTTAAGAGCGAGAACATTGGTGCCGGTGCTGCGGCTTACACCTATCTTGGCACAGCAAATTATGTAAGACATGCAGGCTCCCGCCCAATGAATATCACATGGAAACTTGATAAGCCAATACCTGCGAAGTTCCTGAAAAAGACAAACAAACTGGTGGTGGGATAATGGTAATTAATAATTTAACGTTAAACGAAATAAAGCAAGGCTACAGGCAGTACTTAGAATCAAACGGATTTTCAAGACTTACTATTCAAACAAGCTGTACCGATGCGTTTTATTTGCTGAGGCACGACAGTAGTCTGGATTTTTGGGGGCTATTTGAATGCCAGGATTTCGAAGAAACTGCGTACAACCACCTAAAAAGAATTCTAACCGAAAAGTCAAATGGTAATATAGGTGCAAATATTAATGGGTATATGCTTCATTTGAGAAAATTAAAAAGCTACTTAGGTGGTAAAGATGTGGATACAAAGGTTATTGCAAATATAAGCGAAACCATTAAAACCGTTCCCCAAAAAGCAAAAATCACGCGAGACGATGTTCCTACACCTACAGCCGATGAAGTCGAAAAGTACTTGCGTGCTTGGGATGAATTAGAAAACTATGCCTTACAGGAAAATGCACTGAACAAGTTGTTTTTTGAACACTGCCCTAAAAACGAGAGTATCGAGGATGTATTAATCAAGGCATCAACTCTGAATGATTTTTACAGTACTAATATTTATTCTATCTATCCTGTAGCAAAACACATATTCAATCTGAAAATAGATGATCGGATGAAAGCTGGCGATCCAACTTTAGTTGACGATATAAAAAAAATTACAATTAGCGGAAAAGAGAAGAATTTCTACTCATTTGCGACAAAGTATTGTAGCCACCATAATCCTCTGGAATACCCAATATATGATAGTTATGTTGATGAAGTACTTCGCTATTTAAGAGATAGAGACCAATTCTCGAGTTTTAGAAGTGATGAGCTAAAAGAGTATTCTCAATTTAAAAATATCCTAATTGATTTCAGAAACTACTATGCCTTAACACAATATAACCTTAAGGAAATAGACAAATATTTATGGCAGTTCGGAAAAGAACACTTTCCTAAATATTATGGAAAGGCGAAAAAATGATACATGTAACCGCCGCAATTATAATAGATCATAGAGGACGAATACTTATTTGCAAGCGAGGTCCCGGTGGTAACTGTGCTCATTTGTGGGAATTCCCCGGTGGCAAGTTGGAACCCGGCGAAACGCTTGAGGAGTGTGTAGTCCGTGAATGCAGGGAAGAATTAGAAGTTGAGATTGGTGTTTTCGGCATTTATGATGAATTTGATTTTTCATATCCTGACAATGAACTGAGATTTACATTCTTCACAGCAGAAATTATCCGAGGAAAATTAAATCCTAATGTCCACGAGGAAGTCAAGTGGGTGTTCCATGGTGAGTTGTCGAATTTTGAGTTCTGCCCGGCAGACATAATAGTCGTTGATAGGCTAATGCCACCGGTTAATAATCTTTTCCTAACTAAAAATGAATAAACGAAAATTGCAAGCCTTTCAGCTGAAACATGTCCAGCAGAATAGAAAATATAATACTACATCAGCCATGCGGGCAAGCCGACAAAGAGTCCATTTGACCTGCACCTTCGTGAAGTGGGTACTTCCGATAACCTGCAGCGAATCTATTTTCAGTATGACAAAGAGAAGAAGATTGCTGTCGTCGTGAAAAATCAGAGTAGCTGATAACAGTTAACATTTCAAAACTGCCCTCAATCACAGTCGACAATAATCGAAATATAGCAGTGTTTGCAAGAGCTCAGTTGCTCCCCAATGCAAGCTGCTTTCATGAAGTGCTTTTTTCTCCGAGAACTCAACGAGGAATTGGAACTTAATTTGCATATTTCCGGCGTGTTCGATGAGTTCAACTTTATATATCCAGATAGGGGCCTGAGCATTGTGGAACACTTCATTCGCATAGGGAACTTTAACATTTTTGAAATAAACAAGGCAAACAACTAAGATCATTGAAAAGGTTTTTCTCGTTTTTCATTCTAATTAAATATAAGCGAATTACAGAAATTAATTCCGCAATTGCGCAACATATGTTGAATCAGCGCAACTAATGTCGTATAATGTCAGTGTTTATTTGATACACAACTCCAGTTAGAGGTGAGCAATATGGCCTTAAGCTACAAAAAACTATGGAAGCTACTAATTGATCGTGACATGAAGAAAAAAGATCTGCGAGAATTGGCTGACATTAGTAATTCATCTATCGCCAAGATAGGGCGCAATGATAACATCAACACAGAGGTGCTGGTGAAGATTTGCTATGCCCTCCATTGCGATATCGGTGACATCATGGAGGTCATCGACGAAACAGAGTACAATTTATAGGACACATGTTGCGGTATATTTGAGAACAAGGGAAATTGGGTCGTGTAGACAACTGTCTAAACAACGAAGCGAATGAAGGGAGGTAAATATCATGTGGTGCAAAAAATGTATGAGAGAGACAGAAAGCCCCAAGTGCGAAATTTGTGGATATCCTACTGAAGAAGACATCCCGCATGAGATATATTACTGCCCTTATTGTAAAATTCCAGTTGTGAAGGCAGCAAATAACGTTGAAAAGGATACCTGTCCGCTTTGCGGCGGAGCAACAAAATACCTTTGCTCGGACGTTCGTCCCGTTTTCCCCGAAGAACGGCTACTTGTTGAGATAATATTGGGGAAACCATTCGCTTTCATTAATAAGAGCGTGTGGGCTTCAAATAATCGCTACTATATAAATGGCGTCGCCAAAATTTTTCCCAACAGTATTTATCAGAAAAGCAACATGACAGAGATAATCGAGCAATTAGAAAAATATGCCGCGCAAAACAGCTATGACTACTTCGACGCGAATATTGAAAAGTTTTGCTTAGCAAATACATTTCGGCTTCAATATCTTTTTGATGAGGCTTCAAATTTCATTAAACAATCAGCCAGTAAATACTCGGAAGAAGACATAGTGATTTCTTTTTCTGGCGGAAAAGACTCAACTGTTACTGCAGACTTGACCGTTCGGGCGTTAAGCAATCCAAGCATTGTACATATTTTTGGAAACACTTCGCTTGAATTTCCAATGACGATAGAATATGCCAACCGATTTCGCAACAACAATCCTAAAGCAATATTCAAAGTTGCACAAAATCGAGAACAAGACTTCTACGAAGTTTGTAAAGAAATCGGGCCTCCAGCAAGAATGCTACGTTGGTGCTGCTCGATGTTTAAAACAGGGCCGATTACCAGAGTGTTAAATGGCCTTTACCGCGACGACACTATACTTACTTTTTATGGTATTAGGAAATGTGAGTCTGTGAGCCGTAGCAAGTATAACAGAATAGAAGACAATTCGGAATCTGTTAAAATTCAAAAACAAGTTGTTGCGTCCCCTATTTTCTTCTGGAAAGATGTCGATATATGGCTGTACTTGTTTAGCGAACACTTAGATTTCAACGATGCATACAGGCTTGGATATGACAGGGTAGGTTGCTGGTGTTGTCCAAATAATAATATCAGAGCTCAATTCCTTTCAAAAATCTATATGCCCGAACAATCCCTAAAATGGAACGATTTTCTCGTCGAGTTTGCAAGAAAGATCGGCAAGCCAGACCCGGAGGTGTATATTGATACTGGCAAATGGAAAGCAAGGCAAGGCGGGAATGGCCTCGCTGCGGCAGACGATATAAAAATCAAATTCACAAATTGTACAACAGAAGAGCACGCCAAGGTTTACGAAATAAACAAGCCGTTGGAACCGTGGTTTGTCGAGATGTTTACTCCGTTTGGCAGAATTTCTCCTGAACTTGGTCGGAAGCTAATAAATGAGACGATTGTGGTAGACGTTAATACACAAATCCCAATTATCTCTATTCAGCCATTTTCTAAGGAGGGATACACCTACGCAGTTAAGGTCAAGACAATGAATGTTGCAAAACATGACGATTTGCAACGAATGATTAGCTATCAAATTAGGAAATACAATGCTTGCAGAAAATGCCTAAAATGCGAGTCCGTCTGTCGATTTGGCGCCATTTCAATTGTTGGAGATGAATATCATATAAACTCTAACAAGTGTAAAAGATGTAAGAATTGTGTAACTGCTAAATTTCTTGACGGTGGTTGCATGATGGACAAGTATTTGAAAACCAAAGGATAAGGTGCGATACATGAAATTTAGAGGTCATGAAACCTTTTTCGTAAGAAAAGGCTGGCTTAACAAAGGACTCAAATACGTTAATAGGGACCCCTTTGTTTTCATGGGAGCAAATGGGAACCCAATGGATATACTTGGAATTGGATCTAATATGGTGAAATCATTAAGGTATTGGCTGCAAGCATTTACGCTCACAGTTGAGCCTTCTTCGGGAAAGAGAGAGCAACGGATAACTGATTTTGGCAGGACAGTATTTAAAAACGACCCATACATAGAGGAAATTGGAACAATATGCCTATTGCACTACAGTTTGGCTTCTAATTGTGACGATGCAACTGCGTGGTATTACTTCTTTAATGAGTTTAAGCCTGTTGAATTCACACGAGATGATTTTGTCCTTCAAATCTCAAATTACCTTCGGATACAGGGGGCTGAGGTAGCTGAACGTTCGTTGGATGATGACTTTAATTGCATTATTAACACCTACGTTCCACGTTCCAAGTCAAATCCAGGGAAAGTCCAGGCAGAGAGCAATATTGATTGTCCCCTCGGAGAACTCGGCCTTGTTGATATTTCAAACAAGCGAAACAAGACGTATAAACGAAGCGAAGTCAAGAAGGAATTGTTGCCACCGCTAATTGCACTTGCAATCATCATTGATCAAGCTGACGGAAAAAGCGAAGTTAAAATATCTGCTATTCAAAGTGATACAAATAACCTTGGCAAGATCTTTAATCTCAATATTATTGCGTTGACAAATTTGCTCTATAAATTAGAGTTGATGGAATACATCAAGGTTATACGTACTGCGGGACTGGATATTATTAGAATTATAAGCGATATGACGTTTGTTGAATGTGTTAACGAATACTACCGTTCATTGAACAACTAGTTCGCTTACTTAGGAGTAGTCTTATGTTTGAGAGTATGATTAGTGTAGCACAGGGATTTCAAACGTCCATTAACATTGCATATGATCTTAACAACAAAGAGAAGATAAGTGGGTTCATCCCCACTCTATCTTCTACTGATGTTATAGAAGATGTGATGCTTAGTACGGCTGACAATTCCACTCAAAGGGCAAGAATGCTCATTGGCGCATATGGTCGAGGAAAATCACACGTTGTTCTGGTTCTTCTTGCGCTGCTACGACTCAAAGACCAGAGCTTGTTTCAAGCCGTTATTGCGAAGACGAAAGAGTGCAACCCCAATCTGCATGATTTTATTATCGAATATATAGGCGGCACCAAGAGATTACTCCCGATCGTAGTAAGCGGAAGTAGCTCAAGCTTAACACAGTCTTTTCTTAGTGCACTACAACAAGCGTTGGCTGACGAAGAACTATCTGACCTAATGCCAGATACTCACTTTTATGCTGCAATAAACTCGATTAACAATTGGAAAGAGCTCTATCCCCATACTTACGAGAAGTTTGTATCCCTTCTTCATACACCAATAGATGAGTTCGTCATAAGACTCAGAGAATTTGATGTAAGTGCTTTTGAGTTGTTCCAAGAGCTGTACCCACAGCTTACTTCAGGCAGCGAGTTTAATCCTTTCCTCGGGTTTGACGTGGTAGATCTGTATGAAAGAGTTGTAGATAAACTCTCAGATAAAGGGTATTCAGGAGCTTTCATTGTCTATGACGAGTTTAGTAAATATCTTGAGTCAAGCATTGCGAATGCATCTATTAGTGACATCAAGCTTCTACAAGATTTTGCAGAAAAGTGCAACCGAAGCGGTAAAAAGCAAATGCACTTGATGCTCATCAGTCATAAAGACATTGCCAATTATATTGATAACAGTCTCGCAAAAGAGAAAGTTGATGGCTGGCGTGGCGTATCTGGACGCTTTAAGCATATTAACCTCCACAATAATTTCTCGCAGATGTACGAAATTATCTCAGCGGTTATAAAAAAGCAGCCAGACGAATGGGCTTCTTTTTTGTCAACTAATCAAAAAACGTTTAATGACCTATCATCTCGGTTTATTTCCAACGGACTTCTTGATCGTGAAGATGAAGTATCCACTAACGCCGCAATAAGAGGGTGCTTTCCATTGCACCCGATTTCGACATTTATTTTGCCAAGGCTCTCTGAAAAAGTAGCGCAAAACGAAAGAACACTTTTTACGTTCCTATCTTCAGATGAAAAATTCACGCTCGTTGCCTTCCTGAAGAAGCCATCGATGAGTTCATTTCAGATGCTTACGCCAGACTTGATTTATGACTATTTTGAGCCACTTATGAGAAAAGAACCATATACCAGCGCGACACATAAGCAATACAAATTGACGGAGAGCCTTCTCCGAAGAATTGACGAGAATTCGTTGGGCGCAAAAATCATCAAGACAATATCCCTGATTTACATTATCGAGCAATTTGAAAAGATGCCACCTATAGTGGATGTTATTATGGATGCCTTTAGAGATAGTGTTTATGACCTAAAGGAAATCTCTGATACGCTTTCTGAACTAAAGGACAAGGATTGCCTCGTCTACTTGAGACGGAGCAACAGCTATCTCAAGCTGAAAGAAAGTAGTGGCGTAGACATAAAAAGCGAAATTGATCGTACGGGTGAGAACTTAAGGGCAATTGAGAATGTAACCGATATACTCAACAATTACTCATTCAACAATTATTTCTATCCAACAAGATATAATGACGACCGAGAAATTATACGGTTCTTTGACTTCGCTTTTATTCACAGTAAAGACTTTTGGGCTGTTCAAAATTGGGATGAATATCTTTCAATGTCAACTGAAGCCGATGGCGTAGTATTTGCAATCATTCCAGAAAGCGAAGATGATATTGCGCGGATAAAAAAGCATGTGCTGTCAAGCGGAAAATTGTCAAACAGAATCGTTTTTGTTATTCCAGTAGTCTTCCAAGAGATTGATACCATTGCTTTCGAGTATAGCGCTGTGAAGTTACTAAAGACGTTAGTAAGCGACGATGATGTGCTCACTGATGAATACGACATATATATTGAGGATTTGGAAGAAGTTATTTCAAGCTATATCAGCCTTTACGCAAGGCCTGAGCTTGGAAGGGCAGAATACTACTTTGAGGGCCAGCGGCAATATGTTTTTAGAAAAGCACAGGTTTCCGAATTGCTTTCAACAATCTGCGACAAGTTGTTTCCTTATACACCAATCATTAATAATGAGTCAATCAACAAAAACACGCTGTCAACAGTTGCCATTAACAGCCGGGCAAAACTGCTTCATGGATTGTTGGCAGATGACTTCGCGTCTAACTTGGGCCTAACCGGTTCTGGCCAAGATGTATCCATTATGAGAAGCACCCTTATTCAGACCGGTATATTAAAAGATGTTGATACTGCGCCGGAATGTGTTGACGACATTGCAGACGAGAATACTGCGAGAGTAGTCTCAGCCATTAAAACATTCTTCACGGAGGCAAACGAGAAACAAAAAACATCATTCCAAACACTATATAATAAGCTAACGAAGCCTAATGAATATGGCATAGGATTGAAACTTGGTTTAGTTCCAATCTTCCTTGCTGTTGTTTTACATCAATGTAAACAAAGCATCGTAATCCTTCATAACAATCAAGAGATGAAAATTACCGCCGACTTGCTGAACAGTATTAATGAGAACCCTGATGCATACTCAGTACTATGTATAAAATGGAACGATGAAAAATTGCAGTATATGACCGAACTGGAGAACATATTTTCTGATTACGTTATTGAAAAAGAAAAGGCTTTTAACAGCTTTTCTTATATTGTTTACGCAATGAATAGGTGGTATTTATCGCTCCCAAAGTATACCAAAGAGATGGAATACACATATAATGGAAAAGGCAAGACAGCCGAAAAAATACCCAAAGACAAACGTAGGTTTATAAATTCGTTAAAGCAATACGATGCAAATGCACGGGAATTTTTGTTTGAAAAAGTCTTTTCTATCTTTAACTTAAATGAATTTAATCTCGTGGTTGTTGATACGATACGGAGAACAAAACAGATTTTTGATGACGCAAAAAGCAATCTTATTACGTCGCTGATCTGCGATGTTAAAGAGCTATTCGCAGTTTCAGCAGTAAAAGCAAGTCTGTGCTCTGTCGCAAAAGATTGGTACGAGGGGCTTAGTGAAAACACCATCAACCATCTATTTGCGACAAACGAAAGCCGCATCCTGGGTGTGTTCAAGTCAGTATCAAATGATGACATACAATTTATCGAGCGTCTTTCAAAGGCTGTTTGTTCATTGAGAATTGATGATTGGGAAAATAAGAATATTGGACAATTTATTCTGGTGCTTGACAGCTTCAAACAGAATGTGGAAGCCTATAATAAAAACGCCTGCGATCAAACTGTTGCGGCTGACCAATATAGCGTATCATTCGTAGATACTAGAGGAAAAGAAAGCACAAAAACATTCTACAAAGTAGATTACAGTTCAAGAGCGAAGCTGTTGCTTAACGAAGTGTCAAATGCTATCGAGGAAATGGGAGAGTCTATTACGGAACAAGAAAAACGGCAAGTTCTAATCGATTTGCTTCAAAAGCTATGTTAAGGGGGTGACTCAATGCCAGCAATTGCATATTTCGATAATGCTGCTACCACATTTCCAAAACCAGAATCGGTGTATACCTATATGGACTCATATTATCGTTCGTACGGAGTAAATGTCGGGAGGGGTCAGAATAAGCTGGCCTATAAAGCGACAGGTATGATTGACGAAACACGGCAGCTCCTTTTGAAACTTTTCTACTGCCAAAACAAAAAGATTGTATTCTCACCTTCGTCAACCGAAGCCCTAAATGTTCTCATCCAAGGACAAGAGTACTTTGATGGTTGCAATATATACATTTCTCCATTTGAGCATAATTCTGTAACCAGAGTACTCCATCATTTGGAGTCCCAATATAAGATAAAAGTACACCAGCTTTCGGTAGACAGAAAGACCTTGTCGTATGATGCTGAAAAGATAAGAACTCAGTTTTTGAAAAACAAGCCTAACTTCGTAATGGTTAGTCATGCAAGCAATGTGTGTGGCCTTATAGCACCAATTGAGATGATATGTAGTTTGGCAAAACAATATGAGGCAACTACTATTGTTGATATGAGCCAAACAGCAGGGCTAATAAATACTGATCTAAGCAGCAATGATATTGATTTTGCTGTTTTTGCAGGGCATAAAACGCTCTATGGGCCATTTGGCATTTCCGGATTTATAACCAAAGACTCAAAATTGCCTAAACCGTTGATTTATGGAGGAACGGGGATTGAGTCTGCAAACCAAGATTTGCCTGCGCAATTACCAGCGAGGTTTGAGGCTGGTAGCGTTAATGTAGCTGCACTTGCCGGCCTTAACGCATCGCTAAAATGGATAAGTGAAATTGGTATCAGTGAATTGTTCAAGAAAGAACAAATCAATCATCAGCGCCTAATAGAGACGTTATCTGCTCACTCAAACATCCAGATAATCGGTTCTGAGAATGCAAGGCAATCAATTGGGATTGTTTCATGTGTTTTTGACGGATACAGTCCTGACAGCATCGGACAGGTGCTAAGTGAAAATAATGTAGCAACCCGTACTGGTCTGCATTGCTCGCCTTTTGCTCACAAATTTTTGGGGACATTCCCTGCGGGTACAGTAAGGTTCAGTGCGAGTTATTTTACAACAGAAGATGATTTTGTTCAGCTTAATGGTGCATTAGACTTCATTGAAGAAAACAGTTAGGTGGTGATAATATGAGCTTTCGAGATCTTGAAATTAAACCTGAGTACAGATCTCTAATTGATAATGTTGTGCGTGATTTTTACACGCCCATACTTGCGCAATCCGTTTCATACAAACGCGCTGTTGGCTTCTTCTCATCCTCTGCTCTCATTGAGCTTACTCAAGGAATTGGAGGGCTTATCGATAATGGAGGAAAAATCGAACTTATTGCCTCGCCGAAGCTGTCTGAGGAAGATATAGTTGCAATCGATGATGGATTTGACAGACGAAATCAAATAATAGAAGAATGCCTTTTACGTGAATTGCACGAGCCAAAGGGCAAATTTGATGAGGCAAGACTTAATCTTCTTTCAAACCTGATTGCGGTAGGAAGATTAGAGATAAAGATTGCGTTTCTTGAGAATGACAGCCACATTGGAATGTTCCATGAAAAAATGGGACTGATGTACGATGAGGAAAACAACATTATTGCGTTCACTGGCTCAATGAACGAAAGTGCAAACGCATTTTCTCATAACTATGAGTCCATAGACGTTTTTACTTCATGGTCGCATGACAATGAACGTGTTATTGCCAAACAAGCCGCTTTTAATGCAATGTGGAATGATTATGAGCCAAGCATTAAGGTCATATCATTTCCCAAAGTCGAAAAACAAATTCTCGAACGTTACAAATTCACCAATTCAATAGATACCACTTGCCTTGTCACTACAGGCGTTCCATATGTCAAGGTACTTGATACAGAAATTCATCAAAGCCCATATCCATATATCCCGGAATGGGTCAAGGTGCGGGAATACCAGCAAGAAGCAATATCAAACTGGAAAGCCAGCAATTTCTCTGGTATTTTTGATATGGCAACTGGAACCGGCAAGACATATACAGCGCTTGCAGCTGTTGTTGAGCTATATAACACGGTCAACAGAAAACTCGCAGTAGTGATTGTGTGCCCATTTCAGCACCTTGTGGAGCAATGGAGGCAGGATATAGAAAATTTTGGGATGAAACCAATAGTGTGCTATTCTGCATCTTCACAAAAGAACTGGCGAGAGAGGCTTAAAACCGCCATTACAAGTTTTAATTTAGGGGTAAGTAATCACTTCTGTGTGATATCAACCAACGCCACCTTTTCAAGCGAATATGTTCAGGACCAGATTTCCTCGTTGAGAGGTAATGCTTTATTAGTGGTAGATGAGGCACATAACTTTGGCGCAGAAAATCTAAGCAGAACGCTCTTGCCAAATATGAAATACAGATTGGCCTTATCAGCAACAATTGACAGGTACGGGGATGAAGAAGGAACACAAAAACTATATTCATACTTTGGGCAGAAATGTATTGAATACACTTTGAAGGAAGCAATAGATAGTGGAATGCTTACGCCATACTATTACCATCCTGTTCCTGTAACTCTTAATGAGACTGAACTTAATGACTATTTGGAAATCACGGCACAGGTCGTAACGGCCATATATAGCTCAAAAAAGAAAGCGGGAAAGGTTATCCTTTCAGAGTATGCCAAAATGCTCCTAATCAAACGTGCGAGATTGGTTGCTGGTGCGGCAGACAAAATAGCAAAACTCAAAAAAATAATGTCAACTTCAGAGTTCAAATCAGACAATCATATATTGGTCTATTGTGGTGCCACCACAATGCATGACGTTGACTATAAGGAGGACAAGCCACCCGTTGACGACATTCGGCAAATTGATATTGTCGCGGACCTACTCGGAAACGAACTAGGTATGCGAGTATCAAAATTCACTTCTGAGGAGCCGGCAGATGAACGTGAAATACTGAAACGGGAATTCGCAGATGGCAAGCATCAACAAGTGCTTATTGCCATCAGATGCCTCGATGAAGGTGTGAATATCCCGAGTATTAAGACGGCCTTTATTCTTGCAAGTAGCACAAATCCTAAAGAGTACATTCAACGGCGTGGACGTGTTTTGAGAACCTACAAGGAAAAAGACTTTGCTACCATATATGACTTTATAACGCTCCCTATAGCCCTGAATGCGGTTGGCGAGTATTCAAGCGATGTTCTAGACAGTGTAAAGTCTCTTGCGGTACGCGAAATGGTGCGAATGAAGGACTTTTCTTCAATTTCGGAAAACCCATCAGAAGTAGATAAGTTAATTTTGGAAATAGTCAACGCTTTCGGTATAACACAAGAAGATGAAAGGAGCAGCCAAGATGCCTGATACTCAGAAAGCCGAACTAAACGAGAAAAAGCTCAATCAAATGAAGCTAGAGATTTTGAGGTTGGAGCAAAGCAATCTCAAAACACGTGAGAAAACTGCTGACGCAATGATTGACGCAATTAAGAAGATCGTTGTCGATGAAGCTAAAAAGTCTTACTAAAGGGGAAATTAAACATGCTGCTCAAATCACTCAGATTACACAATTTCAGACAGTACAAAGGAGATCAGAGTATTTCATTCTCCTGCGACAAAGAAAAAAACGTTACAGTAATCCTTGGAGATAATACGTTTGGCAAAACAACTCTGCTTCAAGCATTTAACTGGTGCTTCTATGAGTCTGCCCAACTCCCCAATTCTGAATTTCTACTAAACTTCGACGTGGCTGCAGAGCTTCCTGAGGGTAGAAGTTCAGATGTTGAAGTGGAAATCCAGCTAATCCACAGTGGATTAGACTATATCCTGACCCGTTCGCAGGAATACATAAAGAAAAATGGTACGATTCATCCCTTACAGGCAAAGATTAGAGTTTCATATAAATGTGCTGATGGACAAACTGAAAATATTAAGGAAAACAAGATTGAAAATGTGATAAACACAATCTTGCCACAAGACTTGTCATCTTACTTTTTCTTTGATACTGAACGTGTAGGGGCGATAAGCAACAGAAAAGACCTTGCCGAGTCAGTTAAGGGTTTACTTGGGCTTTCTATTTTAGATAATGCAATAAAACACATAGGAATGAAATCCATCAAGAGGACGGTTGTTGGCCAACTCTATGGATCAATGGACATGGATGGGGACCAACGGGCAACTGAAGCCCTAGATCATATACAAGATGCTCAGGCGCGCAGAGAGGTGATTTCCACACAACTGGAAACAAATCAATCTGAGCTAAATTATTACGATGGTCGGAAAGAACAGCTTGATACTATTCTCAGAGAAAATCAAACGACGTCTACTTTGCAAAACAAAAAGGAGACAATTGAGCGTCAAGTCTTTCAAGAAATTACTGCACAAGCAGGGATTACAAAAGCACTGCTTGCGGATTTTAGCTCCAGCTATATGCACTTTTTCTCGCAGCCATTACTAAAAAGAGCTGGTGATTTTCTGCATGAAGTAAAGGTTGACGACAAGGGTATAAAAGACTTAACCAAAGCAACACTTGAAGACATTGTGAAAAGAGGAAAATGTATTTGCGGATGCGAGCTCGTAGAAGGTAGCGAAGCTCTTGCTCATATTCGTGCTGAAATGCAGTATGTTCCTCCAGAGTCAATTGGAAACGTAGTTCGGCACTATAAGAGCGGAATTAGTAGCTTTGGGTCTTCATCCGATCGTGTTTTTCAAAGTATTCAAACTCGTTATCAAGAGCTATATCGCGCCAAAACTCGTATTCAAGAGTGGAACGATGAGGTTGAGGATATTAGTGACCGCATAAAAGGCAAAGAAACCATGAAAAAATTCGAGGATGAACTCGTCGATGTAAAGAATAGGCTTAAAGACTTGAACATCAAGAAGGAACGCCTTATTCGCGAGGACGAAGCAAAGAAAAATGATGTTGATAGATACCAGAAGATTTATGATGGTTTAGTTGCCGTATCTGGTAAGAACAAATCTACAATGATATATATTCGCTACGCTGAGGCAGTTAGCGACTGGCTGGTCTCAACATACAAGGAAAAAGAAAGCTATATACGAGGAGACCTTGAAGAAAAAGTCAACGGTATCTTTGAGAGAATGTACCATGGCCATCGCCGAGTAGCTATCGACTCTAAGTATCAAGTCACACTTTTGACAACCATATCCGACAAAGAGATTGAGTCGGGTGAATCAGAGGGGCTTAATCGCGTAAAGAATTTCGCGTTTATAGCCGGGCTTGTCGCATTAGCAAAAGAACGGATTGTTAGTTGTGCAGGTGAGCAAGAATTTGATTTATCCTCCGAACCGTATCCACTTGTAATGGATGCGCCGTTTTCCAACGCCGATGAAACGCATACAAGCAATATCTCAAAAGTACTACCAGAGGTTGCTGAACAAGTAATTATGTTTGTGATGCAGAAAGACTGGCGGTATGCGGAACCTGTCATCGCTGGGAAAATTGGAGCCCATTATCACTTGGAGAAGCACAGCGAGCAGTTCTCCGAACTGAAAGGAGCGTAACTCATGTTTGAAAATGACTATACAATCGTCGGAAAACACGCCACATATATTAAGTTTCTTGTCAACGACACAAAGCTTTTTGATCGATACATTGATGTCTATATGAATGGAGCCATATTTGGACTTTTATTTAACCGCGTTGGTTCTAGAGATAATACATCTCAAGATAGAGCGCGAATATATGCCGATGCTTTTGCAACGTGTAGAGATGATTGCGTTTTTCTTTATCGACTAGTTATGCTCCTTGACGAAACCGCCAAAATCTCTTCTGACGAAAGGATTGATCGCTCTTTCAGGTGCGATGCTGACGAAAAGCAAAACGACAAATTAGCAAAGAACCTGGAGCTCTTTAATGCATACGTTTTGGGTGGCATAGAGGTGTTGTATGAAAAGCTTACCGATGGTTGTACAACTCAGGAAGATTACATAACAAAAGCTTATAACCTCATGGAGACTTTTTCAGAAGAAATAAAGGGTTTCCCGTATGAAGAAAATTTGGCAAGCTTAATTAACGGATAGCTCAAAAAAGGTTAAAAAGGAGGGTGGGTTAAGTGTTCCTTATCCAACAATACACTTTGTTAGAGGCGCTGTCAGCGGAGAAGATAGAAAGTTCAGCTCTGATGTTTTTCCTGGCGTTAGGCCACACCTCCTCCTTGGTTCCGCTATACGTTAATAGCGACGCTATTCACTTTGCATATGGTGACATGGCGATTGAGACGGTGCTAACACCTTCTGACCGTGAGCACTTACGGCAAGTTAAACGAATCGCTCTCCTTTTCCAAATTGATAATTTGGCCTGTTCAAAACCAAAAAACACCTCAATTAAGTATTATGCGGTTGAGTTCGAAGAAGTCGGAGCAGAAAGAAGCCAAATCGCATATGCAATTCATAGCACTGTATCGAAGTTTTCAAACTCTCTTTCTGTAATCCTTTTTAAGCATGACGAGAAATACTTACTGTCATTTCAAATCAATACTCCGGAGAGAAAAAGCAGTATCATTCTTTCCGATTGGTTTGATGCTGAAGACAAAAGTACAGAATTCTACGAAGGATTATGTGCATACAACTTTTCGAGTGACAATATTACAGATTATTTTCTTGATTTCGTTTATGCAGCCGCAAGAAAATACTACATTTATCCTCTGTCTAAAGAATATGCACGTTACGACCTCGTTCCGACATTGATATGTTGTGCAGATAACTTCGATAATTACACCATGGAAGACCGCATAGAGGCACGGTCAGAGGCAGTACGGAGCATTCTTTATGAACCAATCAAGCAATATGGCGACGATTTTATCGATGACCAATTTCTGTCCGATTACTCGCTGAGTGATGATGAAGACGTTGAGGAAACCGATTTCGATTTACTTGAATTTGAGCTTGAACTTATTGGAGCGTTTGAAGAAGGCTTTGCTAATGACGAAGTTGATGAAGAAGAAATTCAACTAAGCAGCAAAGCGCAGAGGTCATGTTCAGCATTTGACGCTACAACAATTGCACCAGAAATATTACAAGACCCCGTCAAGTTGTTAGTGTGGATCACTGAGCGTAAAGAAAATCGTGTCGTGGCAAATAAGGCTGACCAACCGACCAATATTATAATGCCGATTTTTGACGGTGGAACCTTGATTGATACAATTAAAGCAGAAGGAATAGACTATGTCGATAATCGCGCAAAAGGCGGAGTTCTCTGGCTGATTGGCGGAGAGGAACTTATTGACTTTGTCGCGTCCGTTGCATTACAAGGCGTTTTATTTACTTTTAAAGGGAGAGGTGGAAAAGCAACAAATGGTGAGAATGCATGGTGGGCGAAGTAATACGCTTTAAGAACCAAAGTTGCGCGCAATGCAAAGGGGGGTGCGGACGTTTTCTTGGACTTAAGCTACTAACCCGAGACTACGTCTATACTCCATGGTAAACTATTTCATTGACATTTACAAATGGGCAGCGTATTTAATTCACCGAGCTGCGTGATAAGCTCCTATGCAAGTTTATATATCGAAACCCAGTTATTCATTAATGCAAGGGCTATGCCCATTTTTCGTATCTAATAATATCTTCCAATTTTCTTCTCGGACGTTCTTTGGGGCTCTCGTCACTATAACCGATGGTTACAATACCACATACATATTTGTCATTTGGAATATTCAAAATGGGTCTAATATTATCTTGTTCAAACCAGCCTGTCCAGCATGTAGCTAATCCTAAGCTTTCTGCTTCGAGTAAGATATGTTCAATTGATATAGCTGTATCTCTAATAATTTGCTTCAATTCCGGTTCCGAGCTTTTTTCATCTACAAACACAACTTGGTTTGAATCAATACGGCAGCGAATATCTGCTACACATACAATAAAGATTGGCGCAGTAATCATCCATTGCTGATTATGGTCAACACCTACTATTTTTTCTTTTGTCTCGTTTGATTCAACAACAATGTAATTCCAAGGTTGTGTGTTACTCCCAGATGGAGCTAATCTGGCACTCTCAAAAACTTGCATTAATTTTTCTTTTTCAACCATTTTGTTGCTATATTTTCTTATACTTCTTCTGTTTTGTATTTCTTTCATTATTTGTTTCCTTTTTTATTAATCTCAGTTTGAGCTCCTGCGAATACTACCGAAACGCATTGTCAGATGCCTTACGTTGGAGGAATCCGTACGCCTACTCATTGAAACCAGCTCCAGTTCTGTGCGGAATAATTTGAATTATAACAGCTCTTCTGGACAGGCTCCTTCACCACGCACATGTGGTGAACATCAGGGGCAGCACCTACCGCCTCAAAGACCGCCTAAAATCCGGTATTCAGACTGTACCGGCGGCAATCTTCCCGGCGATATGATGACCGGCGTTTGGGTCATTTTCTACCCGGCGTTTTCCATCATTTTCAATCCGGCGTTGACAATTGAAAGCTCAGAGCGCCATATTGCTCACAATAGTAATACTTCTTTTGTATCATTAAGCTCTCTCATTTTCTTTCATTTGAAGATGCTTTGAAGCTCGTGTTGCCATTTTCTGCTGAATACTCTACCACGAAATCAAGCATCTTTCCTGTTTTAATTTCGACAAGTGATAGTGCAACCTTTCCATCTCCAATATAAGTTAATTTACTGTCATCTGCAATTGCGCAACTTCCATCAGCCGCTATACCAACTGGATAGCTCCACTTTTCTTCTTTGACAAATCCCAAGTTACACTGATTGTTTTCTTTATCGGTATATTGAACCACCCCGATAAGGCCATAAGCTGAATCATCCACTACTACGCAATCGGTTACAGTAAGATATTTATTTGCTTCTTCGCCACTAAATATGTTAATGATATCGCCCTTTGTGTAAACCTCTTTTTGACTAATTGACGGGGTTTCAACTACAGGCAGAGGCGAAGTTGTTGTTTCATCGGGTTTAGCAGACTGACATCCGGTAACACAAACAAAAGCCAGTAAAAATGCAAGAATAATACCAATCTTTTTCATGCTGTTTTCCTCCGCAATTACTATAAACAATATGGCCAAAGGGCCATTATTGAGTTAACCACACTTCCGGTTATTCTTATTTTCAGCTTATCCACAGGATAAAGATAATGCGCAACTCATTGTTCTTGAAGATTCGGTGCATTCTACTCATTATGAGAAGATTGTTATATGCTCATCCACGCAGTACTTTTCAATCGAATTTGAAAAACTCATAATTTGTATAGCTTTGCCGCATGTAATTGCCGACAGTACCTCCAAGCAGTGCTTTTTCCTCTGTACACGTATAGGGAATATTTATTGGGCTATTCATATGTGCATACGAAAAGGATGCGCAGGTATTAGTATATTCATTTGGGAGTGTTATGGAGTATAAAACGTATCCCCGCTGACGCTGCGAACCAAACGGGAAGCTTACAGCTCCCGCTATTTTATTTGATTGTTGAGTGGCAAGGAACACATTAGGAGTCGTAACAATACTGTTTTGCAAACGCGGAATCGGTGCTTTATATGTAACTCCGTCCTTTTCGTACAGCAGTCCGCTGTCTTTCAAATTCAAGATTTCATGTCCTGTACCTGCCCAAATGCCGAAGCCGTCCTGCCAATAAGGCGTTCCATTAAACCATGTGAAATGGTGGAGGATATACAACTCCTTGCTGGGGAGCTCAATATAAACGGTGACAACTTCCATGCGTGTTTTACCGGACAAATATGATTCTGATGTTTCGCTCAGCGGAATTTGCCTCTGCCAGTCTAGAGTATTGAATATCATTACATCGCCCAATACACTGATTCTTACAGCGTTCCCCAAAACCGAAATATCCTCGTCGGTCAAATCTTTAAGGATTTCTTCCGGAAATCCAGTATCAACCAGTCGTGCCCGGGTTTCCGCCATTTCCATATGCTTATATTCCTGCGCTTTGAGCGGAAGATGATTGGAATAAACGCAGCATATACTCACCGTGATTGCAAGAAACAAAATATACCCGCCAGAAAAAGCAATCCTACTCATATTAACAGGCGTTTCCGGTAAGCGATATCCAACTTTATCAAGTTCAGGGCCTATTCGGTACAATGACACATATATTGCAATATCCCAGATAAATAAAAGAAGCACAATCGGGCTGACTGTATGTAACAGCGCTAGAATGAAGAGAATAATTGTCCATACACAAGCCCAAGAAAGTGGATTGCGTTTTGATCGGTGTCCGAACTTGTTAAACGCGGTTTGCAATGCCTTTCTCAGCGTCAGGAGCATTGCAAGCTGATATATTAAGTAGACCATGCCAAATACGGTTAAATCGGGTTCGGCTTTATTCAGTGGCGTTACCGAGATTACAAGGCTTTTGACAACTCCCCACGGCTAAAGCGGGGGGATTCTTGCTTCATTGTCCATAGCCTTCACGAGAGAGGTCTTATGTGGACTCCACAAGCGTTTAGTTCC
>Ga0209430_1000616_pt1 | contig 34409 bp, 21 predicted proteins | sample BarGraIncub1133A_FD_184504 | JGI IMG/M metagenome (GOLD analysis project Ga0209430, IMG submission 184504) | Arctic peat soil microbial communities from Barrow, Alaska - Barrow Graham LP Incubations 11-33A (SPAdes) (version 2) | ecosystem: Environmental > Terrestrial > Soil > Wetlands > Peat... | reverse complement strand
GCAGCAATTATAGATTTGGAATTATTCACACCAACTTTGAGTCTCAAGAACAAATGTGGAAAAAAAGTGCTTATTGGTATAAAGATTTTATAGCGGCTACTAAAAAATGAGACATAATATAGGAGAAGATAATTAATGGATAATTTAATTAATGAATTTTTAAATCCTACAGCAGAATACCGTGGGAAGCCCTTTTGGTCGTGGAATGGGAAGCTTGAAAAAGAAGAATTGATTAGACAGATTCATGTAATAAAGGAAATGGGTTTTGGCGGTTTTTTCATGCATTCTAGGACTGGGCTTGAAACAGAGTATCTTAGCGATGAATGGTTCGAACTTATCAATGCTTGTGCCGATGAAGCTGAAAAGCTTGGAATAGAAGCCTGGCTCTATGATGAAGACCGGTGGCCCAGTGGAATTGCAGGAGGAATGGTTACAGAAAACCCGGAATTCAGGATGAAATCTGTCAAGTTAGAAATTTTCCAAAATTATAATGAAATCAATTGGGAAGCTGAGGTCATTGCTGCATTTGCTTGCGTACTTGCGGGTACATCGGTCTATGAATACGAAAGAATTAACAAAGATACGCCTATCGAAGCAATGAAAGATAAGCAGATTCTGGTTTTTTATCTCATAGAGATGTCACGAAACAGTTTTTATAATGGATATACATATGTTGATACTTTAAACAGAAAAGCTACTGATAAATTCATTGAGCTAACCCATGAGAAATATAAGCAAAAATGTGGAGACCGTCTTGGTAGATCAATCAAGGGAATATTTACTGATGAGCCTCACCGGGGAACCTTGATGGATGAATTTGGTGCTGGTAATGACAGTGATATATGGCGTGCACCATGGACGGCGATGCTTCCTTTAGAATTTAAAAATATGCATGGCTATGACCTTGTAGAAAAGCTACCTGAGCTGTTTCTAAAACTTGATGGCAATAGCATATCACAGGTGAAATGGCATTATGTTGAGCTCGTGCAGCAGATGTTTCTTGACAATTATGCAAAACCAATAAATGAGTGGTGTAAGAATAATAATATTATACTTACAGGGCATATACTCCATGAAGATAGCTTGACTGCACAGACCGCTATGAGTGGTTCTGTTATGCGGTATTATGAGCATATGGAATACCCGGGTGTTGATGTGCTAACAGAAGGTAACAAAGCGTTTTGGGTTGCAAAACAGCTTTCTTCTGTGGCAAGACAGCTTGGCAAAAAATGGCTACTTTCAGAACTATATGGTTGCACAGGATGGCAGATGGATTTTGAAGGGCACAAGGCTGTTGGGGATTGGCAGGCACTTTTTGGTATTAATCTACGCTGCCATCATCTGTCTTGGTATACTATGGAAGGGGAGGCGAAACGCGACTACCCTGCAAGCATACTTCATCAATCCACCTGGTGGAGGGAATACAAGTATGTAGAGGATTATTTCTCTAGGATAGGTCTTTTATTGAGTCAGGGAAAACCTTGCTGCGATGTTCTCGTGGTTAATTCAGTAGAAAGTGTTTGGAGCCAGGTTCATCCAGGATGGGCAAAAATGCTTACAGCAAAAGCTCCTGAAATAACAAAGTTGGAGGAGCAGTATCAGGATTTGTTTCACTGGCTGTCCGGTACACATATTGATTTTGATTATGGGGATGAAGAGATGATCTCCAGATATTATAGTATTGAACAGGATCTAGTGGGCAACCCAATTTTGAAAATTGGTGAGGCAAGTTATAAAGTTGTTATTTTAGGAGGTATGCTCACCCTCCGTTCCTCTACCCTTAGGTTATTAGAGGAATTTATACAAGCAGGTGGAAAAGTCGTGATTGCTGGTGACGTTCCAGATTATTTAGATGCCATTAAATCCAAGTTGCCACAAGCGCTTCTAACAGAAGCTGTAAAAGTGCCATTTGAAAGAGAAAGTCTTATCTCGTCTGTATGCAAACACTTGAGCTTTGCCATCGAAGTAACGGATGGTGATGGAAAGAATATTGATGACATATACTGTCAGCTGAGAGAAGATGATAAAAATAAATACGCGATGTTTTTAAATATCAACCGCGAAAAGGGATATGAAAATGTCAACATAAAGATAAATACCCAAGGTAATGTTGAGGAGTGGGTGTGTTCTTCTGGTGAGCGGGTTGGTGTCATGAAATCAGGTATCGATGGCTTAGTGGAATTTAAAACTCACTTTGAGGCTGGAAAAGAGCACCTTTATGTGATTATACCAGAAGCTAGTATGCAATTGCAGAGCAAACCCATAGTACTTGAAAAAGAGAGATATTCTTTGGCTGGACCTTATGAATATACGTTAGATGAGCCGAATGTATGTGTACTTGATATGGCAAAGTATAGCTTTGATGAGGGTGAATGGCAGGAGGAACAAGAAATATTGAAAGTAGACCAGGCGGTAAGGAGTAATTATGGTTTAGTGTATCGGGGCGGAGAGATGCTGCAACCATGGTTTGCAAATAAACAAAAGTCTAATATAAAAGGTAGGGTATCCCTCAAATTTGAATTCTACGTGGATATCGTCCCAGAAGATCATTTGCAACTTGTATTGGAAAGACCCGAAAACTTTGAAATATATTTAAATGAACAAACTATTGATAATACCAGAGTAAATGGCTGGTGGATTGATCAGTGCTTTAAAAAAATTACATTGCCTGTGAGCTTTATAAAGATAGGAAGGAATACAGTAGAACTGAAAGTTGATTTTAACGAGGGAATAAACCTGGAAGCTATTTACGTGATTGGTAGGTTTGGAGTTAAGATAGAAGTAAATAAGAATACACTTATTAAACTTCCTGAAAAGCTATTTGCAAGGGACATAACCAAGCAAGGGCTGCCGTTCTATTCTGGTAAAATTCGTTATCATTTGAAGATATCTAAAAAGCTCAAACAAGGGGAAAAGACAGTTTTATCCCTTGAAAAGTTTGAAGCTGCTTGTATTAAAGTTATTTCAGTGAATAAAGAGGAAAAAATGATTGCATGGAAACCTTATGAAACGGATATCACAAACGATCTAAATTTAAATCAAGAATTAACCATTGAGTTAGTGCTTACACGTAGAAATACCTTTGGTCCACTGCACCAATTACCTGTAAGAGCTTCTGCATATGGACCTTATAGTTTTGTTACTGAAGGGGATGAGTTTTCTAACGATTATATATTGATACGCTCAGGCTTACTTAAAGAACCAGTTGTTAAAATATTAGTATAAGGCATCGTCAACAAAATAATAAGTCAGTATGCTCGTCTATTTGACTTGTTATTTTCTTTCAGATGCCTAATGTCTTCATGATTTCGCTATGTGGAATAAACATAGCGAAATATTAACCTTTTTTAAATAAATGTACAGCCGTGTAGATACAACATGAGTATTAGCTTATTTTTCAATCTGGTACTGAAGTTGGTAAAGGGAATAATACATACCCCTTACAGAGAGGAGTTCCTGGTGATTGCCAGTCTCATGGACTCTGCCCTTGTGTAGAACTATAATTTTGTCTGCATGCTGGATGGTAGATAGTCTATGGGCAATTACTATCGTAGTGCGGTCTCGTGTGAGCTTTGTAAGTGCGTCCTGTATTAACAGCTCAGTCTCAGTATCAATATTTGAAGTAGCTTCATCCAAGACCAGAATAGCCGGGTCAAAAGCCAATGCACGGGCAAATGCAAGCAGCTGACGTTGCCCTGAAGAAAAGGTTGAACCTCGTTCCATGACTTCCTCCAGATAGCCGTTTGGGAGTCTGTTAATAAATCCATCTGCATTTACGTATTTGGATACCTCTTCAATCTTCTCATCTGTGATACTGTCATCATTTAGACTGATATTATCCTTGAGCTTGCCGCTGAATAGAAAAACATCCTGCAGAACAACACCAATGGATTTTCTCAGTTCATCCTTATGTACATCCTTTATATTAACCCCATTAATGAGTATTTCACCGCGCTGTATTTCATAGAATCTACTTAACAGATTTATTATAGAGGTTTTACCGGCGCCGGTAGGACCTACGATTGCTACTGTCTGTCCTGCGGATACCTTAAAGCTTACATCCTTTAAGACCCAGTTGTCTTCATTATATGCGAACCAAACGTTCTTGAATTCTATATCTCCGACTGCAGCTGAACCATCCATATGGAGTATCCCTGTGTCTTCTTCCGCAGGTGTATCGAGTATCATGAATATTCTTTCGGAAGCAGCCATAGAAGACTGTAGTATGTTGTATTTTTCTGCAAGGTCATTAATTGGTTGGAAAAGCAGGGCTATATAGTTTACAAAGGCATAAAGTACACCGAACTGAATTGTACCCTTCAGGACAAAAGCCCCACCAAACCATATAAGCAGAGCAATGGCAAGTGATGAGATCATTTCAATCAAAGGGCGAAAAAGGCCAAAAGTCATAACTTCGTTCATCGATGTTTGATAATATTCTTTACCTATTTTATCAAATGTATCGTAGTTCGGCTTTTCTTTGTTAAACAGCTGAATTATGCGCATGCCTGAGATGTTTTCCGAAATAGCGGAATTTACTTTTGCCAATGCAACACGTACATTCCTGTATACTTTGCGGATCTTCATCCTAAATAATACAGTAAGCAGCAACACGATGGGCATAGTAGCCAATATGATGAGTGCAAGAGATGTGTTGAGCCGAAACATGATAATGATTGTCCCTAGTAATATTGAAAAGTCTTTAAGAAGAGTAACAAGAACATTGGTGTACATATCATTCAGCGTTTCGGTATCGTTTGTTATACGTGTAACCAGCCTACCAATAGGGTTCTTGTCAAAATAGGACAGAGGCAGTTTTTGGAGATGTGCGAATAACAGCTGACGAATATTATAAATTATATATTGTCCTGCATAGCTTAATACATAAATTTGCAGTATATTGAACAGAAAACCGGCTGCAACAAGTATTACAAAATAGATTCCCATTCTATTGAGAGAAGGGATATCACTTTTTTTAATATAATCATCAATGGTTATTCCCATCAAATAAGGCCTGGCAAGGTCCACTAGGGTGGAGGCAAACAGGAGTATTACAGCCAACAGGAAAGAACGCCAGTATCCCTGTGCAAACTTTAAAAGCCGCCTCATAAGCCTGGCATCATATGCTTTCTCCTGAAGTTCCTCTTCTTGTAGATTGCTATTTTCATCAGACATTTTCTTGCGCCTCCTCCAGTTGGTTAATAAGTAGCTGCTTGGTATAAAGCTCATAATAAAAGCCCTTTTGTTCGAGCAATACTGTATGAGTGCCCCTTTCAACAATACTTCCATCATCAAGTACGATAATTTCGTCCGCATCCTTTACTGCTGATATCCTGTGAGACACGATGATACTGGTACGCTGCTTCATAATTTTCTTTAAATCCTTCAGGATTTCTTCTTCAGTATTTGCATCTACAGCAGAAAGACAATCATCCAGAATGAGTATCGACGGAGTTCCCAATACTGCACGAGCAATAGCTACACGTTGCTTTTGACCACCTGAGAGTGTTACACCGCGTTCTCCGACTACTGTGTCAAACTTCTTTGGAAATTCATTAATATTATCATAAATCCTCGCAGTCTTTGCTGCATTTTCGATTAATTCAAAACTGCAGTTCCGGAAGAAATCAATATTTTCAGTTATTGAAGTAGAAAAGAGAAAGGTATCCTGAGGTACGGTGCCAATACTGCTCCTGAGCACAGATAAAGGTATTTTATTGATATCAACATCATCTATGAAGAGTGTTCCCTCCGGGGTTGAGAGAATCCTTGAAATCAGGTTTACAAGAGTAGTCTTGCCACTTCCTGTTCGTCCTACTATTGCAAGTGTCCTACCAGCTTCCACCGCAATACTAATATCCTTAAGTACAGGATTATCTGCACCGGGATATGTAAAGGTGAGCCCTTTGAATTCTATCGAACCCTCTATTGAAGCTTTATCTACAGTCTCATCGTCTGAGATTTCAGGTTTTTCATCCATTATGGTATTTATCCGTTCAAGTGATACGAAGCCTCTTTGAAACATGCTAGCGACCCAGCCTATAGCTGTTATGGGCCAGATAAGCATTCCAAGATAGCTGTTAAAGGCTACAAAGCCTCCAAGAGTTAATGACCCTTGTATAACCAGTATACCGCCAAACCATAGGGCTATCACGAAAGAAAGCGCGGCAATGGACATGACAGTTGGAAACATCATACCCATAAGTCTGAGAAATTTGAGATTAGCTTCCCTATTTATAGCATTTATCCGCTCAAACCTGGAGACTTCCTTTCCCTCCTGTGCGAAGGCTTTTACTACTCTGATTCCTGAGAAATTTTCTCGAACAGCCTCTGTAAGGCTGGAGAATGCCTCCTGTTGTTTTTGTACTCTATTCTGCATCACCTTCATAAAGAATACTATAGAAATCCCTAGTAGAAGCATAGGAGAAAAACAGAAAGCAGTCAGTTTTAGTCCCCCTGTATTTAACATCATAACCAATGCGACTATGGGAATCAGAAAGCTGTCAATAACAAAAATTACGCCCTGGCCAGAAGCCATCGTTACATTATTCATGTCGTTGGTAGCATGTGCCATTATGTCACCAGTTTTATGTATATTGAAATAGTTGGCTGAGAGCTTTTGAAGGTGAGCATAGAAACGGTTTCTTAAAGAGAGTTCAATTGATCTGGAAACACTCATAAGAGTATATCTGAAAAGAAATCTGAAAATGGCTACACCAACTGCAATAAATACCAGAATCAGTGCATATTCGGCCAGCTTCGAACGTGTAAGAGATCTGCTTTCAAGTAAATCGGTCACATCACCAAGTAGTTTTGGCAATATCAGCTGTAATATGTCAACACACAGCAAAAACACTATGCCTATAGCATATCGGTATTTATATTTTAACAGAAGGTCTCTGATATAACGCAATGATTTCATATTTTCCTCATATTTCAGATAATTTACGCATTCCAGGCGGGATGCGCAGCATTTATATTATAGCATAAAATCTATTGGGAGGGCGAGAAAATATGTTGTTACAGTAAAAGTAAAAGTTAAATGTGAAAAAATTACTTATTAATTTACAGATAAACCAACGTAGAAGGGATGTGAATATATTCAAATCAGACCAAATATAGTATAATTTCAGATGGGACGTATACCCAACTCTAAGAAAGTAATCTAAAAATATTTTACTGGGGGCTTAAAATGGTAGGGACTATTTACAAAAACAATTATAATGTAAATTCAATTGCCTTAAAGTTTAAGGGAAGCAGTGTTACTTATGGGCAGCTTGATAAAGCAGTGGTTGGTTATGCAAGCTATTTTAAAAAGCTGGGATTAAAAACTGGCGAACGAGTCATATTGAGCTGTCTCAATTCACCTGAATTCATATATTCGTATTTGGGAGTTGTAAGAAATGGGGGAATCATCGTACCCCTTAATTTGCTGCTCACCATGGAAGAGATTGCTTATATGATTAAGGATTCGGAAGCTAAATTTATGATCATTCATCCCTTGATTTTGCAAAAAGCAAAACTAACTAAAGAATCCATCCAAAATGCGCTAGGAATCAATGTTATTGTACTGGATGAGGAACTTGAAAATAGTATTTCAGAGGTTGCTACAGAAGGGTTTGAAGATTTTTTAGATGAAAAGGCAATATCCACATTCCTCTACACTTCTGGTACTACTGGAAAGCAGAAAGCCGCAATGCTTACCCATAAAAACCTTGTTTTCAATGCGGAACAGTGCAATCTAGGACTTCAGGCATATGCTGATGATATATACATGTGTGTACTTCCGATGTTTCATGTGTTTGCGTTTACTGCCTGTGTTCTGATGCCACTGTGGTCAGGTGCAACAATTACGATAATAGAGACCTTTCAACCCAAAGAGGTTGTTGAATCTTTAGTGAGAGATGATATCACAGTCTTTATGGGTGTCCCTGCGATGTATGTAGTTTTATTAGGGGCAAGTAAGAATAATATTGCTTTTCCAAAACTTCGCTTGGCTGTCTCAGGGGGAGCAGCACTGCCTATTGAAATATTCAGGCAGGCTAAAGAAATCATGAAACTTCCCGTCGTAGAAGGCTATGGGCTGACAGAAGCTTCTCCCGGGGTATGCTTCAACCCACCGTATGGGGTACAAAAAGAAGGCTCCATTGGCTTGCCTATTCCTTATGTCGAATGTAAAATCGTCGATGAAGATGATGTGGAACTATCTGTAGGGGAGATTGGAGAACTTGCTGTCAGAGGAGAAAACGTCATGTTGGGATACTACAAACAGGAGGAAGAGACAAAGAAGACACTGCTAGATGGGTGGCTTCATACCGGAGACCTAGCAAAGAAGGATGAAGACGGATACATCTTCATCGTAGACAGGAAAAAGGACATGGTAATAGTGGGCGGAATGAACGTATACCCAAGAGAAGTTGAGGAAGTGATGTATCAATATTCGAAGGTAAAAGAGGCCGCAGTCATTGGAGTTGAGGACAAGCTTAGGGGAGAGTATGTAAAAGCTTTTGTTGTTTTAAAGGATGGAGAAGTATGTACTTCCAAAGAACTACTCCAATATATGAAAGAACGGCTTGCAGTATACAAGTTGCCACGTGAAATAGAATTTATTCTAAGTCTACCCAAGAACAGTGCAGGAAAGATACTGAAAAGAATGCTTAAAGAGAAGTAATTTAAGTTGAACTGCATAATTCTTTTAAAAAAGTTATAAATGAAAGTTTGTTTATTTTTCTAGGTATCTCATATATAATTAATTCTAGTGCAACAACTATTTTTAAATAAAATTTGCTTGTTTTTGATATTAGAATCATAATTGTAATAACTACGAAATGTTTAATTTAAGGAAAAGGGACATGCTGATTTTAAAATTATGCTTGGAAAAGAGGTAATAAATTGGATAAAATATTTCCACGTACGAATGTCAGCGGAGTATCGTTGTCAAGAATGATTATCGGAACAAACTGGATACTTGGTTTTAGCCATACTGGTGCTGCTGCTGATCACTTAATCAGAAAAAAAAATGGCACTATAGAAGCAATTACAGAGTTGCTCCAGGTGTTTCTCAATGCAGGTATTGATACGATTATGGGTCCATTTGCTGGAAATCAGCTTTTAGTTGACGCAGTGAAAGAATCTGAAAATCGGACTGGTAAAAAAATGATTATTATCGATACTCCTATTATAAATGTTGATGATAATACAAAAGCGCGAATTGAAGCAGAAAAAGTTATTGAATTTAGCCGAGAAATAGGTTCAACTTTTTGTTTTCCGCATCATTCATCAGCAGAACAACTGGTAAATAAAAATAAGCAGACAATAGAAAGACTGCCTGACTATTTAACAATGATACGTAATAATGGCATGATACCTGGTCTTTCTTGTCATATGCCTGAGTTAATTATATATTCTGACCAAAATGAATATGATGTGCAAACCTATATACAAATTTATAATTGCATGGGTTTCTTAATGCAAGTAGAAGTTGAATACATTCATAAAGTAATCTGGAATGCCAAGAAACCAGTGATGACCATTAAACCTATGGCAGCAGGACGAGTAACTCCTTTTGTTGGTTTGAATTTTGTATGGAATACTATTCGTCCCTGCGACATGGTAACAGTAGGTTGTTTGACTTCAGAAGAAGCAACTGAGGATATTGAAATCTCTATGGCTGCTCTAGAAGGTCGTCCCCCTGAGCTGCAGGGTCGCAGTAGCCCAAATAAAACTGTGATCATGAAGTAGCTTAGAGTGGTGTAGGGGAGATAATATACCTTTAATTGATTTATTAATTTTTCAAGGAACTAATATATTTTTTCCTTTTTGGAAGGATGAAACATATCATTTGCATGCATTTAAAGACTATCTATTTGTCCCTAAAATGCCATTCCTCGGAATGGCATTTTAGATGTATGACAAGATATTATATATTATTCTAAATAAATACTTTTATGTTTCATATGATTTGTGCTAAAATCGAATATATAAAAATATATAAACTACAATTAAGGGTGTGGAATATGCAAAATTATGGTTTACCAAATAAACAGGGACTTTACGATCCAGCATTAGAACATGATGCATGTGGTATGGGATTTGTCGTTAATATTAAAGGTGATAGATCCAATGACATTGTAGCCGACGCTTTAACTGTACTGGAAAACTTAAGTCATAGAGGAGCAAGCGGATCAGATGAAAATACAGGTGATGGCGCCGGAATACTAGTTCAGATTCCTCACGATTTTTTTCAGAGAGAATGTGACGTTTTAGGTTTTGCTTTGCCTGAAAAAGGAAACTATGGCGTGGGTATGATTTTCGCACACAAGTATGATGATTTCAGACAAACGCAAATGGAGACCTTTGAAAAAATTGTTCATGAAGAAGGTCAAAAAATCCTAGGCTGGAGGGAAGTACCTATTGATAAAACTACAATAGGAGAAACCGCAAAAGCTGTAATGCCAAGATTCATCCAGGTTTTTATCGAGAAGGATGCTGGAATATGGGATGAAATGGATTTTGAAAGAAAACTTTATATTATAAGGAAAAGAGCAGAAAAGATCATTTCACCGATGAGTGAAGACAAAGGGGGCATATTTTATATCTCTAGTCTTTCATCAAAGACCATCGTTTATAAAGGTATGCTTACAGCAGAGCAGCTTAGAAATTTCTATCTCGACCTTTCGGATCTTGATTTTGTATCAGCACTTGCTATGGTTCATTCAAGGTTCAGTACAAACACTTTTCCAAGCTGGGAAAGGGCTCATCCCAATAGGTATATTGTCCACAATGGTGAAATAAATACAATAAGAGGTAACGTAAACTGGATGAAGGCAAGGCAGAAATGTATTGATTCACCAATTTTTGATGATATTTCAAAAGTATACCCAATAGTTGATGAATCAGGTAGTGACTCTTCAATGTTCGACAACAGCCTTGAATTTATTTATCTTACAGGAAGGTCACTCCCTCATGCAGTGATGATGATGATTCCTGAACCATGGGAAAAGAATAAACTGATGTCCAAGGAAAAGAAGGATTTCTACGAGTTCCAAAACTTTATAATGGAACCTTGGGACGGTCCCGCTGCTATCGCTTTCACTGATGGTGAGGTAATAGGAGGAATGCTTGACAGAAACGGACTACGTCCATCAAGGTATTATGTAACAAAAGATGACAAGGTTATTCTGGCTTCTGAGGTTGGTGTAGTTGATATAAAGCCTGAAAATGTAAAATATAAAGGCAGACTCGAACCAGGCAAAATGCTGCTCATCGATACCAAAGCAAAGAGAATTATCTCAGATGAGGAAATAAAGGACAGTGTATCAAAACTATATCCATATGAAGAATTGAACAAAAGACATGTATTTAAGCTCAGTGATATGCCTTTTGAGAAATTGAAGGTAGAGAAGGTAAGAGAAGATCTTTTAAAGCAACAGAAGGCATTTGGTTATACTTATGAGGATATAAATAAAATAATTCAGCCTATGGCTGTTCAAGGAGCAGATCCAGTTGGAGCAATGGGTATGGACACACCGCTGGCTGTATTATCTGAGAAACCACAGATGCTGTACCTTTATTTTAAGCAGCTATTTGCACAGGTTACCAATCCTCCTATTGACGGAATAAGGGAAGAGATAGTAACTTCAAGCAGCATCCTGCTAGGGAATGCTGGAAATCTATTGGAGCCCGATAAGAAACAAACAGCCAGCGTTTTTTTAGAGCATCCGATATTAACGAATGAACAGTTTAATACAATTAAGAACCTAAATAATGATACGTTTAAAGCAACTACAATTTCCATTCTTTATAAAGCCATAGACGGGGTAAAAGCTATGGAAAAGGTGCTAATCAGGATTTTCAGGGAAGCTGACAAGGCCATAAGTCAAGGGGCTAATATCATGATACTTTCTGATAGAGGTGTAAATGAGAATTTAGCTGCAATTCCTGCACTTTTGGCATCTTCTGGACTTCACCACCACTTGATCAGAAAAGAGATCAGGACTAATGTGGGAATTGTACTGGAATCAGGTGAGCCCAGGGAAGTACACCATTTCTGTACACTGATAGGTTATGGAGTAACTGCAATAAATCCTTATATAGCATATGAAACTATCAAAGATCTTTCTGAAAAAGGATTACTTGGTGAAATGTCATATGAGGAGGGCAAAAAGAACTTCATTAAGGGTTCAGTAAAAGGTATTCTTAAGGTATTGACTAAAATGGGAATATCTACGATGCGAAGCTACCACGGAGCCCAAATATTTGAAGCAGTGGGTCTTAAAAAGGACCTTATTGATAAATATTTTACTATGACACCATCTAGATTAGAAGGTATAGGACTTGAAGAAATAGCTATTGAAAATCAAATGAGGCATGAGAGTGCATATAATGAAGATTCACCTTATACTGATACCCTTGAAATAGGAGGAACTTTCCAATGCAAGAATGATGGAGAACTCCATCTTTACAATCCCGAAACCCTCTATATGCTCCAGAAATCATGCAGAGAAGGAAATTACAATCTCTTTAAGTCTTATACTAAAAAGATAAACGAAGAGGAAATAATTACATTAAGGAATCTGCTTGAATTCAATTATAATACCAGCGATACCATTCCTGTTGAAGAAGTAGAATCAGTTGATTCAATAGTCCGGAGGTTTAAGACTGGAGCTATGTCTTACGGCTCCATCAGCAAGGAAGCTCATGAATGTATGGCTATTGCCATGAACAGACTCGGTGGAAAGAGCAACACTGGTGAAGGCGGAGAGGACAGCGAAAGATTCAAGTTAATGGAAAATGGAGACTCTAAAAAAAGCGCAATTAAGCAGGTTGCCTCAGGACGTTTCGGTGTTACCAGTAACTACCTCGTAAATGCTCAAGAGATACAGATAAAAATGGCTCAGGGAGCAAAACCAGGTGAAGGAGGACAGCTACCAGGACGAAAGGTTTATCCGGAAATTGCCAAGGTAAGGCATTCAACTCCAGGTGTAGATCTTATTTCACCACCACCGCATCATGATATTTATTCCATCGAAGATCTGGCTGAGCTTATCCACGACTTGAAAAATGCAAACAAGGATGCAAGGATAAACGTAAAGCTGGTATCTGAAGTTGGCGTAGGTACTATTGCTGCAGGTGTAGCTAAAGGAAAAGCCGATGTAATCCTTATCAGTGGATACGACGGTGGAACTGGCGCTTCTCCATGGACAAGCATAAAAAATACAGGGCTTCCATGGGAGCTTGGACTTGCTGAGACTCATCAGACCTTGGTTCTGAACAAGCTGAGAGACAGGGTGGTTCTGGAAACTGATGGAAAGCTGCTCTCGGGAAAAGATGTTGTAGTTGCTGCGATGCTTGGAGCAGAAGAATACGGATTTGCAACTACTCCGATTATTGTACTGGGATGTCTAATGATGAGGGTTTGTAACCTCAACACATGTCCTGTAGGTATAGCTACTCAGAATAAAGAACTAAGAAAAAATTTCACAGGAAAGCCTGAATATGTTGAGAACTTCATGAGATTTATTGCTCAGGAGATGCGCGAAATCATGGCTAAGCTGGGCTTTAAGACAATAACTGAAATGGTTGGACGTACAGACAGACTGAGAGCCAAAGATAATATCAAGCACTGGAAAGCTTCTAAATTAGATCTTTCCTCGATTTTGTATCAGCCTTATGCTGGTGCTGATGTAGGCAGATTCAATACGCAATCACAGAATCATATGCTAGAAAAATCATTAGGAATGAAAAAGCTTCTCAGAATGTGCAAACCTGCGCTTGAAAATAAGAAACCTATAAGAGCTAAACTTAAGATTAATAATGTAGACAGGGTTGTAGGTACGCTTATCGGAAGCGAGATTTCCAAGAGATATGGTGAAGATGGACTTCCAGAAGATACAATAAAGCTTACCTTTGTAGGCTCTGCAGGACAAAGCTTTGGAGCATTTGTACCGAAAGGAATGACACTTGAACTTGAAGGAGATTCGAACGATTATATAGGAAAAGGTCTTTCTGGTGGTAAAATTATTGTGTATCCGCCAAAAGCATCTGATTATGAGCCTGAGAAAAATATCCTTATAGGAAATGTGGCTTTCTACGGGGCGACTGAAGGAGAGGCTTATATTAATGGTATAGCCGGTGAAAGATTCTGTGTAAGGAACAGCGGTATAAAAGCGGTTGTTGAAGGAGTGGGTGACCATGGCTGTGAATACATGACGGGTGGCAAAGTGGTAATAATGGGTAAAACAGGAAGAAACTTTGCTGCTGGAATGTCTGGCGGGTTAGCCTACATTTTGGATTTTGACGAAAGATACTGCAATAAATCTTTGGTAATACTTGAAGAAATAGACTCTGAAGAGGAAATGAAAGAGATAAAGGAAATGATTGAGAAGCATGTTGAGTACACGGGTAGTCCTCAGGGTAGTAAAGTTCTTGCTGACTGGAATAACTATTCACAGAGATTTACCAAGGTAATACCTAAGGATTACAAACAAATGCTTGAAAATATAGACAAGGCTCATAAGGCGGGCTTGAGCGGTGATGAAGCCCTGATGGCCGCATTTGAAGAAAAATTTAAAATTGATTAATGGATTATAGGAAATTAAGGTGGGAATTACAATGGGAAAAGTTACTGGATTTTTAGAGTATGAAAGAATTGATCCGAAAAAACGAACTCCAAAAGAAAGAATCAAAGACTGGGAGGAAATACGGCTTCCTAGGGATACTGAGGTTGTAAAAACACAGGCGGCGAGATGTATGAACTGTGGAATTCCTTTCTGCCATGGAGGAGTGCTTTTAAACGGTATGGCGGCAGGCTGTCCTGTACACAATCTTATTCCGGAATGGAATGATTTAGTTTATAAGGGACAGTGGAAGGAAGCTTACAAAAGACTTATAAGAGCAAATCCTTTCCCAGAATTTACTTCAAGAGTATGCCCGGCGCCATGTGAAGGTTCGTGTACTGAAGGCTATAATATGGAGTCTGTTACAATCAGCAGTATTGAATACGAGATCATTGAGAAAGCTTTTGCGCAGGGCTGGGTAGTGGCAAAGAAAGCCAAAGAAACAGGAAAGAAAATTGCTGTTGTAGGCTCAGGTCCTTCAGGAATGTCAACTGCATATTATCTAAATATTGTAGGGCATGATGTGACTGTGTATGAGAGAAACGACAGAGCTGGCGGACTGATGATGTACGGTATTCCAAATATGAAGCTGGATAAAAGAATCATAGAGAGACGTATTGATCTAATGAAGGTGTCAGGGATTAAATTTATACTGGGTACAGAAGTTGGTAAAGATATAAGCGCGCAGGAATTGGCTGACAAGTATGATGCAGTTGTGCTATGCGCGGGTGCAACTAAAGCACGGGGACTTGAGGTTGAAGGAAAAGGACTTAAGGGAGTTTACTTTGCGGTAGATTTTCTGAAGGCTAATACCAAATGCCTTCTTGATTCAAATTTTGAGGATGGAAACTATATTAGTACCAAAGGTAAGAATGTTATTATCATTGGTGGAGGGGATACAGGGACTGACTGTGTAGCCACTTCAATAAGACATGATTGCGAGAGTGTTTACCAGTTTGAAATAATGCCTGAGCCTCCTTCCAAGAGAATTGAAAAGTCTAATCCATGGCCTGAATGGCCAAAGAAACTTAAAGTGGATTACGGTCAGGAAGAGGCAATAAGCCTGACTGGAAAGGATCCTAGAAATTACCTGATATCCACTAAAAAGATTGTAGGAAATGAAAACGGTGAGGTAAAAGAGGTTCATACAGTAGAAGTTATCTGGGGAAAGAATGCCTATGGAAGATTTGGTCCACAGGAAGTTCCTGGCAGCGAAAAAGTATGGAAAGCCGACCTCGTGCTTCTTGCTATGGGATTTTTGGGCCCGGAAGATACTATTCCAAATGAGCTAAAGCTTGAGAGAGATGCTAGAAGCAATGTGAACGCGGAATACGAGCTTTTCCAGACAAATGTCGATAAAGTATTTACTGCTGGAGATATGAGAAGAGGTCAGAGCCTGGTTGTTTGGGCTATTCAGGAGGGAAAGCTTGCCGCAAGAGAAGTCGATAAACACCTCATGGGTAAAACTGTGATTAAATAGCAGATTTGGGGAAAGCCACAGCTGAAATGGTTGTGGGTTTTTCAACGGAATAGTAAGTTTTATTGAAATATATGTCATAATAATTATAGGGGTGAAGCATGAATAGTCAAAATCTAGTATGTGTACACAAAGGAATATGTCATCTAGGAGAAGGACCTATATGGAACGTAAAGCAGCAAAAGCTATTCTGGACAGATATTATTAAGCGGGAGATTTGGATATACGATCCAGTTGGAAATAGCAGCAGGATTTTCTGGAAGGGAAACTTGCAGGTTGGTGGTTTTGCTTTCACACGGAGGGGTGCAATTGTTTTGTGCTCAGATAAAGGTATATACCTGCTTAATATTAATTCTGATGGTCTACCAAATACTGAACCTAGCCTTTTATTTGATATTCCACTCTCGGAAAATGAAATGTTCAATGACATTACTGTTGACCCAGAAGGTCGTATTTTTGCAGGCACTGTTTCAAGACCGGATTTTACAAATGGAACATTGTATTGTATTGAGAAGAGGAAAAATCCTGTAGTAGTATTGAACAATTTATATTGTTCCAATGGAATGACTTTTTCCTTGGATGAAAAGTACTTTTTTCATACTGACAGTAACCTAAAAAGAATTACGAAATATGACTATGACAGTAGAACGGGTGAAATAAGTAACCCAGGCATATATTTTCAAGGAACTTCTGAAATAGGTTCGCCAGATGGGATAACATTAGATAGTCAAAATCACATGTGGGTTGCTTTCTGGGGAGGGTCATGTGTTCGCAGATTGGATACCGCAGGTAAAGTAGTAGCTGAGATTTCATTACCAGTAAAACAGCCTTCAAGTGTTATGTTTGGAGGGTACGATTTAAATGAGCTGTATATTACTTCTGCTTGTGAAAATGCTGATAATATAAGCACAGGTTATTGTAATGACGGGACTTTTTTAGGAGGTCCTTTATATAAAATTTGCCCAGGGGTCACTGGACGGGCAGAATGGCTGGCTGATTTTTAAACTAGAGTATGATATAATGAGTAATGAGTAATGAGTAATGGGTAATGAAAAATGAAAAATAATACTGCTTAAAATCAAGGAGGCAAAACATCATGCAATATCGTGTTTTAGGAAATACGGGAGTTAAGATATCTACATTGGGATTTGGATCAATGAGACTTCCTCAAGTCAATGTTGACGGCAAAATGGTTTTTGATAGCGATGAGAGCGTTCGTATTATTCACAAGGCTTTTGAATTAGGTGTAAATTATATAGATACTGCTCCATATTACTGTGACTCAGAAAGTGAGACTATAGTAGGAAAAGCAATTAAAGGTTGGAGAGATAAAGTGTATCTGTCGACAAAAAATCCTATTGAAGATGATTCTGGTGTTCATTACAGAGAGCGTCTTGAAAAGTCACTAAAAAAACTTGATACGGATTATATTGATTTTTACCATATGTGGGGCATAAGTTGGGAAGCATTTGAACAGAAAATCAATGTAAAAGAAGGTCCACTAATGCAGGCTATAAAGGCAAAGAATGAGGGCTTGATAAAGCACATTTCATTTTCCTTTCATGATAAACCTGAAAATATGATAAAGCTTATTGACACAGGGTATTTTGAAACAGTACTATGCCAGTACAACATGCTTGACAGAAGTAATGAACAAGCAATAGCCTATGCACATGAAAAGGGACTTGGAGTTGTAATTATGGGGCCGGTGGGTGGAGGCAAGCTTGGAACACCTTCTGATGTAATTCAAAAACTTATTCCCGGCGGTGCCAAAAGCAGCGCAGAATTGGCTTTGAGATTTGTAATTTCTAATACTAATGTTACCTGTGCTCTTTCTGGAATGGGAAGTATGAGTATGGTAGAAGAAAATGTGGAAACAGCATCAAATGAAATGAAACTTAGTGATAAAGAGATTACAGATGTTAATGTTGCGATGGAGCAAAACAAAAAACTGTCGGAGCTTTATTGCACTGGCTGTAATTATTGCATGCCTTGCCCTCAGGGAGTTAACATCCCGCTTAACTTCCAGCTGATGAATTACCATCGTGTATATAAAATATCGGAATATGCAAGAGAAGAATATAAAAAAATCGGTACAGTTGATCATATGAAGGGAAAGAGAGCGGATGAATGTATTGAGTGTGGATTGTGTGAAGAAAAGTGTCCACAGAAAATAGAGATTCGCAAACAGTTAAAAGAAACAGCTGAAGCACTGGGTTAAATATTTGTAAAGGTGGATAACGAGTTCTAAGCTTTGGAGGGATTAAAGACTTCCGCTAAAGTTTAGAACTCTATTTATGTGATAAACTATTGGAAGTCGTACTTTATGGAACTCTACCTTGCTGCATGCCGAACAAATTCTGGCGGTACAGATAAACACCAGCTGAATTGGTTGTATAATTTGATAGTGCTAAATCTACACCTTTGTTTATAGCAACCTTACCTTTCTGAGGCGAATTTGAAGTGTTACCCCATATAAGATAAGGCGATACGTCAAAAGTCCAGTGTGCATTAATGCTACGTATTCCTGCAGCATAGTTAAAGGTACCCATGTTTATTGGGTCATTGTTTTCATCAAGCAGAATGCCTTTTTTATTGTAAACTGCTTCAAAATAGCCGTCACAAGATAAGAATTTTAGGTTATATTCGCCATCAGTTCCCTGGATATGGTAAGCCGAACTACCAATACTAAGTAATCTCCATTGTTTATTAACTGGAAGTCTTTTATTTAAAAGCATTAATTCTTTAAGGCTTTTAGGAACTCTATTTAACTTATTCCTAAAGTAGTTCATCTGCATATCAACAGAGCCTATTTTATATACAAGAGAACTTACTAATTGATGGAATCTTAAAATATTATTTGGGTCATTATTGTCAAGCTCACTACCGTTTTTGTTTACGGCATTCATAATTACAGAAAGTGCACTTCGGTTTCCGGATGTTTTAGCGATGTACTGAATATTGTTTACATATTCAACGCTACCCAAAACGAAAAATTTGTTACTTGTAAAGGTAGTACTTGTTAAGGTATTATCATTATTTGTATATATGGTTTTAGTACAGGCCGTAAATAAAAAACCCAATATTAGAGTTTGTATTAATAATTTTATCTTCATATAATATCCCATTTAATAAATGCACTTATGATTAAACTAATTATTAACATTTATTTCCTTTCCACGAAACGGACATAAAATCCAATAAGATAAGAATATCCAAAATAAAAAAAATAAAACGTAGAAAATAATTGTAAAATTATTAACCAATGTTTTATTGTATGCGTGGAGTTTATTAAAAGATAATAATAATTATTTTAAGGAACAAATTTATATGAAAAATACAAATTTAATCCTTTTGAAGTGACTATATGCTTTTTCATTTGTAATATTATTTAAACCTAACAAAAGCCCTGCAAATTGAACTAATCCCTGTCTGCTATGCAGGGATTAGTTCAATTTGCAGGGCTTTTAAAAATATAATATCATTTTTACTTTTTGTTTAATCCAGCATTTAACTTTTGTATCTTCTTCTTAAGTACAATGTATTGCGTTAACCAAATTGTTACATAGATTGAGATAAAAGTTGAAGCAAAAATAATAATTGAAACTGGCTTTATCTCTATCCAGCCTAAATAGATAGCTGTTGGAAAATATACAACTGCTATTGATATAAAATGTAGTTAAAAATGGAGTTGCGGACGACAATCAATTGATGGGTTCTGGACGTGTTTTAAGCAGAAAATAAGCTCGGCATGTTTTTAGTATATAAATTTTATTCAGAGATTTGCATACCTGTGGTAAGAAAATAAGCTGTATATTATCAAATGGGCTGCAACAGAATGTAAAAGATTCTGTTGCAGTCCATTTGAATTTCAAAAATTTAGTTTTTATAATTCTAATATAAATATTTACTTGAATTTAGAGTACCCCTAATAGTTATATCAAAAAGCTTAACACGAGTTGACATAACGCAACATTATTGTTAACATAATGTTGCGACTCATAAAAATTTCTTCCTTCGAAATGGGAAGTTATTGTTTAGTTATTTCTAAGGGAGCAGGTAATACGATGAAGAGGTTATTGCAAAAATGGAAATTAATTTTAGTTTTGGTGGTCTTTGCGATGATTTTCACCGGCGTAATTAGTCTTATCATATCTGGTGACAAGCCTGACGGAAGTTCACCTACGGCACCCACAAAGTTGGGGGAAGAATCAGCAACTGAAAATTCTGCATTACCTTTACCAATACCCACACCAACACCCACAACAAAAGCAGTGAAAATGGTGGGTTACTATGCAGCTTGGGCGGCATACTTAGGCTATACTCCAGATAAGATTGATGCAAGCAAGCTGACGCATATCAATTATGCTTTTGCAAATATAGGAAGTGATCTTAAAATTGAACTGGGATATCCTGATGTAGACACCTCAAATTTTAGCAAACTGAATACTCTAAAGCAAGCGCATCCAGGTCTTAAAACATTAATTTCTGTTGGAGGCTGGGCTTGGTCAGGCAAGTTTTCTGATATGGCTCTTACCGAAGCGTCGAGAACTACTTTTGCAGATAGTTGTGTAGACTTTATAGTTAAATATGGATTTAACGGTGTTGACATAGATTGGGAATATCCTGTTAGCGGAGGGATGTCAACAAATATAAAAAGGCCTGAAGACAAGCATAACTTTACACTTTTACTTAAAAAATTGCGTGAAAAGCTCAATGCTCGAAGCTTGCTTGATGGGAAGCAATATTTGCTCACTATTGCAGGTGCTGATGGAAGAGGGTATGCAAATAACACTGAACTAGGTATTGTCCAACAATATCTTGATTATGCAAATATAATGACCTACGACATTAATGGAACATGGGGCGGGTATACCGACTTCAATGCACCATTATATAATAATAGTGATATTTCTCCACAGAATAAGTGGAGTGCTGATTCATCAGTCAATGCATGGCTGAAGGCAGGGTTACCAGCAGAAAAGCTTATTGTTGGAGTACCTTTCTATGGGTATAAATATAACTCCGTTAAGAATGCCAATAACGGATTATATCAAACTTTCTCAGGAGGTTCAGCGATAAGCTATGCAAATATTGCTACCAATTTCTTGAAGGCACCTGAGTATGTGAGGTACTTCCATCAGCAATCCATGGTACCTTGGCTGTTTAATGGCTCAACCTTTATAAGCTATGAAGATGAAAAGTCAATTGGGCAGAAAGCTCTATATATTAAGTCTAAAGGTTTGGGTGGAGCAGCAATATGGGAAATAAGCCAGGATCCTAACAGAATTCTGCTGGGTGCTTTGTATAAAGGCTTAAAGTAATAAATAGATCACAAGTTGCATTGTAGAGTCCAGAAATCTTTATGTGTTAAGGATTTCTGGACTTTCCATTTGAGTGCGAGGACAGTTTATGTTTACACTGTAGTAACAAAATATATTTGGACTGAATATTGATAGATAAGAACACTTTATTCTATAAAATAAAGTATTTGAAGATAAAGAAAAATATGGTATAATTCGTAGATATTATTTATTGAGACAAATAAAATGTTACTATGAGAACATTAAGTAGCATTGTCGTCAGTTGTAATAACGCGATTTTTGATTTAAATGTGAAATGAGAAATGAGAAAGGATAAACAAATTGGACAATTTAAACACAAAAGTAAAGGTAGCTATGCTATCTGTGCTATCAAATACAACACTAATTATTCTGAAACTCATTGCAGGCTTGTTAAGTGGTTCTGTAAGTATAATTTCAGAAGCTATACATTCTTCAATGGATCTTGTTGCATCAATCATTGCACTTTTTTCTGTGAAAGTTTCATCGAAGCCAGCAGATAAAGAACACCCATATGGTCATGGCAAGATTGAAAATGTTTCAGGTGTATTAGAAGGATTACTTATATTTGTAGCAGCATTCCTAATTATTAAAGAAGCTATATTAAAGATACTTAATCCAACAGAAGTATCCCAAGCTTATATTGGAATTGCTGTCATGGGTATATCTTCAGTAGTGAATATTATAGTATCAAGAACACTTTATAAAGTTGCGAAGAGAGAAGAATCTGTCGCCCTTGAGGCAGATGCCTTACATTTAAAAACCGATGTTTATACCTCGGCGGGAGTTGCTGTTGGACTACTGTTGATGACAATTACAGGTATTAAGATTCTTGATCCAATCACTGCTATCTTGGTTGCTTTGCTGATAGTAAAAGAAGCTTGGTCGCTTTGTCGAAATGCTTTAAGCCCATTACTGGATGCTAGCCTTACAGAAGAAGAAGAATCAAAAATTGAAGAAATTCTTGGGACATATAATGAAAGGATTAAGGAATACCACAAGCTCCGAACAAGAAAATCAGGGAATATAAAATATATTGATTTTCATTTGATTGTCGATGGAAGTACTACCGTTGCTGAATCACACGCTCTGAGTGAGGAAATACAGAAAGAACTTGAATACAAAATTAAAAACACCAATGTGAGTATTCATATTGAACCAGTAAAAGCTTGACTAACATAAGGAATACATTTTCTTGGTATAAACATGAAGATATTACAAACTCAATAAAAAAGGTAACAGTATCTAAAATTTAATACTGTCACCTCTTTTGTGAATATAGCATAGAAATTCCTATCCCACAAACTGTGATAATTCCATGTTGAATTTATCTTGTTCCTCAAAGAACAATGAATGTCCACTCTGTTCAAAAGGGACGAGCTTGGAGTTTTTAATTCCTTTTTTCATAGCTTCTGCCAATGGGAATAGACAAACTTTGTCATGGATTCCATGGAGAATTAAAGTTGGAACCTGTATTTTGGCAAGGTCAGAAAACAAGCTTTCATCTCTAAAGGTCATTGCACATGACGCAGTAGCCCACCCAGGTGATTCAAAACCCAATTGGAAAAACCAATCCGATAAAGCTGGAGTTATAGGCTGGTAGAAGAACATGGGGGCAGTATCCCTAAGCATTTGGGGATGGTTAGTATAGGTTGCTTGAATAATTTTAGTTACTGCTTCCTTTGGAACTCCAAATGGAAAATCCGGACGCATAGTAAGACTTGGAGCAGCGGCTCCAAAAAGTGCAAGTTTTGCTACACCATACCCGTTGTAGCGAGCCATGTAGCGGATTGCGGTTGCTCCACCCATAGAATGACCAGCAAGTGTGAAATTCTTGAGTTTGAGTGCATCAACCACACTCCGAACATCATCAGCCAATCGATTATAGTCATAGCCGGTTAAGGGTTTGCTGGAATTGCCGGAGCCCCTCACATCAATACCTATGCATCTATACCCCATTTTAGGTAACTGATTAAATTGATATTCAAATGCTCTATGGCTAAGGGGCCATCCATGTATAAATAAGATTGTCTTCCTTCCAAGTGGGTTGATGTCATTTACATAAATATTTACATCTGGTTCAACTTTCACAAAATAATCCAATTTGGTACCTCCAAAAATAAAATTCTATTCAGTAACATATTATTCATTTGATATAAATAGGGTGAATTATTTGTCCAATTTATGTGATTTGTTATGTGTGCAGTGGAATATATTACTTGCGTTAGAGATCATTCTAATTAAAATTGAATGTATAACATAAAACTGATATTATAATGATTATGATATTAAATTTGGAAATGGAGTGAATATTATTGGAAAAAAATATACTTGTACTTATTCCAGTTAATGCAGAGCACAAAAGATTTTTAGAAGAGAAAGCACCTTCTTCCAGCTTTATATACTCAACCTATGAAACAGTTGATTTAGCACAAATGCAAAATGCTAATATTATAATAGGAAATCCACCAATTGAAATGATAAAGGGTTCTAAAAAGTTAGATTGGGTGCAACTTAACAGCGCTGGAGTTGGTGATTATACAAAGGATGATGCACTGCCAGGCCGTGTGATTTTGACGAATGCAAGTGGAGCCTATGGTCTTGCTATATCTGAGCATATGCTTGGTGTTTTATTGGAACTTTATAAAAATCTTCATTTATACAGAGATAATCAGGCCCAAGCAAATTGGGAATATAAAGGATCGGTGAAATCAATTTATAATTCTACTGCCTTAATTGTAGGAGCTGGAGATATTGGCAGTGAATTTGCCAAAAGATTAAAAGCACTTGGTGCTTATACAATAGGGATCAGGCGAAAAGATAGCAATAAGCCTAGTTTTCTGGATGAGCTTCATTTTATGGATAAAATACAAGAATTACTGCCACGTGCAGATATTGTTGCTTTGAGCCTACCGGGAACAAGTATTACAAATAAGATTATTAATACGGAAACTTTAAAACTGATGAAGAAAGATGCGGTATTAATTAATGTCGGACGTGGAACGGCTATTGATACCGAGGCACTGTGCGATGCGCTGGAGAACGGACAGCTTTTAGGAGCAGCTTTAGATGTCACTGACCCGGAGCCACTACCAAAGGAACACAGGTTGTGGAAAATAAAAAATGCTATTATTACGCCTCACGTATCAGGAGGATATAGCTTGCAGGAAACACAGGAACGGATTATAAGAATAAGTGCAAACAATCTGGAGGCTTTCATTAATGGCAGAAGCCTTGCAAATATTATAGATAGTTCAGCAGGATATTAATAAAATTTAAAATATAATGTAAAGGGTACATACTATTGAATATTATGGTTTGTACCCTTTAATCATATTTATTCTTATCGACAATGTATTTTGATACATTCATTTTAAAGGTGATACACTTCAAATATTAAACAAATAATTTATAAATGACTGTAACGAAACTAGTTTTTTTAGGATATATAAGTGGAGGCAGGTGAGAAGGTGAAGGAATTGGATGAAATTTACAACGAATATGCTGAGGATGTTTTTAAATACGTATACTGCCTTTGTAAAAATCGTACACTTGCAGAAGAGCTTACCCAGGAAACATTTTATCAGGCCGTAAAATCAATTAATCGTTATAACGGGAACTGTAAAATGTTGGTTTGGCTTTGTCAGATAGCAAAATTTTCATACTACAAATATCTTGAAAAACACAAAAATGAGATATTAATAGATAATGATGAATGCAAAAATATATTGGGAGATCATAACGTTGAAGAAACTTTAATTCAGGCTGAGGATAAAATTTATATTTTTAAAGAAATACATTTACTTGAGGAACCCTATAGAGAAGTGTTCCTCCTGAGAGTACTTGGAGACTTGAGTTTTAAGAATATCAGCGATATTCTAGGTAAAAATGAAAATTGGGCAAGAGTTACATATTATAGAGCAAAATTAAAGATTAAAGAAAGTGGGTACGGAGAATGAATGTAAAATGTAATGTAATTAGAGATTTGCTGCCCTTGTATACTGACGAATTGCTGTCTGATGATTCAAAGGAGCTGATTGAAAAGCATATCAAGGATTGTGATGAATGTTCGAATACATTAAAACTTATGAAGGAAGAAATTGAAATTATCGATAAAGCTAAGTTAGAAAAAAATATCAAGTCACAAAAGCCATTTAGAAAACTAAAGAAAAATATTATTATACTATCAGTTTTTCTGATAATTTTGTCGCTATTGCTAGGCATATTTATATCAAGCCCACAAGGTACATTCAATCTGGAGGCAATAGCTGCTCGGAGGACTATTGATAAAATGTTAAATCTTGTTGAGGAAAAAAGATACGATGAGGCCTTTGAATATGTATATTATTTTGATAAGGCAACAGATATAACTCCCAGTTTGAGTTATGAAGAAGCTAAAAAATTATGGATTGAACGTTTTAAAGAGTTTGACTTAAAATCTACTGACAAGATTACATGGCATCGAAATATTACTACTCGAATGGAAGACGGGTACCTGAAAGGATCTGTTGAAATACAAATAAAAAATCCATATAATGATGATTTCATGCTTACTGATATTTGGTTTTCCAAAGCTGAAGCTGATGGAAAATGGCGTATAGGAAATTTCTATAATAGCCAGCTAAGATACACCTTTGAAATTGTTTTGAGCGGTAACCTTACAGAACAAGATAGAAAGCAAAATTATATAGGAAAATAAAGCGTTAAAAGTGTGTAGGAATAAATTTACATAAATCGGTTGACAATATTAATATTGTCAACCGATTTGTCGTTAGGCTTCAACAAGCTTACCTGATTAATGATATCTAAGTTTCAAGGGGTATTACTCCCTCTGAAATTAGGAATTATTATCCGAGGTGGTAGAGCCAGTATCTCTGTACTTATAGAAGTCGGAGTATTAACGATGGAAGGAATCGGATAAACAGAGTTCTTGGATTCAGGGGGAGTTTTTACTCCCTCTAAATCTTAGAAATCGTTGTCCAGGGTCATAGCGCCGCTTATCTCCCACTTGTAGAAGCGGGAGTATTAGCGGCGGTAGACATCGGATAAATTTACATGCAGAAATTGTCGAATAAAAGCTTTTAGCAATTTGGGATTTATGTTACAGTTGTAGTTGTAGTAACTATATACAGGTTAGAATTAGAAAAACACATTTATAAATACATGTATTTTGAGGTTTGATTTGTATCATATACTTATATGTATTCATAGTATAAATTAAAAAGAATGAAATATAGGTTATTCTGGCATAAAAAGACCACAGCTCTACGCTTAAGGGAGAACTTAAATAAATGGAGAATCGTAAAAACTGGTTTACTTATATATATTTGACGATATTTAGTATATTTATGGGTTACACTTTGTTTAGTGGAATTTTGAATATAGGATTCTCTACTCGATACCCATTCCTTTGGTATGGAGGGATTCTTGCAGCAATGGGCGCATTATGGTTAGTTGCTAATGCATTTGGTTTCCTATTATCTCGCTTTGATTTGCATAGACTTGTAATAAAAAATAAACAATACAATGTTATTCTAGAGAGCATATTTGTTGTTGCAGTACTGATGGTAGGAGCAGGGCTACGTGTATGGGTAATTCAAAACTTACCTATTGCTCCAGCTTCGGACTACCAGACCTATTATCAGGTTGCGACATTGCTTTCACAGGGCAACTTGATAAAAGATGGAGTCGGACTTTGCAACTATATTTCTGAATTTCCACATGTAATAGGGTATTCATATATCTTATCCAAAATTTTTTGGATTTTTGGTGCGTCGGTATCTGCAGGGCTCTATTTCAATTTGGCTGCAAGCTTAATTAGTATATTCTTAGCCTATCGAATTGCACGTCTTATTTGTGGGAAAGTAGGAGGAATGATTGCGCTAGTGTTGGTGGCTTTCTGGCCGTCACAGATTTTGTATATCAATCATTTGGCATCAGAACCTGTGTTTACCTGCATGATGCTTTTTTCAGTGTGGCTTGCTGTATATTTATTTAAATATCCACTTGAGACTGGCAAAGCATCAGTTTGTCTGTTTTTAAATATTGCGTTAGGAATATCTTTGGCTTTAGGCAGTGCTGTACGTCCAATGTCGATGATTTTGTTGTTTGCAATTATTCTGTGCCTTCTACCCTACAAAATCAAAATTTATGAACACAAAAGTAGTGTTGGATTAATTAAGAAAAGTATGTCTAAGGGATGGGTTCGTGTTATTGTTATCTTAATCAGCTATGTATTATGTTCTCAAATTATATCTGGAGCAATTTCTAGAACTATTGACCGTGAACTGCCAGGTAGTAGCGTTTCTTTTGGTTATAACCTTATGGTTGGGTTGAATATAGATTCTAAAGGCGCTTGGAATGAACCCGATGCTATGCTGATGAATGATAAATTGGTGGAGACTGATTCTGCAGTAGAGGCACACAAAGCTGCTAGAGGTGAAGCTTTCAAACGAATTACGAAAGACCCAATAGGAATAGCAAATTTGGCTTTGGAAAAATACACATTATTATGGAAAGATGATGATTATGCATCATCTTGGAACATATTATTTATGGAACAGCAGAACAATTTGACACCAGAGAGAAAAGCATTAATAAATGGCTTGATTCCGTGGAATAATATTTATTATCTGCTGTGTGTGTTTTTTTCACTTTTGGCGGGTATATCACTTTGGTATAGAAAAAAGGTTGGATCAGAGCAAATATTGATTTTGTTTTTTATTGGTACGGCTATGCTTCATATGATATTGGAAAGTCAAAACCGATATCACTACAATATATTGCCCGTTTTTGCAATACTTGCTGCTAGCGGAATCATTGAGATTTTTCGTCATTATGCCAAAAAAACTAGCACTATCAAGCCGGATGAAACTTCTGAAGCACAGCAAGAGCTTGCAGCAGTACAGGAGGAAAATTTAGCTGATCAGGAACCTGTAGAAGCTAAAGACAACAAGTTTGATATGCTAAGTGCAATTAAGGATGGGCATGTGATTGTCACTATATCAGAGGCGTATCTGAAAAGTGTACAACAAAGCGAAATATTAGATGAAAATTTAGGACATAGACAGAGTTATTAGATATCGGATTATTGGTAATCGGAGGAAAATAAGAATGAATTTTTCTTCTCTAAGAAAAATAGAAAAAGTTATTACCGTAGCTTTAGTACTTATGATTGTGGTTTCCATAGTGGTAATAACAGTCTGGTGGATGTCACTTCATAATAGTAGTGGAGAAAAGCAAGTAAATGTAGAATCAAGTGCTCAAGGAATAAAGACTGTAGAAACTGATTTGGCACAAAAGCTAGATTTACTGCCTGACAAATACACTCTTAATCAAAGCTTGCCAGATTTGACCTTTGTTAAGGAGAATGGCGATAAGCTTACTTTAGCAAGCATGCGTGGCAAAATTGTGGTGCTTGAATTTTGGGCGAGTTGGTGTCCACACTGCAAGAAAGAGTTAGAGCAGGCTTCTCAACTAAGGTCCATGCTCGCAGAGTACTCAGATGTTGAGTACTGGTTGGTGGATAAGCTTGATACACCAAAAGAAACAAAAGAACAGGCCTTATCATATTTAGTAGAAAATAAAATTCCATTTAGTACCGTTTTTGATGAGGATTTAAAGGCATATAAACAGCTTGGAATAAAGATTGTTCCAACAACGTTAATAATTGATAAGCAAGGTGTACTTCGGGCTTGGAATGCTGGAGAGGGTCTAAATGCTGGCGCTTTGAAGGCTAAGCTTGACTATGTGAAAAACGGTGGCTGCTATGGAGTACGACAGTTTATAACTCGGGAACTCACCAATGATGATGGTGGAGTTAGGACCAACTATTTGAAGGAAGAAGATACAGCATTAAAAAGCACTGATGTTTTGAGTGAAACACAGGGTCTTATAATGCAATATGCTGTGAGTATTAAGGATAAAAAGCTATTTGATAATAGTTTTAAATATATTACAAATAAAATGCAAAAAGATCCTTTGACTGCGTGGGTAGTGACAGAAAAGGGAGCAGCTAGAGTGAATTCGGCGCTGGATGATTTAAGGATATACCGGGCATTAGCAAAGGCTGATACTACTTGGGGTGGATATTCTGATAAACTGGATAATTATGAGAAAGCACTGCTCCACTATAATACCCAAAATGGAAACTTAGTAAATGAATATGACTTTAAGTATCGCAAGAAGTCAAATCAACTAAAGCTTTGCTTTGCTGATTTTGAGGCATTAAAGCTGCTTGCAAATAAAAGTTCTCAGTGGGAAAAGGTGTATCAAAACAGCATTTCCATTGTAGAAAAGGGCTATATTAGTGACAAGTTTCCTATGTATTATGCAGTATATGACTATTCAAAGAAAACATATAAACAGGATGCTTTAAACATGGCTGAAGGCATGGTTACCCTTCTACATTTAGCTAGCATGAACCGCTTACAGCCGAAAACTGTGGATTGGCTGAGAACCGCTGTTGAAGGAGAGGGTATTTTTGCTAGATATACAACAGATGGATCTGTTGCTTTGGGATACCGATATGAATCTACTGCTATTTATGGATTGGTAAGCATGATTGCTAAGGCTATAGGGGATGAAACTTTGGCTAACAAAGCTTTAGCAAGAATGGAAGATATGCGAGTTTTTGATTCTGAAAATCAGGTAAATGGTGCATTTGGTAATGTAGATGGAACCGGCATTTATTCTTTTGACCAGTGCATTGCGCTTTTGACATACAGCAAATTTGAAGAGAGTGATGCAGAATGACGTATAGACAAGATGATGACTGGACATTTGTACGCATTCTATTACTGACACTCAAAAAAGTTATAGATGCTATGAAATCTTGGATAAATTGGGTAAATAAGAATAGAGAGGGAAAGTACACCCCGACATTCATCGGCCTGAGTGCTGCTTTTGTTTCAGCCTTGCTTTTAATTGTGATGCTCTTTGTGCCACCTTATCTTGGAATGTCCGATGATGGTTCATTTGCCCGTGTTGCAAATCCAGTTGGAATTTATCATCAAGATGATACTAGTGAAAATTTGTATTTTAACTACTATGTGAAGGAATATTTATCTTTAGCACCAAATGGGACTTTAGTGGTAAGTTTTTCTAGTCAAAAATTATTGATACATGTGGCAAAGTTGATGGATACTATTTTTACTCATGATAATCTATTTGATCTAAGATTTTTGGCATTGCTTTATGGGTTTTTATTTCTTCCAGCAATAGCCTTACTTGTTAAACAAGCAGCCAAGAGGGCGAAGACTTTTTTCGAATGTGTTGTAATCGGTTTATTCGGTGTGTTGATCTTTGCGGATGTTTCATATATTACCTATTTCAGTTCTTTTTTCTCTGAACCGCTGATGTATATAAGCCTGCTTCTTTGTGTTGGAGCGGCCTTGGCATTGCAGGAGGAAAAGCACAATGTAAGATATTTATTAATATATACCATTTCAGGGATTATACTTACTACTGCTGAAAATCAGTGTGCAGTCATTGGCATATTTTTAGGAATATTTTGTGTAAAGTTTTTATTTATTAACAAAGCTGTACTCTGGCGTATAGGCTGTATAGTCGCTGTATTTTTACTGTTTTCGAGCGCTATGCTTTCACTTTATTATATTCCGACCACGTATACGCAGGCAAGCAAATACCATGCAATGACGCGAGGCGTTTTGCTTCAGGCTGAGGATCCAGAAAAGGCATTAGTAGAGTTTGGGATAGACGAATCATATTCTATTTTAACAGATACTAACAGTAATGACTATTATCCTTTTGTTAATCCTGAAAATGAGGCTTTAGAAAAAGACTTCTATAATAGGTATAACACAGCTGAAATCTCTTATTACTATCTAAGGCATCCGAAGGCAATGATAGCTATGCTGGATATTTCAGTAAAGTCAGCTTTCAATATACGCGGTGGCTTCAGCGGAAATTATGAGAAAAGCGCAGGTATGCCAAAGATGGCTAAAAGCTTGTTTTGGTCACTTTGGAGCAACTTTAAAGCGTATTCAGCACCAAAGACAGTAGGTTTTATCATTTTGTTGCTTATTTCCTCAATATTACTTTTTAGAAGAAAGACATTAACAATAATGCAAAATCACATGCAAAGAAGTTCTATTCCACTTGAAACGATGTTGGTTATATTTTGTATTGCTATTTCTCAAGCTATAATCACAATAGTGAATAGCGGGGATGCTGAAATGTCGCAACATTTATTCTTATTCAGTGGTGCAATAGATTTATTGGTTTATTTTTGCTTTGCGGAAGTATTGCATAGGCTTAATATAATATAGGAACAACTAAGTGGGGGGATTAGTAAAAATCAAGATCAAAATCTAGTGAATGGTTTTAGCAAAAGCTAGTGAATGGTGAAAAGTGAATAGTGAATAGTTATGGAAAGTCGGCTTATGCCGACTAATTTAAAAAATATGGTTTGTGCCTTTAAATTAATTCGTCGCCGCAGGCGACACCATAACTATTCACTATTCATTATTCACTTTTAACTGAACTTTATATTTGTTTTTAGTTTGGAGGTTGAAAATAATGAATAATAAAAGATGGTTTGAGATTTTATTGCAGGACATAGGACTGCTATTGTTTCTGATATCGGTATTTTGCTGTGCAGTAGTTATATATATTGGTGGGGCGGAATTGCTGTTAGAGAATTCTATGATGTTTTTTGTTGTAGTGGTGGCGATTATACTTATAACCTTTTCAATAGATATTGCTGCATTCATAGTAGTGGCATCTCAGATTATTTGCTATACGGCCTATAAGCTTTTCTATCTATATGAAAGCGGTTCGGTTATTAATGCAGCATCTTATGCATGGCTCATTTTGCCAATTGCAGTTGTAGGTTCAATGAAGCTTTTCTGTTTAGGACGTAACCATTTGGAACTGGAAAATGCTATATTGAAACAGCAGGTTGAGGACCTGGTAATGGTAGATACCTTGACGGGACTATATAATTTGCGCAGCTTCTATTACGATATTGACAGACAGATAAGATATACGAGGCGAAATAAACTACCCCTAACACTAATGATAATTCAACTGCGTTATGCACAGGAACTGAACAAAGTACTTTCTAAAACAAATTACGATAAGTTAAAACAGCGTTTGGCAGAAATTTCGGGAGATACACTTAGGGTTGAAGATAGGCAATATAGTATTGACAAGGATGGAAGCCTTGCTGTGATACTAACCTGTGATGAAAAGGGCGGAGTGCTTGTTGGTAACCGTATCAGGTCCATGATATGTGAAAAAAGTGCTTTTGATAAGATAATAAATTCATCAATTAAAGTAGATGTTCAAGTAGCCTTTGTCCAATACAATGAAGAGATGGGGAATGATGTAGTGTACTTCAAAAAGTGTGTTGAGAAAGAGCTACAATATGATGTTTAAAAGAATGTGTGTATTTGTACTTGTAGCTTGCATGCTATTTGTATTACAGGTCGATGTTTACTCTGCTGAAGTTGGTCCGGATATAGAAGCTCGCGACGTTCTGCTCGTATATGACAATGAAGTACTAGCTGGGGCACATGAAAATGTAGCTGCTATCGCGGATATATTAACATATATGGGGTATAGTGTTTGCTATAGCACAATAAATGCTAGCAAAGGAATACTTAGTAACTTTACTCATGTTTTGTATTACCATGAAAGTAATGATTTAGAACCAAGCTTTTTAACTGAGCTTGGCAAGTTGAAAAATAAAATAATGGTGGTTGGCGGTGGCGATGTAACTAATTTGCTCAAAACGCTGCAGTTGCCTTTTACCTGTAGAAGCATTGAAGATACCACGTCACAATTAACTTATTCGATTGATGGAGAAAAGCAAATATCCATGTTCTTCAAGTCACAACGTGCATTGCTATTGCAGGGAGATTTTTTAAACAGTAGCGGAACAATAATGACTGATGGCCAAAGTGGCCCAATATATATGAGAGAAGGTAGGTTTAGCAGCCTAGCTGTGTTTGACAGTAAGAGTACATTATTGAAAGCAATTCTCACACAGCAGATCGCTTTGTGGAAGTGGCCTTATGATAATGAACTAAATAGCTTTGCTCAGTACGTTGTTTTTGACGATGTATATCCATTTTCTGACACACAGAAAATGATGGAGGTCATCAATATGATGAAGGAAATGGGTATTCCATATGCGATAACAGTGATGCCAATTTATCAAAATGGTGAATACCCTGTAATGAAGCATTTTTGTGAGGTACTTAATTATGCGCAGGCTAATGATGCAGCCATATTCTTAAAAGCACCAATAATTAATACAAATAAGCCAACAGTGGAGGATATTAATAAAAGCATAAGTATTGCCTTTTCAGCTTATTGCAGCTATGGCGTATACCCAATTGCTATTGAGGCACCAAATAACTGGATTCATGAAAAAATGTCACAAGATATACTTCGTCGGTTTAGTACCGTTGTACTCACTCCAGACCAAAAAGAAAATAGCTGGTCAGGTAAAGACCGATACAATACCATTTATTCTGATGGACATCAGTTTATTGCGCCAGCACTTACTACTGGAGACATGAGCGATAATTTGATAAATGCTTATCCTACAGCATGGTTTTTAAATATGGATACCAATATTGATGAATTACGTGAGAAGCTGAAAAAGCTACAAGAATCATTTGTGCCATTAAAGAGCTTATGGTCAAGCGCTCATACAGTATATACAGAAGATAAAGTACTCACCTATAAGGATAATATACTAACAATTAATGAGGAAGTTCACTCTCTTGAATTTACGCCTTTTAAATACGATGTAGCCTTTCAATATAACCGAAGCATAATAGGCCGTATGGCTGAGAGTATTGACCGTGAAAACCAAAAGCTGATAATTGTTGTTTGGAGTGTTATCATTTTAGTTGAGAGGGTAAACCCGAATTGATATATAATAAAAGAGAAAAAAGGAGATAAAAATCAATGAAGGTTTATGAAAAAGATTTTAAAGAA
>Ga0209430_1000615_pt1 | contig 34418 bp, 28 predicted proteins | sample BarGraIncub1133A_FD_184504 | JGI IMG/M metagenome (GOLD analysis project Ga0209430, IMG submission 184504) | Arctic peat soil microbial communities from Barrow, Alaska - Barrow Graham LP Incubations 11-33A (SPAdes) (version 2) | ecosystem: Environmental > Terrestrial > Soil > Wetlands > Peat... | reverse complement strand
CAAGGAATGGATAGCGGTGGGCGGCTCACCCTTTCCGCACAGGATTTCCACCTGCTATATCTTAGGCGCTTTCTTGGCGCTCCACTCTTCATTATTCACCATTCACTATCTTTTGATTTTGACCTTGATTTTGATTTTGATCTATTCCCATTCTACAACATTCCCCCATAACTCATAAGTGTCTGGAATCAATTCTTTATATGACAAATGTCATGTTTTATCCCATTGTTATCGCCCATCAAGTATATATTTAAGTAGCCTGACCGTTCCATAATTTGATTTCGAAACATATTATGTAATCTAAATGCTGCTTTAATAACTTCAGCTATATTATTATTTTACAGAAAAGGAGTTGTGTACATGAAGAAAGCTTTAATTACAGGTATAACTGGACAGGATGGGTCCTACCTGGCAGAGTTTTTATTAGATAAAGGATATAAAGTACACGGTATTGTCAGAAGAAGCAGTACCTTGAATACACAGAGGATAGACCACTTAATTGAAGGTGCTGCTGCAAATCCTAATTTATCTCTACATTTTGGTGATTTAACTGATTCGGGTAGCCTGAGTAATTTGATCTATAGGATTGAACCCAATGAGGTTTACAACTTAGGAGCCCAAAGCCATGTAAAAGTATCTTTTGATGTACCTGAGTTTACATCTGATGTCAATGCCTTAGGTACAGTCAGGCTTTTGGATAGCATTAGAGAAGTAGATACCGGCATTAAGTTTTATCAAGCTTCATCAAGTGAATTGTATGGAAAAGTTAGAGAGGTTCCACAAAATGAGAACACCCCTTTCTATCCACGTAGCCCTTATGCAGCATCAAAAATTTATGCCTACTGGATAACGGTAAATTACAGAGAAGCATACAATATATTCGCTTGTAATGGAATCCTCTTTAATCATGAATCCCCAAGGAGAGGTGAAACCTTTGTTACCAGAAAAATAACTAAAGGAATTGCCAATATTATAAAGGGCAAACAAGAAAAACTTTATTTGGGAAACATTGATTCAAAAAGAGACTGGGGTTTTGCTGGAGATTATGTGGAAGCTATGTGGCTTATGCTTCAACAAAAAGAGCCTGATGACTATGTTATCGCAACAGGAGAAACTCATACTGTAAGAGAATTCTGTGAGCTTGCTTTTAAAAATGTAGGAATTACGCTTAAATGGGAAGGCTCTGGTGAAAATGAGAAGGGCATTGACAGTGATACTGGAAGAGAACTAATTAATATCAGCAGTAAATATTTCAGACCAACAGAAGTTGAGCTACTTCTAGGAGACCCCGCTAAAGCCAAAAACAAGCTGAATTGGAATCAAAAGGTGTCTTTTGAACAACTGGTTAAAATGATGGTTGACGGTGATATAAAGGAGTACTAATGGAGGAGATAAAGAGAATGGATAAAAGTAGTAAAATTTATGTGGCGGGGCATAATGGAATGGTGGGATCTGCGATAGTCAGGTGCCTTCAGAACAACGGATATAATAATATTATTTGCATGTCACACGCTAAGCTTGACTTAACAAATCAAGCAGCAACAGCAAAATTTTTTGAAGAAGAAAAACCAGAATATGTATTTCTAGCTGCGGCAAAGGTTGGAGGCATACATGCAAACACCACCTACCCTGCAGCTTTCATAATGGAAAACATGTTAATTGAATGTAATGTCATAAAAAGCTCTTATGAGAACAATGTAAAAAAGCTAATGTTTCTTGGAAGTTCCTGTATTTATCCCAAAACATGCCCACAGCCTATTAAAGAAGAGTACCTTCTTGTAGGATCATTAGAATCCACAAATGAAGCATATGCCTTAGCTAAAATATCCGGAATTAAGATGTGTCAAACTTATAATAAGCAATATGGAACGGAATATATTTGTGCAATGCCCGCAAGTCTATACGGGATTAATGACAGGTTTGACATATATAACTCACATGTAATTCCTTCAATGATTATAAAAGTTCACAATGCTAAAATTGAGAACATTCCATTTGTGGAATTATGGGGAACCGGTACTCCTTTAAGAGAGTTCTTATATGTAGATGACCTGGCTGATACCTGCCTCTTCCTGATGCAAACTTATCAAGGCAATGATTTTATAAATATAGGCTCAGGGCAGGAAATAAGCATAAAGGAACTGGCTACTACAATTAAGCGTGTCATAGGTTATAGTGGTGAAATTGTCTTTGATTCCAGCAAGCCTGATGGTACTCCTAGAAGGGTACTGAACAATACAAAAATTGAAGAAACCGGCTGGAAGCCAAAGATTGATATAGAAGAAGGTATTAGAAGAGAATATGAATACTATCTAAATCATGTCATATAAGTAATTATTCTAAAGGATTTAAAAATGGGAGACTGTCTCAGCTAAAAGACATTCTCCCATTTTTTTGCAATATATAAGTTATTCTACGAGCATTTGTTTCAAAATTTCTAATTGCGATAGCAGTAAAGCTTCTGACTTTGTTTTGAATGTAAATAATTGAGCTTTTATTTCTTCGTATTTACCTCTGGTTTTGATTACCTCCTGATTTGCACTAGAAATAAGTTTTTGAGCATTCATATCTGCTTCATCAATAATAATTTTTGCCTTTTCACATGCATTTACTTTGATTTGTTCACTCGTATGCTGTGCAACAAGTATTGAATGCTGGAGTGATTCTTCAAGAATCTTATAGTGATGAAGGGTTTCAGTCAATACAGATACTTTGCTTTTTAGTTCTTCATTATCTCTAACAAATTGGGTGTAATCCTCATTAATAAGAACAAGTAAGTTGTCAACTTGCTTTTTGCTGTATCCATCTAAAAATGATCTTTTAAGACATATGCATTTTAACTCATCTGGGGTATAATTCATTGGACCCACTCCTACATAAGTTTTCATATATAATATATATTCCAGGGAATCAAATATATTCCCTATTTAACTAATGTATTAGCATTTAATTTTGTAACGATATTCTCATCCAGTTAACAAAGGTATACGTTGAAAAAAGGGAATCTTAGATGATTCCCTTTTTAGCATTACTTAATATAAAAGTTTAATGTTTGTTTCAGGCCAGTCTCGTAGGCGCATTACCGTATTGGATAGATTTGAATACCCGTTTCCTATAAAAAAGTCGCATTGCGATGCTAAATAGGTATCTTTTATAATCTCAATAGTATCTTTTACAACTTCAACACCCTTATGTCTTTTATTAGGATAATCTATCATGCAAGTTGCTATTCGTTCCTTAAAGGGTGTTTTCTTACTATCGCTATAGATCAACAAATCATTTTTACTATATAACTTTTTGTATTGTCTTAAAATCTTATTTGAATCAGTTATTACAAACAAGTGCCTTGCATTATATTTGACAATAAATTGCCATACATTGGGTTTATAATACTCATTAAGGTCGTATATCTGGGCAACTTCATTAGCTATTGCAGTTCCGCGAACATGTACCCCAATGATAGGTCTTTCATCTCTAAAATTTGGATGAGTATTTGTAAATTTTTGAAGTTCCTTATTTATTTCAGGTTTTAATTTCAAATACTTGTCGTAAAGCTGTCGATATATCTGATGGGGAGTCTTGCCATATGCCCAGTGGTCTTTTCTAATCCATGGCATTAACGCCGTTAATGGGTAATAAACATCGCTTACAACAACATCTGCATCACTTTTCATAATACTATTCAAATCACGATATTCCATTTTTAATCTGTCGCTATCCACTGCCAGCACATTTTCATATCTCCATATCGGTGGGTAGAACGTATATTCCTTACGTGTTATATCATGAGCAGTATATTTGGATATAGGTTCGAAAAATAATTCATATGCATTTGTATTCATGGACTGACTGTACAGGCTCTCTATTCCCCAGTAAACTATTGGAATACGATTAGTCAGTTCAGCGGCAAAAATTTGGCATATAACATGATCCACATCGGCCCAAATGCTCTTGCCTAATGATTTAATAAGAAGGAATCCATTAATCGACATATGTGTTAACACCTCCGTAAAATTCTGGGTATTCTATTTTATGATTTTTTTCCTCTATTTTTCGCTTATGAAATACAGCTTTAGAACGTTTATTAGCCAATTTGAGTTCATCCTTCAAATTTCTAAAGAAGAGTATTATATTCCCCTGTGGCCAATCTTTCAGGCGTTTTACAGTATAGGACACATTTGAATATCCATTTCCTATAAAGAAATCACAGTTGGAAGCCAGGTAGGTGTCCTTAATAATTTCTATGCCCTTTCGCCTTTTAAAGGTATAATCCTGCAAGTGAGGAGCTTCATCAGTAGCATTCTTTGCACCTCTTCTGCAGTCGGTAAATATTACCTTAGAACCATACTTCTCTATAAATTCTTCCACCATATCTTCACAGTCTGTAAGTAAAAGAATTTTCTTTATATTATATTTGTTTATAAAGTTTCTTATTTCTGCATGATATTGCTTATTTAAGTGTGATAGATTCTCTACCTCACGTACTTTATCGCCACCCCTATAATGGACTCCAAGGGAAGGACTTTGATCCGTTAGCTTCTCATCTAAAAATTCCTTTATTTCTAATTCTATATCTGGTTTAAGTTTTAGATACTTATCAAAAAGGACCCGGTAAATCTGTTGGGAAGTCATTCCATATGCCCAGTGCTCCTTTGTAATAAAATTAATCAATGGACGTATAAAATAATGAACGTCACTGACCACTACATTTGCATCACTACTCATCATCTCTCCTAAGTTGCGGTGCATCCATGTAATCTTGTCTAAATCCTCTATCATTATATTATCGTATTTCCACACAGGTGGATAATATGTGTATTGCGGCTTGATTACATCATAAATGGAGTACTTCGATACCGGCTCAAAATAAAGTTCAAAAGCATTAGTTTGGAAGGATTCGGCATACAGGCTGTTTGTTCCCCAATAAATCACAGGAATCCGGTTGGTCAGTTCAGCAGCAAGCAACTGGCCCATAACATGATCTATATCCGACCAAAAACCACATCCCCAAGACTTTATAAGTAAAAATTGGTCATTTGACATTCCTATTACCTCCATTTTTCAAACCCTGCCGGTGTTTATCTATAAACATTTTAGCCTGATTGATTATACGTCGGAATATATTATCTTTTTCCTTTTTAATAATTAGCTTAACATTAATAGGGTATTTACGCTTTTTATGCAACCAGTACAGAAGTTTTACACTTTTATCTGTCCAATCTTTTATACGTGTTACAGCATGGGATAGATTAGAATAATCATTTCCAATAAAAAATTCACACTTAGAAGCAATATACGTATCTTTTATTACCTCAATACCTCTACTCCTTTTTATCATCGGATTTTCCATCTGGGATACTGCATCGCCCTCTTTCATTCTTTTGCAGGTGGTAAATATCAACATATCGCCATATTTCTTTTGATATTCCTTTATAGTTTCTTCGCAATCTGTAAGTAGGAATATTTTTTTAACATTATGTTTGTCGATATACTTACGTATTTCCATATGATATGCACCGTTGGGTTGCTTAGCCTTGCCTTTTCTGAATAATCCATTTAATTTTTCTTTTCGTTCAGTTGGCTTTTTTGGGTTTTTCTTATAATACTTATTCCAATATTGATTTCTGTACTTATCAGATTTTCTTGTATCAAATACCATTTCTTTGTCAATTCTGCGTACATGTACCGCCAGTACAGGATGTTTATCCTTAATATAGGAGTTGTAATAATTTTGTATTTCCATTTCTATATCTGCTTTAACTTTGATATATTTACTAAAAAGATAATGGTAAGTCTGTTCAATATTCATTCCATATGCAGGGTGGTTCTTTTTTATAAACGGGATGAGCTCATATACATTATAATATACATCTCCTATTACTACATTTGCATTGCTACCTATAAAATCCCCAATGTTACGATACACCCAGGTTTCTTTGTTTTGATCATCAACCAACAAATTGTCAGCATCCCATATTGGTGGATAATAGGTGTATTCAGGTTTTGTAATGTTAAAGATTGTGTAGTTGGAAATAGGTTCAAAATATAATTCAAATCCGTTTGTATGCACAACCCCATTGTGCAGGCAGTGTGTAGGCCAATAAATAACTGGACTTCTATTTGTTAGCTCAGCTATAAGTAGTTGACTGAGCACATGGTCTATATCTCCCCATAATGTACAACTCCAGGCTTTAATTAGCAGGAATCTATCACTTGACATGTTTCTTTTCACCTCATTATTATAAATAAAGTTCTTAAATTTCGTGGGAGTTATTATTCCCTCTGAATCTTATAAATCATTGTCCAGGGTCGTAAATCTACTAATCTCACTTATATAAGCGTGAGTATTAGCGGCGGTAGACATTGGATAAATGGTTTTCATGTTATTTTATGTCTACCATATTTGAAGTGTGAATAAAATTTTATATTATTGTAAACTAAATTTTCTTTCAGTTCTCTTTTGTTATCTCCAAGTTCCAGGCAACCGTGCAAGCTAGCCCTTCCTTAAAGGGTTTAAATTGTTCAACCTTGAACTCAGCGCATATCTTTCCTATATCCAGTTCAACACGTTCTGGAGAGACTTTTACGTTCTGCATTTGGAGCTGCTGGGTCGGCTCCACCGAAAGTGTACTATCAGTTAATGAGCAGATTTCCTCAGCTACCCTTCTTATGCTGATACTGTCCTTATTCCCTACGTTATACACAAAATCGGTGCCATATAGGAGGATGTTAAGCAGCATAAGCACACAGTCTGCAACATAGCAAAATGTTCTCACTTTGCTTCCGTCATCAAGCATAACAATTTTTTTTTCATTTAGGGCTTGCTTTAAAAACTGTGCAAGTACCCGTTCGTCATTTAGTTTAACTCCCGGGCCGTACGTCATTGCCACTCTTGCGACTTTTGCATCAATACCTTCAAAGTTTTTATATGCAAAGCACAGGGTTTCTCCCATTCTTTTCGATTCCGAATATATGGACCTTATACTTACTGGCGAGCATAGTCCAGGATAATCTTCCGGAGTAGGTATATTTTTTTCATCCGGTTCGCCATAAATTTCTGACGAGCTTAAAAACAGAAACTTGGCACCATCGTTTTTTGCTTTTTGCAAAAGCTTTTCTGTTACTGAGGTATTAAGGTGAATGGTATCCATATAATTCCGAAGGAATTTTCCTGGCTGTGCATAAGTTGCTCCGTGTATAATATAATCTGCTTTTTGTTGCAAAACATTATATTCCATCCTATTAAGATCCATAGAATGAAACTGGTAATTATGAGCAAATATATCACATAGTGCTGCGCAGGGTGAGTTTTTACTGATGGCCACAATATTAATACCTGCCCCTTCCACCATATTTGCCACGTGAAGCATATATATCAGGTACGTTCCGATTAGACCATTAGCACCTGTAATTACGACAGTTTTATCATGCAAGGCAACAAGATCGATTTTCTTTATATACTCTAGACAATCTTGTTCAATGATTTTATCCATGGAGTTGCTCCCTTCACTACTATTTCAATAAAGAAAACTTAGTTCAGATGAAGTTTTCTGAACTCTAGTTGCACTTATTTCGAAGCTTGGCGGTCCTTGTATCGCGCACTGTAAGAGCGGGATATTAGAACTGCCGCTGAGATAATTCAATTACTTTAGTGTATATCGTCTCCGAATCCGGATAATAGACTTTTTCCAGAATGTCACTTGATGGCGTTGGTGCGTCTGGGCAGCATACTCTTACAATAGGTTTTTTCAGCAGATGGAGGGCCTTTTCTGCTACCAGTGCTGAAATTTCAGAAGCTACCCCACCCGTTTTGGAGCCTGTATCGGCTATTAGAAGTTTTCCAGTCTTGGCGAGGGACTCAAAAATGATATCTTCATCTAATGGCTTTATTGTCCTCAAGTCTATAACCTCAGCAGATATATTTTCCGCCTGAAGCTTTTCAGCAGCTTTTAAAGCTTCTATTACCATATAGGATAGTGCTACAATAGTTACATCTGTACCCGTTCTCCTCACTATACCCTTACCAAACGGTATAGAATATAATGCTTCAGGAACATTGCCCATATTTTTATAGAGCCATCTATGTTCCACAAACAGTACAGGATTATTGTCAATTATGCTGGAAACCAATAGTCCTTTGGCATCATATGGTGTAGCTGGAACAGCTATTTTCAAGCCTGGTACATTCATCAGCATACCCTGTATACACTGTGAATGCTGTGCTCCCGAACCCCAACCGCGGGCACTGATGGTACGGACTACAAGCGGAACGTTCACTTTCCCTCCAAACATATAGCTCCATTTGCAGGCATGATTCACTAGCTGATCTAATGAAATTATTAGAAAGTCCATCCTGCTATGGATCAAAACTGGTCTAAGGCCTGCCATAGCAGCTCCTGCAGCTATACCTGTCAAAGAGTTTTCAGCTATTGGTGTGTCAAATACCCTGTTCCTTCCATATTTCTCGTGTAAGCCTTTAGTAGTACCGAATATCCCTCCCGGATCATCAACACCTTCACCCATTATAAATACTCTTGAGTCCCTTGACATTGATTGGTCCAAGGCTTCATATATCGCATCTTTATATGAAATTACTCTACTTGCATCCGATTCATCCTTTATAAAATAATTATCTTGTTTTTCTACTTGAATTGTTGTCCAAGGCATAGTTAAAACCCTCCTAAAATACAATTTTTTCTTTACATATTAAATCTTGTGCATTGGATATTTTAATTTGCATATACAAAATCAAGCAGCTCAGTAGGCAATGGCTTTGGAGAATTCTTGGCAAATTCAAAAGCGTCGCTGATAAGTTGATCTATTTCTTCATTTATGCTGCTATCCATTTTTTCCTCAAGAATCCCTATTCCTTTAAGATAATCAACGTACCATTTTATTGGGCATTTTGAAATCCAATAGTCATATTCTGATTTTGGCCTAAATCCTTCCCCAACATCATTTGTCGTCCCAATATGTCCTTTCCACCTATAGGTCATGCATTCTATAAGCGTTGGCCCTTCACCGTTTCTACATCTTGAAATAGCTTCCTGCGCAAATTCTGAAACTTTTATAACATCATTTCCATCTATTTGATAGCCTGGAATATCGTAGCCATGCGCCCATTTATATATGTTGTTTTTAGTATGCCTCCGTGATTGGTGTGAGTTTATCGCATAAGAGTTGTTTTCACATATATAAATTACCGGCAGTTTCTTTAGTGAAGCAAAGTTCAAGCTTTCATGAAAGGTACCCTCATCTACTGCCCCATCACCGAAAAATATTGCTGTTACTCTATCATTGTTTTGAAGCTTAGAGGCGAGAGCCGTACCGGTTCCGAGAGGCAGATTCCCTCCTACGATGGCGGAAGACCCAAATATTCCAACATCGGTGTCAATTAGATGCATTGAGCCGCCTCTGCCAAGAGAGCATCCTGTTCTGCGCAGATATATCTCTGCTATCATTCTTTTCAAATCTCCGCCCTTAGCTATATATTGTGAATGACTTCGATGTGTTCCGAATATATAATCATCTTTCCTGAGGTGGATACATACACCTGCTGATACTGCTTCCTGCCCTATAGACAGATGTATTGGGGTTTTCATTTCATCATATTTGTATTCATCTTCAATTTTTTGCTCAACTTTTCTGATAGTCTGCATTATTTTATATAGTTCAATAAGTCTTTCATTTTCGAGCATTATTTTCATTTTCCTCTCATCATATACTACTGGCAGATGCCAGATATCAGTTAATAATAAAGCCTAATTCTATTGTAAAATGTGCCCTTTTCGTAGAATTATAAAAGGTTTTCGAAACCATTTCGTTTGAGTGTTTCAACAAGTATTTTGACATCCTGAGCTCTATCACGAGGGCAAACAATAATTGCCTCTTTTGTGGCTGCTACTATCAAATTATCAATGCCAATTGTTGCAATAAAGATGTCATCACCATATATCACTGAATTACTTGTACCTATACCAAAATGTTTGCCTTTAATTGAATTACCCTCTGCATCCGAGTTCAGTGTTTTGGATAAAGTATTGATACTTCCTATATCGTCCCAGTCAAAATTGCCTCTTATTACGCAAATACTTTTGCTTTTTTCAAGTACACCCTTATCAAAGGATATATTCTGTAGTTCATTATATGCATTCTCGATGTATGTCTTAAAATTTCCCTCAGCTTCGTGTTTTATCGCTTCAGAAAGTTTGTTGAAGTGGTCAGGCAAAGAAGCTTTTATGCAGTCTACTATGGTATTCATATTTCCTGCCAGAATACCCCCATTCCACAGAAATTCTCCTGATGAAACTAGCTCTTGCGCAGATTCAAAATTGGGTTTTTCAATAAACCTTAATACTGCCAATACTCTTTCTTCTGCATCAGTATCCTTGTCTATTTGTATATAACCATAGCCCGTAGAAGGATAGGTAGGAGTAATCCCAATGATGACTAGATTGTTGGTACTCTCTGCCGCAACATAAGCAAGCTCTATTGTATTTCTATAGCCCATATGGTCTTTGACATACCCATCTGCTGGTACAAAACATAATAAACCCTCACCGAATTTTTCCTTTAACAACAACGAAGCGTACGCAACACATGCTGCAGTATTCTTCTTTTCGGGCTCCAGTATTATATTGGAATAGGGTATCAAATCCTTAACGGTATCCCACGTGATATCCAGAAGATTCCTGTTGGTTATAATAAAACATTTGTCAGTCGGAACAACTTCGCACATGCGTTCAATAGTTTGCACCAGCATACAGTTACCTTCATCGATACTAATGAACTGCTTTGGTTTAGTTTCTTTAGAAAGAGGCCATAGCCTTGTTCCTGAACCTCCTGCCATAATAACTACAAATTTATCCATCCTCTCAATCTTCAACCCCTTTAGTTATATTTAATTTATTTTATGTAACTTTAGTCGTATGGGTTCATAAAATTGCAAACTTTTTATGTAAACTCGCAAAACAACACCTGACTCGCTTCAAACATCCTGCTCTCATTTAATCATTGAGTAATATAGAAATTCTTGGTAAACTATTGGTATTGACTGCAAGGGAATTTTAACTTGAAAGGCTTTACTTAATGACAATTTATTTAATTGATAAACTTATTATCTTTATAGCCTGCTTTGCGCTATTTGCTCTTGACGCTGGATATGGCATAAGCGTAGCGCCCGTAATTATTTCATTAACTATAAGCGCTCTAAACAGCTACTTAGATACAAAATTGCCTAGATTGGTATTTGTTGGAGCGTATATTCTTGTATGTCAATGGCAACCTCAGTTTTTGGTATTTCTGCCCTTAATCTGCTATGATGTTTTTGCCACCAAGGAGCAAATTTTTTCTTTATTAGTATTGATACCTATTGTTTCGCATTTAAGTCAATTCTCTTTGACCCTTAGGGTAATGCTTACCCTACTTCTAATGATTTCCTATCTTTTAAAGTTCAGGACACAGAGCTTTAACAAAATGATTTATGAGTTTACTAAATATAGAGACACCTCAAAGGAACGTTCTATTTTATTGCAGAAGAAAAATAGTGATTTGATGGAAAAGCAGGATTATGAGATGAATGTTGCCACGTTGAAGGAACGAAATAGGATTGCGATGGAAATTCATGATAATGTTGGACATCTACTTTCAAGATGTCTTTTGCAGATTGGTGCCATTATGTCTATTAACAAGGCCGAGAACCTCAAAGAGAGCCTTTCATCAGTCAAGGATACAATGTCTCAGGCAATGGATAGCATTAGAAATAGCGTACACAATTTGCACGATGATGCTATTGATTTATATTCTCAAGTTAGGGGGCTTGTCACTGGCTTTACGTTCTGCAGTGTTCATTTGGATTACGATTTAAGTGATAATGTAAATAATAAATTGAAGTATTGTTTCATATCTATTCTCAAGGAAGCTCTATCAAATATTATTAAACACTCCCATGCCACGGAGGTTAATGTTGCCCTGCGTGAGCACCCGGCGCTATTTCAGCTCATTATTCAAGATAATGGTCATGTGAGTGGATACAACTTAGAAGATGGCATTGGTTTAACTAATATTGAAGAACGAGTCCTCAGCTTTAATGGCAATATTCATATAAATATAGAAACTGGCTTCAAAATATTTATTTCTATACCCAAAGGTAAGTAGCACAGAAGGACAGCACTTTTATTACATTTAGTAGCCGCAATACTCGGCTCATGGAGGTTAGATCAATGAAGGTTTTAATAATTGATGATGATAAACTGGTATGTGCTTCTTTGAAAACCATTTTAGAAGCGGACCCTGATATATCAGTAATTGGTACAGGAAATAACGGTAAACAGGCCATTGAGTTGTTTGAACTTTTACAGCCTGATGTCTTGTTGATGGACATACGAATGGATACAATGATAGGACTAGATGCTGGAGAGTTTATTTTGAAACACTATCCAAGTGCACGAATACTATTTTTAACTACTTTTTCAGATGATGCTTATATCATTAAGGCTCTCCGCATTGGCTCAAAGGGCTATCTTTTGAAGCAAAATTTCGAGTGCATTGTTCCAGCTTTAAAGTCAGTTCAGATGGGTCAAAGTGTTTTTGGTGATGAGATAATTACAAAGCTTCCAAACTTTATCCAAGAAAATAGCAAAGCATCGTTTTCTCGTTTTGACCTAACTGAAAAAGAGACTGAGTTGCTAGTTCGTATTGCTGAGGGCCTCAGTAACAAAGAGATATCGGAAGTACTATATTTAAGCGAGGGCACTGTACGCAACTACATAAGCATTTTATTAGAAAAACTACATCTTCGCGATCGTACACAACTTGCAGTTTTTTATTATAAGAATAAATAAGTTGATATTTGTAACCCTTTCCTCTTTAATACTTCCTGACATATCTCTAAACTGTCACTTAGAATCTCCAATATGTTTATGAGATTTCAACCATGATATTATATCTTCTTTACTATCGAGTATTTCATCCGCCCAAAGGTGGACCTCACTTCCTTCTCCTTTAGGCGGGTGCCCGACTATTATGGAATGTTTACCCATTCCTACTCCCAGTGCCCAATCAGCAGTAGCATCAATCCCGCAAGGGAGAAGCAAAATTATAAGGTCAGCCTTTTCTATTTCTTCACGGTTTTCATTGACAACGTCCCGCCATTCTTTGCGTTCAAGGTATTTACTGTATATATGCTGGGATGGATCAAACTGTTCAAGAAACATTTCAGGTGGTACTTCATTAGTTTTTCTATTTTGGGGGTCGGTAAAATCGAAAACATCGTAATTGTAGTTCCTAAGCGTCTCAGACAGTTCGCGTACCTTCACCCGATTTTTCCATGATGCGCTTATATATATCTTCATCGCAAATCCTCGTATTGGTTCGAGTTTTTAATATAGTAGTCAAAGTTTTCATTAGCCCATTCCTTGTTATATACATGATTTTCCATTGAGGCTGGGTCATGTATCGAAGCACAATAGGCAGTTCTTTTGCCTTCTTCCAGCTCCTTAAAAGTCTCAAGATATTTCCATCCGTGTTTTCTAACAAAAGACTCATTCATATTGCTCTTTTTCCCTAGTGAGAAGCAGGTATTTATACTTTTGCTAAGTTTGCAGTAATCTCTAGCTTTGCATTCATCGCACCCAATTGACTGTTTCATATCGATTTCAACTGTAGTCAAATATCCAACCTTAAAAGAGGTGTAATTGTTTACCCTTGGAGAGAGTTCTGCATCTCCATAGCCGTTTTCCTCGCTCCAGTATCCTATTTCATTTATAAGTTCAGGTCTCAAACACTGCAGTTGCCCAGGTATAAAATCTAAGTCAACACCAACAGCCGCATTTTTAAGCTGAAGGTAGGATATGTCGCCACTGACCTTAGGAATAACAGGAGGCATATATCTTGGATACGGAGTATCTCTCATTACACCGAGAACTCCTACTTCGGGAAATTCATTAAAGACTTCCATAAACCGTGATATCCAGTTGTCAGTATATATATATACATCACTGTCAATGGTCATAAAATATTGATTAGGCTTTCTTTTTGTGAGACTTAGGTTTAAAGGATAGATCGGTCCTTGATTTATATCAAACCTCGTTTTGTATTTAATGCGACTATCCTTTAGGCTCTGGATATAATCCCACGAATCATCTCTTGAATTGCTATCAATAATATGCATTTCAAAATCTTCCTCCGTTTCGAGAATTCTACTTAAATTCCTTTGTGTAAGACCTAAACGGTTAAAGGTAACATAGTTTATAAATATTGGAGGATTTGTTTCTGACTTTTTATAACTTTGTCTTTCATCATTGCCCTTACTAAACAGGTTCCGCGTCAATCCCTTTACTTTATCGGTAAAACTAACAGTATTTTCATCTAAAAAAAATGGTTTCATATTTTTAATTCCCTTCTTGGTGATTTATGTTAAGATCATATTTTTATGGGCTGAAGAAATTTGATAGGTTTTGCCGGTATTCCCACAGCAGTGCAATTATCAGGTATATCTTCAATTACTACTGCTCCTGCACCTATTACGCTCCATTTGCCAATAGTCCTTTTGGGGATTATGTCTGCTTTTGAGCCTATCTCACAGCCTTCACCCACTTTTACATTCCCGGATAGCGTAACATTCCAATACAAGGAGGAGTAATTCTCTATAACCACATCATGCCCAATTCCACAGCCTGGATTAATTGATACATGGTTTCCAATTTTTATATTGACTGATATAAAAGAATTACTGCAAATGATATTTCCATACCCGAACTCTACAAATTTACTTACTTTAGCATACGGATGAATCAAGTTTGTATAATTCAAACCGTATGCAGATATTTTTTTGATAACGGCATATTTATCTCTTGGATTTCCAATTGCACATATGGCAGATAATTTGTCTCCTCCGTTCTTTTCAAGCCAATCAAAGCCCCCTAGGACAATATTAGAATTAATCATAGTTCCATGTTTCAGAGTAGTTTCATCTATAAACCCCAACAGATTCCATGATTTCTTATCCATATTAATGTCATCAATGAGTTGTGCCACTTCTCTGCCAAAGCTTCCTGCTCCTATAATGACTATATCTTTCATGGCATTATACCCTTAATAATATCGCAAATTTTTTCTACATCATCAGCTTGCATTCTTCCATGAAGTGGGAGGGCTAGCACTGTATCGGCAATCTTGTTTGCTACAGGAAGTCTTGATACCGACGCAGACGGTATGTCGCTGTAGCACTGATAATTGCTGCACAGCGGGTAGAAATACTTCCTTGATATCACATTGTATTCCTTCAATTTATCAAAAACCTCGTCTCGGGATAAACCATATTTATCTTTGTCAATCCTAATAACAAAGTATGGGTAGTTATGAGTTACGCCTGGCATATCCTTACTAACTGTGATTCCACTAACATTCCCCAGTAATTGGCCGTATTGCTTTGTAATTTCTTTTCTTTTTTCAATTTCAGCTTCAACTTTTGGCAATAATAATATTCCGACTGCAGCTTGCACTTCATTTAATTTTCCATTGGTCCCAGGTTCCATAACATAATCTGTACCCCTTATTCCGAAATTTCTTAGCGAATCTGCACGCTCCTTCAAATAAGGGTCGTTAAAGGCTAACGCGCCACCTTCAATAGTGTGAAATATTTTTGTAGCATGAAAACTGAACATCGATGCATCACCGAACGAGGCTATGGGCTTTCCGTTAACTTTCACTCCAAATGCATGTGCGGCGTCATACAACACCTTTAGTCCGTATTTCTCTGCAATACGCTGTATTTTTTCCACATTGCACGGATTACCGAAAACGTGTACTGGTAAAATTGCTGTAGTATTCTGCGTTATTAAAGCTTCTATGCAATCTGGATTTAAATTGAAGGTGTCTTCTTCAATATCACAAAAAACCGGTTTAATATTGTTCCAGGCAAGCGAATGAGCCGTAGCAGCAAAAGTGAAAGGAGTTGTTATTACTTCTCCTGACAACCTCAAGGCTTTGCAGGCTATCTGCAATGCGACAGTACCATTTGAGAAAACAGATAACTGGTCGAGACCTAGATAGCCAGAGAGTTCTCTTTCAAGCTGCTTTACCATTGCTCCATTGTTGCTCAGTTGATTACTCTCCCATATCAATTCTAGCATTTTATGCAGCTCATCGATATCCGGTAGTAAAGGCTTAGTAACAAAAATAGGCTCTTTAAATGGCTCTAACATACTTATATTTATACCTCCTTGAATTTCTATATAACTAGCGTTTATATTCTATTTGTTTGCATTTTCTATATAAAACCTAAAGTTTTCCAGTGCCCAATCACTTTGAAATATATGGTTTTCTGTTGAAGCAGCATCAAGTGACGAGGCACAATAGAGTGTACGTTTTCCGCTCCGCATATCCTTTATTGTTTCATCAAACTTCCATTTGAATTTTTCCTTAAAAGCTTCATTCTTATTGTTTTTATGATAGATTGAGAAACATGTTTTGCTGGACTTATTAAGTTGACAGAGACTATTGTATTGACACTCTGCGCACTCTAAAGCTTGCGGCATTTTTATACTTATGTCAGTCATAAAACCAACTTGGAAGGATGAATAATTGTTAACTCTAAGAGAAATTTCAGCTTCGCCTGCACAGTTTTCTTCACTCCAATAGCCCAACTCCTTTATAAGCTCAGGCCTAAGACACTGACAACAGCCTGGTACAAAATCTCGTTCCACATCTGGAGAAGAATGCACAAGCTCAAGATATGATATACCCTCCTTTTCTTTTAGGGTTACAGGAGGATAATACGCAGGATACGGTTCCCCTCTGCTAACACCGAGCAGACCTACCTCAGGGAAGGCTTCAAATACCTTCATGAAACGTGATATCCAGTCTTTTGTCTCAATATATACATCATTGTCGACTGTTATAAAAAATTGTTCCGGCCTCCTTCTTACTACGTTTAAATTCAATGCATAAATTTGTCCTACATTTATACCTATCTGTATTTTGGATAAGATTCTGCTGTCGTTTAAACTCTGGATATATTCCCAGGTTCCATCAGTTGAACAATTATCTACAATGTGCATTTCAAAATCATCCGTTGATTCAAGTATAGCGGCCAAGTTTTTAATCGTTAAGCCTAAACGGTTAAAGGTAACATAACTAATAAATGGAGGTGCCATATAAGTTCTCATTCCTTTCATTTTTGATTTTATATATTTACATAATATGGTGTATAACAAAATGTGTTACTTTACTTTTTAACTAAATTAATATACTTTATGCACATCTCATCCATAATGTGTATATTATGTTAATAAATTAAATCATGGAGGGATACTGTGAAAGCATTAATTCTAAGCGGTGGTACCGGTACTCGACTAAGACCGCTAACCTATACCAATGCCAAGCAATTGCTGCCATTGGCTAATAAACCTATTATATTTCATATAATCGAGAAAATTGCAAAAACCGGTATAAATAAAATTGGTATTATAGTAGGAGATTCACACGAGGAAGTGAAACGAACAGTTGGCAATGGTGAACGCTGGAATGTAGATATCTGTTATATCCATCAACCGCTCCCTTTAGGCCTTGCCCACGCAGTTAAAACAGCATCGGATTTTATTAAGGATGAAGATTTTCTTATGATTTTAGGAGATAATGTATTCAATATGCCTCTGGATACATTAATCGATAATTTTCATATTAATAAAGCAAACTCTACCCTTTTGCTGCATAAGGTAGAGAATCCTTCACAATACGGCGTTGCAGTAGTAGATAAAGACCATATTATAAAACTTGCTGAAAAGCCTAAAGAATTTATCAGTGACCTAATAATAACAGGAGTATACATTTTTGATAAAAGCATTTTCCCCGCAATCGACAACACAAAACCTTCACTCAGAGGTGAGCTGGAAATAACAGATGCCATTGAAGAACTGTTGCATACAGGAGGAAATATAACTTACGAGATTTTACATGGATGGTGGAAGGATACTGGAAGATTAAAGGATATGTTGGAAGCTAATAGTTTTATATTAGATGAAATGGAGAGCGATAATCAAAGTGTACAGGACGATAACACCGTTTATATTGGAAAATTACGTATCAGTAAGGGTGCAAATATAAAAAACAGTACAATATCCGGTCCGGCTACCATAGATGATAATTCTATCATTATAGACAGCTATATAGGACCGTATACCTCCATAGGTAAGGGAGTTAGAATAACTAACTGCGAGGTCGATAACTGCATTATATTAGAAAATACTCAGTTGGATGGTATTAAGAAAAGAATCAGCAGTAGTTTAATAGGAAGGAACGTATCAATTAAGGCTGCTGAAAAAAGGCCTTTTTCAAATTCTTTTCTAGTAGGTGATAACAGTGAGCTATACCTATAAAGAAGACTTAGTTCAGATGAAGTTTTAACTCCACCTGAACTCTAGTCCTTTAGAAAAGTATAAGTGCAACTAAGGCTTATTTATCGTACTTATCCTGGTCGTATCACCGCTTATCTCACACTTATAGAAGCGGGAGTATTAGCGGCGGTAGGTCTAGGATAAAATAAATCAAACAAAATTTAAAGTAGAGGTGTTACAATGAAAGTTTTACTTGTTACAGGTGGAGCAGGTTTTATAGGTAGTAATTTTATACGGTTTTTTATGAACACATATAAGGATTACATTGTTGTAAATTATGATAAACTCTCTTACGCTGGAAATCTTGAAAATTTAAGAGATGTGGAGAAGCTTCCAGGTTATTACTTTGTTAATGGAGATATTTGTGACCGTAATCAATTTAATAAAACCTTGGGCGAGTACAATCCAGACTATATAATTAATTTTGCAGCTGAATCCCATGTTGACAGAAGTATAGACGGTCCCTCAATATTTGGCCAGACTAATTTCCTGGGTACTTTGAATTTGCTGGAATGCGTTCAAAGTTTCTGGAGTAAGACTAACTATGAAGGAAAACGTTTCCTACAAATTTCCACGGATGAGGTGTATGGAAGCATTGAGAATGATGATGATTATTTTACTGAGAATTCTTACTTGCTGCCCAATAGTCCCTATTCAGCAACTAAAGCAGGAGCAGACCTTTTGGTTCGCTCATATTTAAGAACCTATGGGTTACCGGTAGTCATCACAAGATGTTGTAATAATTATGGCCTTTACCAGTATAGGGAAAAATTCATTCCAACATGCATATCAAAAGCTCTTAAAGATCAACCTATTCCAATATATGGCGATGGAACTAATGTTAGGGAATGGATTCATGTATTAGACCACTGTACAGCAATTGTCAAAGCACTATTTTTCGGTATCCCTGGAGAAATTTACAATATCGGTAGTGGTGAAGAAGTATCCAATATTACTATGGCACGAATGATTTTAAATATCCTTGGCAAATCTCAAGATTCCCTTATAAGGGTTACTGATAGGCTAGGACATGATAGGAGATATGCCTTAGATAGCAGCAAGATTAAAAAAGATCTCGACTGGTCCTGTAGCAATAAGTTGAACGCGGGTATGCTTGAAACTGTTTTATGGTACAAAGATAACCAGGTATGGTGGGACTATTAATTAAATTGCCTAAGGGGGGAAACATAGATGGACGTGTTTCCCCCCTTTGTCAAGGCAAACGACAAAAGTAAGAAATATTGCACAGACTGTGGCTTTGATGGAAAATAAAAGTCGAGAAATCTAACATATAATCTAACATATCAGAGCATTAGTTGTTGAATTTCTTTTATAGATATGATAATCTAATATATATTTATTTTAGATCTATATTAACCCAATAACTGCAAGGTTATTAAGCGAAATAGTAAAAGAATTTGTCTTTGGATTAACCCGTCTCTTTTATTAAGGGGCGGGTTAATATATTTTTTACATATAATGGATATAATTATTCTAAAGGAGTTGATTAAATGCCATACTCAGCAGATATAGATAGAAAGTGGCAAAAAAAGTGGGCAGATACTGGGATTTACAAGTTTAATCCTGCTAATATTGACAAGAAGCTCTACTGCCTAGAGATGTTTTCATACCCCTCCGGTGCCAATTTACACGTTGGGCATTGGTACAACTATGGATTGACCGATTCATGGGCAAGGATGAAGAAAATGCAAGGCTTTGAGGTGTTCCATCCTATGGGCTTTGATGCTTTTGGATTGCCTGCCGAAAATTATGCGATAAAGACAGGCATTCACCCACAAGACTCAACACTGAAAAACATTGAGACCATGGAAGGTCAGCTCAAGGAAATGGGAGCAACCTTTGATTGGGATCATGAGATAAAGACATGTACGCCAGACTACTATAAATGGACACAATGGTTATTCCTACAGCTATATAAATCTGGGCTTGCTTATAGGAAGAAAGCGCCTGTAAACTGGTGTCCGAAATGTAATACAGTTCTTGCAAATGAGCAGGTTATTGATGGCGCCTGCGAAAGATGTGACGCAGAGGTAACAAAACGTAACCTTACACAATGGTTCTTCAAAATTACAGCGTATGCCCAGGAGCTCTTGGACAAGCTGGATACAATTGATTGGCCAGAAAAAACCAAAAAGATTCAAACAAATTGGATTGGTCGTTCAGAGGGTGCTGAGATAGGGTTTAAGGTAGCTGATCAAGATGCCCAGTTCAAGGTGTTTACAACTAGAGCAGATACCCTTTACGGCGTAACCTATGTTGTGCTGGCGCCCGAAAACCCACTCGTGGGCGAAATTACTTCTGCTGAAAATAAAGCAGCCGTGGAGAATTATATTAGGGAAACTCAAAAGCAGACTGAAATTGAGAGACTTTCAACTGTAAAAGAAAAGACAGGGGTATTCACAGGTAGCTATGCAATTCACCCCATAACAGGTGAAAAAGTTCCGATATGGATTGCAGACTATGTTCTGGCAACCTATGGTACAGGCTGTGTAATGGCCGTTCCTTCACACGATGAGCGTGACTATACCTTTGCTAAAAAATATAATCTTACAATAAAGAGAGTAATCAAGAGCGCTGATGGAACCGGTGGCGAGTTGCCCTTCTGTGGCTATGGCGTTCTTGTAAACAGTGCAGAATTTGATGGTATTTCGTCTAGCGATGCTAAGCTCGCTATAGTGAAAAAGCTAGAAGCAGATGCAAAAGGTAGCTTAAAAATCAACTACCGTCTCAGGGATTGGCTAGTTTCTAGACAGAGATACTGGGGCACTCCAATACCGATTGTCTATTGCGATCATTGTGGAGAAGTTGCTATTCCTGAAAAGGATCTGCCAGTTTTACTTCCTTATGATGTGGCATTTACACCAGATGGAGAATCTCCACTTAAAAAAAGTGACAAATTTATGAATACTGTTTGCCCCACGTGCGGTGGCCCTGCAACAAGAGACCCGGATACCTTGGATACCTTTGTTTGCTCCTCTTGGTATTACTTGAGATATGCAGATAGCCATAATAGCGACAAGGCTTTTGACACCCAGTGGATAAACAAGCTTCTTCCAGTTGATAAATATGTTGGCGGTGCTGAGCATGCAGCAATGCATTTGCTTTATGCCCGTTTTATAACAAAGGCTTTACGAGATTTGGGACATTTGAATTTTGATGAACCTTTCCTATCGTTGGTGCATCAGGGAACGATTCTTGGACCAGATGGAAACAGAATGAGTAAGTCAAAGGGAAACACTATTTCACCTGATGAATATGTAAGAAAATATGGTTCAGATATATTTAGGATGTACCTTGGTTTTGGTTTTAATTATGTTGATGGCGGTCCCTGGAGTGATGACAGTATCAAAGCAATTTGTAGATTTGCAGGTAGAGTTGAGCGATTGGTGGATAGCCTTATTGAGCAGCGGTCAAATCGTGCAAGAACAGATATAAACAACGATGATAAGGACTTAAATTATGTCCGTCATATGGCAATAAAGGGTGCAACACAGGATACTGAAAGGTTCCAGTTTAATACTGCCATTTCACGCTGTATGGAGCTTGTAAATGCACTATTTAAGTATGATGCAGAGGTTAAGGTCAAGAACCTAAAGCTATTTGAACAAACTATAATTGACCTAATCAAGCTAGTTTCACCTTTTGCACCACATTTTACAGAAGAGCTCTGGGAACAGCTGGGTTTTGAATATTCTATATTCAACCAGTCATGGCCAGAATTTGACGAAAAAGCATTAGTCCGAGACACTATTGAGATTGCCGTGCAAATAAATGGTACGCTCAGAGGTATAATAGAGATTTCAGCAAATGCTGAAAACAGTGAAGCCGAGGCTATTGCATTGTCTGATGAAAAGATAAAACAATTTTTAGAAGGCAAAGAGATAAAGAAGGTCATTGTTGTTAAAGGCCGGCTAGTTAATATTGTTGCAAAATAATATATGAAGTAGCCTGTATGATGTGTTTACAAAAAAGTCTGATGCGTGGAGCTGTAACAACAACCCATGTGTTAGGCTTTTTTAGTTTCAATATCATTTATCCGATGCCTACCGCCGCTAATACTCCCTCTTCTATAAGTGGGAGATAAGCGGCGCTATGACCCTGGATAACGATTTCTAAGATTCAGAAGGAGTAAAAACTCCTCCTGAATCCAAGAATTCTGTTTATAGGATTTAGTTGTTCGGTGATTAATTCTTTATAACTATACTGAGGATTATTCTCAATCTCTAGATCAACATGGTAATAAATATCTTTTTAATAATTTGGGCTAATATGTTAAAATAAGTTATATTGCTGGTAACAAGGGGGTATATACTTTGGAAATTACATTTTATAGAAAGCTTGCCTACAAGGTAGCAGATGCTGTTGTAGGTAATCAAGAATATTCTGCTGCCGATGCCAAGCGAATCCGCTATGGTCTAGTATGTATTTTTTCAGATTTATATAAATTCATTTTGCTTTTAATTATCTTTTCTATTTTATCATTAACTAAGGATTTTTTGACTGCCTTTATAGGGATCTTACTACTTCGTCCTTTTCTAGGTGGCTTTCATGCAAAAAATGAACTTACATGTATTTTTATGTCCTTCACTATGTTGCTGATAAGTATACTGGTTGGGGATATGAATATCATTCCTTCCTATCTTCAAGTATTACTGATAATTCTATTACCTATAATCGGGGTAATAATTGCCCCAGTGCGAATTAACCCTGTTGGCATTAAGACAGTTGAGACAAAGAATATAGTCTTAAAATTGCTGACCGGTATTATGACTACTGTCATCTTGATAGTTGACTATTATTTACTTCGCAGTCAAATACTTTTTTTGTGTTTTATCCAGGTCTACATACTCGCTCTGTATCAATTGGCAAAAAATCATTTAAAAAATCGAAAAATTAGCATTTTTTTGTAAAACTATTGACTTTTATGATAAATAGTAGGATTATTATATTAAATATATTTATAGGGGAGGGGTTTTTATGAAAAAAATTCTACTGAAATCAATTGGGATGTTTTCCTTACTTGCCGCTGGTTTAGTTTCCCTTGCACCAAAGATTATACTTTTTTATGAACCAAAGGAATAGCATAATTTGAAAAAGTTTTTGATTCACTTGAAAAATCCCGCAAATACATGTACATTTAGTATATAATATTTGTGGGATTTTTTTATGTTAATCAATCTCTCGGGAAGGATGTGTTTAATGTTGTACGATGTTAGTGAAATATGTTTTACTGCTTTAGAAGGCTTAATATTTGTTCTCGCCTTTGCAGTGCTTTCATATCGGCGAGATTTTATATTTAAAAGCTTCATTAGAGTTGTTATTTTTGTACTTATTTACACAGTTTATACATATTGGGTTACTTTATTCCTTCCATCAGGTTTACACACAATTCTTGTAGCTTTTCTGACAATAATCACATTGAATTATGTATTTAGTGGAGCAATAATTAAAAGCGTGATGAAATTTTCAATGGTTTTTTTAGGAATGACCATTATTGAAAGCATCATCGCTATTGTAAGTATGTTTATACTAAAGCTACCTTTAAGTGATCTAATCCAGAATGATCTTTATATGTTTTTCTGTAGCATTATAGCAAAGACCTTTGAGATTATTGCTCTTTTTATTCTTTATAAACGTAACTTTAATATATCGTGGCTTAATGATAACAAGCCATATCAATCAAAATATAAGCAGCTCTTAATAATTATTTCCACTGTACTATTTTTTCTGATATTTACAAATGTCTTCATTTCAAATAATCCTCATAATCTTTTTGTTTATAATATATTTTCATTTGTTATTTATATAGTGTTGATAATTGCTATGTTATCTGCCTTTCGCGAAGGATCCAAGCTTGAGATCATTCAATTTGCAAGTGATCTCAAAAAAGAAAACATTGCGCAGCTTATTGAATTTAATGAGATGGTGGCAAAGGAACGCCATGAGTATAAAAATCATTTAAATACTATATATGGTCTATGTACTTTGCACAGGCCTGATATGAGTGACAGAATCAAGCAGTATATTAATAACTATGCAAATAATAGCCTAACTCAAAATATAATAATAGAATCCGGTAATGATTTTGTTGATGCCATAATTAATGTAAAATATAACAATGCACTGCGGAAAGGGATAGAAGTCCGTGTAGACTTTGAACAACCCTTATCAGTGGCAAGGATTAATGAAGATATTGCTGTTACAATTATTTCAAATGTTATAGACAATGCTTTTGAGTCAATAATTATGGTTCAACAAGAAAAGAAATATATTAGTCTAGAAACTTACATTGAAAACAATATCTACTTTATTTCAATCTCAAATAATGGACCTATGATTTCTGAGACTGACAAGAAAAAAATATATAATGCGGGCTTTTCAACAAAAGACAACTCAGCAAAGAATAGGGGTTATGGGCTTAGTATTGTCCAGACAGAGATAAATCGCTGTGGCGGTAATATTTTTATAAATAGCTCAGAAGAAGTAACTGAATTTCTAATTTCTTTACAAATTAATGAACACAAAGCTGTTGTTTAATGTGTAAAATCCGTTATTTAACTACTATGAGTTTTCACCTTCTTTCGATACTCAGATGAAAGTAATATATACCTCGTTTCCATTAAAAGTGGAGCGAGGTATTTTGCTAATATTTAAAATACTACCAATTTCCTCGGAAATTGGTTATAATAAAGGTTAGTCTTTAAATTTAATTATGATGATCATGGAGTAAATAATGTTTCATATTTCAAAAGATAGTATATATTACCTGTCTACGCCAATAAAATTTAAAAAGGGTGTAGATTATTATAGAGCAAAAAGAGTAAAATCTGTATCCTTTAATGAAGATATGCTTTTATTTGATGCCTCAGTTGTTGGGACGCGTCCATATAATGTACAAATAAGATTTAATGCCAATGGTCATTTAAAAGATTTTTCCTGCACCTGTCAAGACTTCTCAAAGTCTGAAAGCTGCTGTAAGCATATTACTGCGGTAATGTTTTTGATTAAAGAAAAGGATGATCTGGGCTTCTTCAGCTCTGCAAACCAGAAACAGGCCGCAAAAGAAATCTTTGACTTTTTTCAATCTAGATCCAGTAGCGTCAAGACTAGTATAAATGTTGAATTTACCTTGGAGCTGCTTAGATTAAAATCCTCATTTATAAAAAGAGGTCCAGCAGCCTCATTATCACTGCGCATTGGAGTGGATCGCCTTTATGTTGTCAGGAATATAAACGAGCTTTTGGATTGCATAAAAACCAATAAGGAGCTTGTTTATGGAAAGGGTTTTTCCTTTAACTCATCGATATGTGATTTTAAAGATACTGACAAGCCTGTAATTTCGTATTTGCAAGAAATGTGGCAAAATGAAAATTTGATTGACTATCTCACTGGAGATATAAAAAAGCAAAGCGTCTTCAAGGATAAAGAGATTTTTTTATCTGAGGCAGCACTAAAGCGATTGTTAGAGCTACTGAGACCTACAACATTTGATGTGCTAATTGATGATAGCAAGATAGAAAATGTCACGATAGTGGATCAGAATATTCCTATAGAATTTACTTTAACTAAAAATGCAGCCGCAGTTGAGCTGGACATTGATACAAAATATCCTCTCCACCTGATTACTTCAGACTGTGAGTTCTTTTTGTACAAAGATAAAATTTGCAAGGTTTCAACGCAGCAGAGAGACTATTTTAAGCCATTTTTTCAGTACATCACCAAGCAGAAGTTAAACAAGCTAAGCTTTATCGAGCAAGATACCGAACGTTTTTTTGCTGAGATATTACCCTTTATTGAAAAAACAGGTCAAGTATTCATTGATGATGAGCTTCAAGCTATGGTTGAGCGACTTGAATTTGAGCCCGAAATTTATCTCGATAGATTTGAAGATATAATAATAGCGGATGTTAAATTCAAGTATGGAGATAGGACAATAAATCCGTTTTCTGCTGACAGAAATAGGCCCCCCTCCGACAAAATACTCATACGAGATATGGAAAATGAGGGATTTATTCTTGATATCCTTGGTGAAACAGATTGTAAAGTAAGTGGGAACAGAATCTATCTTGATGAGGAAGAAAAAATATTTGACTTTGTAAACTATGTCATACCAAAGCTTCAGGTATATGCACAGGTACTCTATTCTGAGAGCTTTAAGGCAATGAGCTTTAGAAAAACGCCATCATTCACAGGCTTTTTGAGATTAAATAGTATAAATGACTTCCTTGAATTTAGCTTTAATATTGAAGGTGTACAGCGAGATGAATTGGCTGCTATATTTGATAGCATTAGGCAAAAGAAGAAGTATTTTAGGCTAAAGGATGGAGCTTTCTTGCCACTTGAATCAGATGGTTTGAGAAATATGGCTGAAATAATTGAGCAACTTGATTTAGATTACTCCGACATCGAAAATGAGCTAGTGCAGTTACCCAAATATAGAGCGCTTTACATAGATAATATGCTTAAGGAAAGTGGTATGAAGTTTTTCGAACGCAATAATGCCTTGAAGGATTTAATCCATGATATTCAAGACCCTGCTGAAACTGAGTACAAAATACCAGAAACCATCACGGGCACACTTAGAGACTATCAGAAGCTAGGCTTTAAATGGCTCAAGACCTTATCCATATACGGTCTTGGTGGTATTTTGGCTGATGATATGGGTTTGGGGAAAACACTACAGATTATTACACTATTACAGTATGAGAAGCAAATCGTCGGAAGCTGTGCCTCAATTGTTGTTGTACCAACCTCTTTAATATACAATTGGTGTGCGGAGGTTGAAAAATTTGCACCTGATATGACTATCACTGCTGTCGTGGGTAATAAATTAGAACGCCAGGACTTGATTAAATTGGCTCTGAGCTCAGATATACTGGTAACGTCTTATGCTTTGATAAGAAGAGATATTGATGAATACAAGACTTTCTCTTTTAGATACTGCATTCTTGATGAGGCTCAGCACATAAAAAATCCATCCTCTCAGGCTGCAAAGGCAGTAAAACAATTGGTATCAAATCACAGATTTGCTCTAACTGGAACACCTATGGAGAACAATCTTTCAGAGCTATGGTCAGTATTTGATTTTGTCCTCCCAGGTTATCTGCAATCACATACAAAGTTTGTTGAGAAATACGAAAGTCCAATCTCAAAGGGCGACAATTCAGTATTACCAAGTCTGAGTAAGCAGATTAAACCCTTTATTTTGAGAAGACTAAAGCTTGATGTTCTTAAGGAATTACCAGAGAAGATAGAACACGTAATAGAGGCCGAGCTCACTGAGGAGCAGAAAAAACTATATGTTGCGTACCTTGAGCAAGCCAAGGGAGATTTATTCAAGGAAATAAATGAAAAAGGCTTTCAAAAGAGCCAGATGAAAATACTTGCAGTACTTACCAGACTAAGGCAGCTATGCTGTCATCCATCACTCTTTGTAGAAAACTATGAGGGAGACAGCGGAAAGCTACTGCTGCTCAAAGAGATAGTGGAGGAATCTCTTCTAGCTGGGCACAGGATACTTCTGTTTTCTCAGTTTACATCGATGCTGGCGATCATAAAAACATGGCTTACTGAGGCTGAAGTTGATTACCTCTATTTGGATGGTTCTACACCTGCCGAGGAGAGAATGAAGTTGGTTAAGCGCTTCAACAATGGTGAAGGCAAAATATTTCTACTTTCGCTAAAATCAGGTGGAACTGGCTTAAACCTAACTGGAGCGGATACTGTTATTCATTACGACCCATGGTGGAATCCTGCTGTAGAAGATCAAGCAACCGATAGAGCTTATAGAATAGGCCAAACAAAAACTGTTCATGTTATGAAGTTGGTTACGCATGGGACTATTGAGGAAAAGATATTAGTACTAAAGGATAGAAAAAGACAACTGGTTGACTCTGTTATTCAGTCAGGTGAAACTCTAATAACCAAAATGAGCCATCAAGATTTGAAGGATTTATTTGAGCTGTAAATTTGGAATAAATAGCAATCATAGTTTAAAAGGACTAGTGCTCGGTTTTAATGCGACACTAGCCCTTTTAGATTTGCCAAAGGTACATTACTTATTTCAAATTTTCCGGATTCAAACCTTTCAGTTCCTCTAGAACAAATAGGCCGTCTTTTCTAATAAGCTTGTCATCAAACCATATTTCTCCCCCGCCGTATTCTGGTCTTTGAATAAATACCAAATCCCAGTGAATTGAGGATTTATTGCCATTTGGGCACTCATCATAGCAGCTTCCTGGTGTGAAGTGCAAGCTTCCCTTAATCTTTTCATCAAACAAAGTATCTTTCATAGGCTTATCAAGGAAAGGGTTTACTCCAATTGCGAATTCACCCACATATCTAGCGCCATCATCGGTATCAAATATTTCATTAATTCGTTCAGTATAATTTGCAGTTGCATTCACTATTTTACCGTCTATAAACTCTAAGCTAATGTTCTCAAAGGTAACACCCTGGTACATAGCCGGACAATTGTATGTTATAACACCATTTACGGAGTCCTTAATAGGTGCAGTAAATACCTCTCCATCAGGAATATTCATCTGTCCATCGCACTTAATTGCAGGAAGCCCTTTAATTGAGAAGGTTAAATCAGTTCCTTTTCCTGTAATTCTAACCTTGTCAGTTGCCTCCATTATCTTAACTAATGGCTCCATTGCTATTGACATTTTCTTATAGTCAAGATTACAAACATCGAAATAAAAATCTTCAAAGTACTCTGTTGGCATATTTGCCAGCTGCGCCATTGAGTGTCCAGGATATCTCATTACACACCATTTCGTATGGTTTACACGCTGCTCTGAATGAACAGGTTTTGAGAATAAGGACATATACATTTTCATTTTGCTAGACGGCACAGATGATTTTTCACTAACATTATCACCTGCACGAATGCCAATATATGCATCCATGTCTTTCATACGTGCCAGCTCATAGCGCGCCATATCCTTTATTTGTTCCTCAGTACACTGTTCAAGTAGAACGCGCTCAAGCTCTGGGTTTTTCACAGTCAAGTATGGTATTGCGCCAACTTTGTACGCCTCTCGGATTAATTCCCTAGAAAGTGGAACTTCGTCACCGATGTTTTCAATAAGGATCTTTTCACCAGCTTTTAGCTGACAGGAATAATTTATTAGACTTGCCGCAAGCTTTTCTATACGTGAATCTTTCATAATTACCTCCGAATTTTATAAATACAGTAGGCATAGCCTACTTTCCAACACTATTCACTTGGTTTTATAGATTCAGTAGGCATAGCCTACTTTCCATAACTTTTCACTTTTCACTATTCACTTTTCACTTGGGTTTATAGCAGCTCTTCCAACTCATCGAGAATCTTTTCAAATACATTTAAGGCATCCTGTATTGGCTGTGGAGATGATATGTCCACTCCTGCTATCTTTAACAGCTCAATTGGATAGTTCGAGCCTCCACTCTTTAAGAATTCTAGATACTTATCTACTGCAGGCTTGCCTTCTGTGAGTATTTTTTCTGTAATAGCTGTGGCAGCTGAAAAGCCTGTAGCGTATTTGTAAACATAGAAGCTGCTATAGAAGTGAGGTATTCTGGACCATTCCATGGCAATTTCTTCGTCAATTGTAACTGCATCACCAAAGTATTTCTTGTTGAGGCCATAATATATATCACAAAGCTCTTGCGAATTCAGTGCTTCGCCCTGTTCTACCTTTGCGTGAATCATCTTTTCAAACTCAGCAAACATTACCTGTCTGAACACGGTTCCTCTGAATTCCTCGAGATAATGGTTCAAAAGATATGCCTTTTCTTGCTTGCTTTTTGCCCTTGGAAGCAAATATCTCATTAGGAGCGATTCGTTTACTGTGGAAGCCACCTCTGCAACAAATATCTTGTATTCAGAGTAAACGTAGGGCTGCGTCATATTTGTATAAAAGGAATGCATCGCATGACCCATTTCATGTGCCAGTGTAAACACATCATTAATAGTGTCTTGATAGTTTAGTAGCACATATGGGTGTGTTTCAAACGTGCCCCATGCATATGCTCCACTTGTTTTGCCTTCATTTTCGTAAACGTCAATCCAGCTTGAATTCATGCCCTCTTGAAGGTATCCTATATATTCCGCCCCTAATGGCTTAAGACCTTCTTGCACAAGGGTCTTTGCCTCTTCATAAGGAATTTTTTTATCGAATTCTTCAACCATTGGAACATAAAGGTCATACATGTGTAACTCATCAAGCTTCAATACCTTTTTCCTAAGCTTTAGGTATCTGTTCAGCAAAGGAAGATTTTTGTTTACAGTCTCTATTAGATTATCATAAACGCTAACTGAAATATTATCATTATCAAGGGATGCCTCCAACGCAGAAGGATACTTTCTAACTAGGGAGTAAAACCTGTTCTTCTTTACATTTCCAGTCAGAGCAGTGGCCAAGGTGTTTTTCATCTTCTTGTAGGTGCCATAAACTGCTTCAAAAGCATCCTTACGAACTCGTCTGTCTTTGCTTTCAAGAAAGGCAACATATCTTCCCTTCGTGACCTCAACCTCTTCCCCCGCCTCGTTCTTTATGTAGGGGAATTTGATATCTGCATTGTTGAACATTGTGAAAACGTCTCCGGAGGTTTCAGATATTTCAGCTGACATTGCCATGATCTGCTCTTCTTTTTCTGATAAAATGTGAGCCTCTTGCCTCAAGCATTCCTTAATCATGAATAGATACAATGATAGTTCCTTGTTTGAATTAGCATATAATAGCAGCTTATCCTCTGTAATGCTTAGCAACTCTGGCACTATAAAGGAAATTGTTGCAGAAACATCTGTAGAGAGTGAAGATGCTCTATCTGTAAGCGCTTGATAAGTAGAATCTCCATTATTCTCATCCCGCTTCATTCTAGCATATACAAACACCTTGCCACTAAGTGATAGTAGCTCATCACTTTTCTTCAAACAATCCAAAAGCATTTGTGCACTTTCTGCTAGTTTACCTTTAAAGACCTCTAAATGAGCAGCAATTTCCCTTACACTTTTAAAGTCCTGCTCCCATAATGAAATATCACTGTAAATGTCTTCAAGCTTCCACTTGAACTTGGAGTCAATATCCTGCCTCTTCGGCAATTCGTTATTTGTAGCCATCTCTCTATACCTCCATATTTTTTTTATTTTTACTGTAATTATTTTTGAATATTATTAGTTTGCCAATTTATTCAATATTCTTGCATGTTGTTCTAACAAAATTGCTGTGCAATACATATTTATGGCAAAATTTTCTTTGTACTATTAAATTATAGATCAATGGGCAGATAATTTCCATCAAATTCATAAACCAATTCTTTTATTTATCGAATAACTATACTATGTATAATATATGGCAAAATATGTGTTTACAGTTATTCAAATTTTAGTATTAATATGATAAAGTATAAGGTGCATAACACTTATAAGAATTGTTATTTTTTTTTGATATTATTAATTTGAGCATATAGGCTCAAACATAGGAGGCACAATGGGTATATTTAATTTTATTAAGTCTCAATTTATTGAAGTTATAGAATGGACTGACAACAGTTCAAATGTGATGGTTTATCAGTTCCCTGTTGAAAACAAAGAAATCAAAATGGGAGCGCAGCTTACAGTTAGAGAATCTCAAATGGCTGTATTTGTTGACGAAGGACAGATTGTTGATGTTTTTACTCCAGGAAGATATACACTTGATACTCAGAATCTCCCCTTGCTTACCAAGCTTAAATCTTGGAAGTATGGTTTCAAATCTCCTTTTAAGTCCGAGATTTACTTTGTCAATACAAAGCAGTTTACAAACTGCAAATGGGGTACTACAAACCCTGTAATGATGAGGGATTCAGAGTTCGGGATGCTTCGAATGAGAATGTTTGGCATCTACTCCTTCAAGGTGGTGGATCCTACAGTTTTCCTCCGAGAGGTCTTTGGAACAGCAAGTCTATTTACGATAGATGGAATAACTGGTCAGCTCAAGAGCAAGCTAGTTTCAGGTGTTGCCGACCTATTGGCTGAAGCTGCCATACCTGCTCTTGACCTTTCATCTAAGTATGATGAAATAGCTTCGCTGTCAAAGAAAAAATTGGATGAAAACTTTAAGGAATTTGGTTTGTCTCTTGTGTCACTAGTTATTGAGAATATTTCTCTTCCTGAAGATGTTGAAAAGGTTTTAGATAAGCGCACCTCAATGGGTATCATCGGTGACAGTCTGAATCAATACACTAGGTATCAGGCTGCTGAGGCTATACGTGATGCAGCACAGAATACTAGTGGGGCAGCAGGCGTTGGTGTTGGGCTGGGAGCTGGAATGGGCATAGGAAACATGTTTGCTCAATCTTTTTCTACACAACAACAAAAGCAGCCTGAGACTACAGCGGCTACTGAGCCAGTGAAAATAAAGTGTGCTTCCTGTGGCGCTCAAATGAATGCGCAGGCGAAGTTTTGCATAGAGTGCGGTACAAAGGTTACACCAACTACAGCTAATTGCTCAGGATGTGGGAACGAGTTTCCTGCTGATAGTAAATTTTGCCAAGAATGTGGTCAAAAACGTTAGGAGCTGCGAATATATTACGTCCTGAATTTTTGAAGATATAGAATCATGAATTCAAGCTTTTCTGGCTGAATAAATATTATGCAACAATTTTTTTATGGAGATAAATTTATGAGTGATGCAAAGATAAATGAGACACAAAAGGAAGCAAACTATGAAGGCGTTCCTACTACAGAGGCTACATCGTATAAATGTCCGTCCTGTGGCGGCATCATGGTATTTGATCCACAAGGTCAGAGCTTAAAATGTGAGTATTGTAAAAATGTTATCACCCTTGCTGATGATAGGCAAGATCCGACTGCCTATGGCTTCGACAATGATAACGAGCTTGAGCCACAGGTTTGGGGTGAGAAAAGTCATTCTGTAAAGTGCAAAAGCTGTGGTGCACAAACGGTATTTGATGCCTACATTGTGGCTGATAAATGTCCCTTCTGTGGTAACAGCAATATTCAAGAAGAAGTCATTACTACCGGAATTATGCCTGAGAGTATAATCCCTTTTAAGATAAATGCAGAAGCTGCTATTGCTCAATATAGGAAGTGGCTAAAAGGAAAATGGCTTGCTCCCTCTAAGCTAAGAAAAGGTGTAAAGGATCAGAATGTGCAGTTGACTGGTATGTATGTACCCTGTTGGTCCTTTGATGCTGACACAAGCTCCTTCTATACGGCTATGGCCGGGGAATATTACTATGTAACTGTATATACTACACAAACTCGTGATGGTAAAACTGAGCAGGTTGCACATCAAGAGAGACGTACCAGATGGTATCCTGTTTCTGGGCAGTATATTGAAGATTTCAGAAATTATATTGTAGACTCCTCAATAAATATTGATGACAAAATGATGGCGTGTATCCAGCCCTTCAATATGGATGAATTAACACCCTATAAATCAGCGTACTTATCGGGTTTCAAGGCGGAGCGCTATTCTGTTGATTTGAAAACAGGATGGGAAACAGGAAAGGAAAGACTTTCTGCTCTAATTGCTAGAGGTATCGAAACACAGATAAATGCTGATGAGGTATCGGAATTGAGGTTTAAGACAGCTTATGATAATAAAAAGTACAAGCATATCTTGTTACCTCTATGGTTCTCTTCCTTCAAATATAAGAAAAAAACCTATGGATACATGATTAATGGCCAAACAGGCAAGGTTGATGGAAAATCACCTCTATCCCCATGGAAGGTAACAGCTTTAGTTGTAGGGATACTAGCTCTAATAGGTTTGGGATACTTCTTAATTAATATGTATACGGGTAGATAATGTGTTATTGAATAAATTTACTTGAATATATTAAAAATATTTAGTATACTATGATAGTTGTTCAGCGAGAGTTAATACTCTCGTTGAATGCAAAAACTCTTTTTATGCGTTCGTAGCTCAGCTGGATAGAGCGTCGGTTTCCTAAACCGCAGGTCATGGGTTCGAATCCCTTCGAGCGCACCACTTAGAACCCTTG
>Ga0209430_1000614_pt1 | contig 34457 bp, 32 predicted proteins | sample BarGraIncub1133A_FD_184504 | JGI IMG/M metagenome (GOLD analysis project Ga0209430, IMG submission 184504) | Arctic peat soil microbial communities from Barrow, Alaska - Barrow Graham LP Incubations 11-33A (SPAdes) (version 2) | ecosystem: Environmental > Terrestrial > Soil > Wetlands > Peat... | reverse complement strand
CGCAGGAATCGCAACCCCAAGCCACGACCTTCGGAAGCGCCCTCTATAATGCCGGGAATATCGGCCATGACAAATGATTTGTCGTCGCGGTAAGTTACAATACCCAAGTTGGGCTCCAGCGTGGTGAAAGGATAATCGGCAATCTTTGGGTGAGCGGCAGAAACAGCAGCCAATAAAGTGGATTTACCAGCATTCGGAAAACCGACCAGACCGACATCGGCCAAGAGTTTCAATTCCAAAACGACATTCCGTTCTATAAGTGGTTCACCCGGTTGCGAAAAACGAGGCGTTTGGTTGGTGGCTGTGCGGAAATTCCAGTTGCCCAAACCTCCACGACCGCCATTCAACAATACGACTTCCTGACCGGGTTCAGTAACATCACACAGGAATTCACCGGTTTCAGCATCGAAAGCAACAGTACCAACAGGTACATCGATGTAAATGTCTGAACCCTGTTTTCCGGAGCTTCTGGCACCGGTCCCGCTTGCGCCGTGTTCAGCGAATACGTGACGTGCAAAACGCAAATGAATAAGCGTCCAGTAATTGGTATTGGCCCGAAGAACAACATGACCGCCACGACCGCCGTCACCGCCGTCGGGGCCACCCTTGGCTATGTACTTTTCACGGTGGTAATGGGTAGATCCAGGTCCACCGTTACCGGAACGGCAGAGGATCTTTACGTAATCAACGAAATTGCTATCCGCCATAGGTTTGTTTAAAAGAGAATTTATTGAACCAACTCAATGGCCGCAGTAATCCGGTTAAAGATTTCCTGCAAAGAACCTGTCCCCTTGATTTCGGTAGCCAGACCTTCTTTTTTATAATAATCCAAAACGGGAGCAGTTTTGGTGTGGTACACCTGAATCCGTTTTTGGATGGTTTCGTAATTGTCGTCGGAACGACCAGAGGTGATGCCTCTTTTAAGAAGGCGATCAATCAGTTCTTCTTCAGCCACTTCCAGATCAATCATGATGGAAACTTTGATGCCGCGTTCAGCCAACATTTCTTTTAAGGCTTCGGCTTGAGCAGTAGTACGGGGGAATCCATCAAAAATATAGCCGTTCTCATTTTTTTTAGTATCCAGCACTTTGGCCAGCATATCTATAATTAGTTCGTCCGGCACCAGATTTCCCTGATCCGTGTAACTAGAGATGAGCCTACCCAATTCACTTTGGGTCTTTTGCTCCGCTCTTAATAAGTCACCGGTGGAAAGATGTTCCAAACCATACTTTTCAGCGATGTAAACGCTCTGAGTCCCTTTTCCGGAGCCTGGAGCGCCAAAAATAATCACATTCAACACCATTATAACCTATAAAAATTAACCTTTGAAAAATTATGCAAGCGTATAGACTGCACCTAGATTCCGGCCGTAACCATCGTAGTCAAGGCCGTAACCTACTACAAAATCATTGGGAACTTCAAAAACGACATAATTCAAATCCAGTTCGCACTGTAGGGCTTCGGGTTTGTACAAGAACGTTGCAATCTTGATTTCCTTCGGATTCCTTGTATTGAGTGAAGACAACAATTGTGTCATTGTGCGACCAGAATCGACAATATCCTCGACGATGACTATGGTGCGACCTTCAATTTTTTCAGTCAGACCAAACACTTCCCGAACTTTGCCACCACTTTCCATCCCTTCGTAAGACGCCAGTTTGATGAAGCTAATCTGACAGGGGATCGTGATGTTCTTCATCAAATCGGATGCGAACATAAAAGAACCGTTCAATACGGCAAGAAACAAGGGATTTTGGCCTTCAAGATCAGCACTGATCGTTGAAGCGACCTTCTTAACTTCGTCCTGAATGGTTTCTTCAGAAAGGAATAACCTGAAATCCTTATCTTTAACCCGAATCTGCTCCATAAATAACATATAATAAATAGATGTGACGAAGGTAGTTAAAAAACGATAGTCCGCAAAATTCCGATTTTTTTTCTATATTTGTTTTACTTTAGCACAAATCGTGCATCTTATGTCAATAAGAAACAAACATCAATGATCAAACGTCATTTCGTCCTATTTTCCATACTTTTCCTTACTTGTTTTCAGTTACTGGCCAACCCAGTCACTGAACCTGAAGCACTTAAACTGGCAACAAGCTTCTATCAAAAACGGGGGCCGTCCAAATTGCGTTCTACTGAAGCTTTGAAATTAGTGTATAAGGGTATTGAAACCGGACTTCGTTCAACAACGGACCCGGCTTTTTACATTTACAACATCGGTGAAAATCAGGGTTTTGTCATTATTTCGGGTGAAGACGCCGCCAAAACCATTCTGGGATATTCCGATGAAGGCAGCTTTCAAGCGGATCAAATGCCTGACAATTTGAGAGGTTGGCTTGACTTTTATCAACAGGAAATCGAGGGACTCCGGAAAATGGCGTATGAGGCTACTTCTGCCACTGAGCAAGTTTCTGCGGTAGCAACAGGGACTGCAACCGTTAGTCCGTTGCTGGGGAACATCAAATGGAACCAGACAGATCCGTACAATTTACTTTGTCCATGGGATGTTTCGGCTGGCAGTCGTACACTTGCAGGATGCGTGGCCATTGCTATGTCCCAGATCATGAAATACCACAAATGGCCGGTTACCGGAACTGGCACACACAGTTATACAGATGCTACCTATGGCGTTCAAACAGTAGATTTCAGCAAAACCACCTACGATTGGAACACTATGCTGGATTCCTACGGAAGCACTGCCACCGGCGCACAGGAAACGGCTGTGGCAACGTTGATCTATCAATGCGGAGTTGCAGTGAATATGAAATATTCCCTTACTGGCAGTGGTGCAACCATTTCTGCAGCGGCTGAAGCCTTTGTCAATCATTTCGGGTATGATACGGATATTCAGCGATACGAACGCCCCTATTATACGGATGCTGAATGGGGTGGTTTTATTAAAAAGGAGTTGGACAATGCCAGACCGGTCTATTATGCAGCCAATTCAGACGATGGCGGCCATGCGTTTGTTTGTGATGGCTACGACAGCAACAACTTGTTCCACATCAACTGGGGATGGGGTGGTTCTTCCAACGGTTATTTCGAATTAAGCTCGCTTTCGTCGGCCAATCCGGGGATTGTTGGAGCGGCACCGGAATTCACTTACTTGCAGAGTATATTGATTGGTATTCAAAAAGATGATAAAATCTCGAAGGCAACGAACCAGGTGGATATCTATAGTACTGGTTTCTATTCTTCTAAGAGCAGTGTACCCATTATTTCGACAAGCACATTTACACTTAACTTCAATTTTATTAATTTCGGAACGAATGCAGTGAATATACGTTGGGGTATTGGATTTATTAAAGATGGTAACAGCACCCTCACCAAACTAGTTGACAACTCGAGTTCATATACTCTGTTTTCAGCTTCAAGCTATATTCCGTCTTTAAAAACATTAACAATTACCAACCCGACAGGTCTTTCTACGGCTGGCACCTACCGTTTGTATCCGATTTATTCACCAAAGGACTCTGTAAACTGGAGCATCATGCGCGGCAGCCCCGTGCTGAACAATTGCATGATCGTGACCGTCAGGAACAATGGATTCGCTACCATTCTTCCTGCACTGGCTCCTCCCACATTAGTTTTGACAAAGTCTCCCGATCCACTTACCCGACTGTACCAGAACAAAGCGATCAATGTAGACCTGACCTTTCAAAACAACGGTTCGGAATTTTATTCCAGAGTAGCTTTGTGCCTGATTTCCAAAACAGATCCGGGCGATCGCACGTATATTTGTGAAAGCAAAATCCTATGTCCCGCAGGAGAAACCAAGACCTTTCACCTGACTGGAACTGTTGCTTGCCTTCCAGGAAACTATTACTTAGAGGCGCAGTTTGACAGTACCAATTCGAATTCGACCTTGAACTACGAAGCATTCGGTCCGGCCAACTTAAATTCCCAGGAAGTGGAGGTTCTGCCCCCACCCGGCAAACCTGTTCTTCAGCTCAACAACACCATTTCGATGTCCAACGGGACCCTCATTGCCAAAAACGACATTGTAAACCTGACGTTCAGCATCACCAATGAAGGCGGTTACTTTGACTCACGCCTTATCGCCTTTGTCTTTCCGAAAGGAGGCGGCGGATCCTTGACTTATCTGACACCCAAGTACATATATATCGACTCTTTGGAAACCAGGGATGTGACACTTACTGGCGCCATAGACTTAGTAGAAGGTGACTATTTCTTTTCAATGTATCAATACCTGAACAGCAGTTGGGTTTCACTTTCGCCTTATGGCATGTCCAGCTTGAATTTCACCGTGGCCAGCGGACCAGTGGAGATCAAACAAACGGCTGAACCCAGTCCGTTGTTCATTCATCAGGCTGGAGACCAATTGTTGATCGAAACGACTGCTGAAATCTTTGAATCGCGACTGTTCGATTTATCCGGAAGGCTTGTCCGGAAGGGCTCAGCCGAAAAAAACATTCAAGTGGGCGATCTTTCACCCGGCGTTTATTTGCTGCACGTTCAGACCAACGGGAAAAAATATATTGAACGTTTCCTAAAACACTGATTATGAACCACTTCATAGACCGTTATTGCCTGCTGATAATCAGCCTGATTTTACTAAACGGCTGCGGAGTTCATAAAAAAACTGGTTCAACCGAAATGCAGATGTTGGATAGCCCGATATTGGGTTTTGGAACCAATGCAACGGCTCCTACATTGGTTTACAAAACACGCGCCGATTATTTCAATCGGGTGCCGGTGATGATGAATGCCGAAAAAGACCGGATTATCTCCTATCCTGCCCCAACTGACTTATTCTACGGAAATGCGCTCGCCACACCTACAAGACTCAAGGATAGCTACTTGCTTGACAACCGGGGTATCGGAGCCAACGTGGCTTTCTTGAAATACACCTACGAAACTTACAGTGCACTTTCTAAAGCACCAGCACTGAACCAATTGATGGATAGCCTGTTGGACAGGAATCCACTGACTGAACTTTGGGATTGCGGCTCTCGTTCCCTCTACAAAAACGAAGTTGAAGAGTTGAATGCCCTGATTGACAAAGGCTTTCCAAAAGAAAAAGCCCTGATTGAAGTTTTGAGTGTCACTACCAAAAAAACTCAGCCATGAACATCTTCCGTACCGATCAGATTCGTCAATTAGACGCACAGACTGTCGATTTTGAACACATCACCTCCATACAACTGATGAACAGAGCTGCCAGCGCTTTGTTTCATCGCATCGAAAAAATGCTGAAACCTACCGACAAAATAATCGTCATGGTTGGCCCTGGCAATAATGGAGGTGACGCCTTGGCCGTATCCAGGTATTTGTTGGAAGCCGGTTTTTCGGTGAAAACGGTTTTGTGTCAGCCCGATCCAAAGGTTTCCAGAGATACACTGGAGCAGTTGATTAATTTGCAGCAGACCGATGGCGCTGAAATCTTTACACTGGACAATCCGATCATGCTCGACGACTTCGATGGAAACTGGAATTATTTGATCGACGGCATTTTCGGAACAGGCCTCAACCGCCCGATGGTGGGTTACTTTTCCAAGGTGGTGCATTGGATCAACAAGCAGTCGGCTTACACTATTTCCATCGACCTGCCCAGTGGCTTGCAGGGAGAGGATAACCGCGGAACCTTGGTACCGAACGTCGTTCATGCCGATCTGACTCTGGGATTACAGTTCCCACGCTTAGCATTTCTTCTGCCAGAAAACGAAGTTTGTGTAGGCAAATGGGAATTGATTGACATTGGTATCCGTCAGGAAGTTATCGATAAAATGCTTGCCCTTTACGCATACACAACGTTGGAGGATATGAAACCGGTATTGAAAGTACGTTCCCTTCATGCCAATAAAGGGACCTTCGGTAAAGTGCTGTTGGTAGCCGGTAGCCCTGAAATGACAGGTGCAGCCATTCTGTCCATTCGTGGAGCGCTGCGTTCCGGTGCCGGATTGGTCTATCTGCGGATTCCCTCAGCTGCCATACCGGTGATTCAATCAGCTGTTCCAGAAGCACTGGTTCAGTCCTCACAAAAACCCATGGGCGACTTGTCAGGTTTTGCTGCAATCGCAATAGGCCCAGGGATCGGGCTTCATCCAGCACAAATGACTTATTTAAAAGACATCATAAAGCTAAAACCAGCGTTTTTGGTCTTGGATGCCGATGCACTTAATCTGATCGCCGCCCATACGGATTTGATGGTTGAACTTCCTCCCAATGCCATTCTGACACCCCACCCGAAAGAATTCGACCGACTTGCCGGGATCCCCTCTTCCAACAGTTACGAACGCCTGCTCAAGGCTATCGACTTCGCCAAAAAGCATCACGTTTACATCGTTCTGAAGGGTGCGCATACGGCTTGCATCACCCCTCAAGGTCAATGCAGCTTCAACAGTACTGGCAATCCCGGGATGGCCACCGGTGGCAGTGGTGATGTTTTAACAGGAATAATTGTATCTTTGCTCGCACAAGGTTATTTGCCTGGTGATGCCTGCAGACTTGGTGTTTATCTGCATGGTCTGAGCGGCGACATTGCGCTCGGTTCGCAGTCCTACGAAAGTCTGGTGGCCGGTGATTTGGTAGAAAACCTTGGTTTGGCTTTCAAGCAGCTGGAACCCTAGTAAATCAATAAATAAAAAAAAAATATTTGTCTATGAAGCGTATCCTTTTGACTGGCATGCTCCTGTCCATCAGCCTGTTTTCCTTTGCCCAATTACTCACGGAAAAATTGGTTACGGCCACGGACACGGCCAGAGGCATAGTCTACCAGCTACCAAAAACCATCCTCCAGATCGAAGTGGATACCAAATGCGTTCAGGAAACACCTGGCCTGTATTTCCAGTATGCCGACCGATTTCTGGGCATCAAGGACTTTATCCAGAATGAAAGCATTCGTTATGAAATCGTCGGTTTTCGACTTAGCACAAAAACAATACCGGATGCGAACCAGGCATACCTGATCAGCACTGGCAAGAAAGGCAAAAATCTCTCCATTAATCTGACACCAGAGGGCTATTTAAAATCCATCAATGGCAGCATTGCTCCTATAAATCATTCTTCCGAAACGGCCGTGAAAACGGCGGTTAATAACAGCCCGAAGGCATGGGAAAGCGTAGGCTCCTCCATTTTCACCAAGGATATGCAACAAGCGAATTCCACTTCAAAAATGGCCGAATTGGCTGCCAATCAATTATTTACCATTCGCGATACGCGCTTGAACCTGCTCACACAAGAATTGGATAAAGCCCCTTCAGACGGACGTTCCTACGAAATAGTACTGAGCGAGCTGAACCGGATGGAAAACGCTTATTTGGAACTGTTCAAGGGTAAACAGACTGAAACCAAACAGACCTTCACCTATACGCTGGAGCCTCAAAAAGATTCGTCGGATGTGCTGCTTCGCTTCTCCTTGTTCAAAGGGGTGTTGGATAAAAACAATTTGGGCGGCAATCCCATCTTCCTTGAAATCAAGAAATTACCGGTGGCAGCCGAGGCATTGCGGGTCGATAAAAGTGCGGCTCCTCGGGGTTTGTATTACCGGGTTCCGGCTCAGGCTGTGGTGAACATTACAGACGGCAAGGATGTGCTTTTTTCTCAGGAAATCACTGTTCCCCAATTTGGGATGATCCTATCGCTGCCTGCCTCCCAATTCAGTGCTGTAGAACTCTGTCCGATGACAGGTGCACTCTTAAACGTAAAGAAATAACGATTTTATTCGGCTAGGAAGCGATTGTTGCTTAACCGATAAACGACGGAATCACGAACCAAGGCCCCGAGTTTTTCACTCTGGGCCTTTTCCATATCCTCTTTGAGCGAAGATACAGCTGAAAAGGCATTTTCATTGGGTTTGAACGTTATGGTGACGAACAAACGGGGACCAATTTCATGGATACGGTCTGTCAAACCAAGATCAGCGGCTTTTTGGAAATCGATGAAATCTTTTACTGAAAAAATAGGCATGTTCCATTCTTTCAGTGGTTTCCAGGAAGTATCAAAGAACTTCACCCGGCTATCCCGGAACGGGCCTGCCACGGTCTGCACAACGGCCAAAACGCGCAAGCTGTCGTTTGGATGCAAAATCTTGATTTGCATATCGGAACTTTCCGACGTCTGCAACAATAGATAATCTTCTCCAAGCGCTTTCAGCTGAACTTTTCCTCCAAAAGCAGCCGGCATCACGGCCAATTTCCCGTTGGTAAAAAAATCGATCAGATCCTTACGGGTATCGATGGTGATTCCCGGAATCATTTCAGCAGGCATCTGAGTGAAATAATGGGCTACCGGCTGAGCATGGACGGTCAGTGTTAGGGCCAATAGGCTCAAAGAGAATAGGAATTGTTTCATGATCAATTATTTATGGACAGAACCCAAGTAAAGCAAATACATTCCCAGCAAAACGCCAATCATGATGTAAGCCTTGATCCAGATGTTTTTGTCTTTGAATATATAGACTCCTGCAAGGAACGATATGATGATGGCTGAACGCCTCACGACCGAAACCACGGAAATCATGGATCCCGGCATGCTGAGTGCGTAAAAGTACATAAAATCGGACAGACATAAAAAGAAAGCGATGCCGACGATGGACCAGCGAAACTGATAGGGTGTGGACGTTTTGCGTTGAGGCCACCAGCCCAGGAAAAGAACAGGCAACATCATGAATATCTGATAGATGGTATACCAAACTTGTACGGCCATTCGGTCGAAACGGTTCATCAGGTATTTGTCGTACAATCCACTGATGGCGCCGGTGAACACGGCCACGAACAGCCACCAGATCCATTTGTTGCGCAAAAAAGAGATGCCTTCTTTCCGACCAACGACGGAATAGAGGAAAAAACAGAACAGGGAAACGGCTATACCGGCAATTTGCCAGGAATTGAGTCGCTCTGCAAAGATGAGCAAGGCTCCAACCAGCACCAATGCCGGCTGCATGGATTTGATGGGGCCTATGATGGTGATGGGCAGGTGTTTGATGGCAACGTAGGCAGTCCCCCACGAGACCAGGACGATAAAAGATTTCAGTAGAATAAACAAGTGGGTATGCCAGTCCACCGGGGAGACGTAAAGGATGCCGCCCTGCAATGTCTGAGGTGCAAACTTGGACAATAATAAGATGGGAAGAAAAAACAAGGAACAAAAAACTGTATTCAGAAACAAGACTGGAATCACGGCATTGTTGTCCAGACCTCGTTTTTTTTCAACATCGTAAAGACCGAGAAACAAAGCCGAAGCAAAACCTAATAACAACCACATGCGGATACCAATTTATTTGAAAATTCCCGTTTATTTAAAAATAGCGGGGGGATACGTCACATCCGTCAAAAACAAGCCTTTAGCCCAAACCGAAGTTCCTGCTTCACAGCGATTTTTTGACTCGATGACACGGCGGAAACCCGCTTCGTCCATTTTCCCCCACCCGACTTCCATCAAGGTTCCGACGATGGCGCGGACCATATTCCTTAAAAACCTGTCGGATTGGATGGTAAACACCCAGAATTCACCGCGTTGTTCCCAAAAGGCCTGTTTGATCTGGCAATTGTTATGCTTCACATCCGTTTTCAATTTGCTGAAACAAGTGAAGTCTTTGTATTCGAAAAGCACGTTGGCAACTCGGTTCATGGCCTCAAAGTCCAGCGGCTTGTACATTTTCGTGTAGAAATTCCAGTTGAATGGATCTTTGTGAAAGCCAATCCAATATTCGTAGGTGCGGGAATTCGCATCGAAACGGGCATGAGCACTGTTGTGAACCGCTATCACTTCATGAACGGAAATATCTCTGGGTAGCATGATTTCCAGTTTTTTGGCAAATGCCTGCAGATCTTCGAGTTCTTGAGGAGCGTCGAAGTGGGCGAACATTGTTTTGGCATGCACGCCGGTATCGGTGCGTCCTGCGGCTGTGATGGTCGTTTCAGGGCCGAACAGTTTCTGCAGGACATCGGCCATCACTTCCTGTACGGACACAGCATTGGGCTGGAGTTGCCAGCCGTGGTAGTTCGTGCCGTCGTACGAAAAGCGAATGAAGTAACGTTGTTGCATACCTGGATGAAATCTGGATGCAAAGGTAGTCTATTTTTGCGGGTCAGTCAACCGGCCAGCATTCAGAATCTCTTCTGGCGGTGGAAATGTAGGCATTGATTTGAGCGATTATTTTCGGATTCTGTGCGGAAACATCGGTGGTTTCAGCAGGGTCGGTCTTCAGATTAAAGAGCATCCAAGGCTTGTCGAGGTTCATTCGAACAGCTTTCCAATCACCGAAACGAACGGCCTGGCTCAAACCCGTTTTAGGAAACTGTTCCCAGTACAGCATTCGGTTAGCGAGTTTTTTCCCTTTCAAGGCCGGCATCAAGTCAACCCCGTCGGTCACGGATTCTTTGGTCGGGGCAAAATAATCGGTCTCCATTTTCTGCCTTAAAATGCCCCTGACACTTTCTTCCAGGTCGGTCACACCAGCCAGTTTTGCAAAGGTCGGGAAGAAATCAGGGAAATAGCAGGGCTGTTTGGATTCTGTGCCCGGTTTGATATGATCCGGCCATCGCACCATCATCGGGACGCGAATGCCACCTTCCCAAAGTTCACCTTTGAAGCCTCTCAGGATACCATTCAACTTCAGTTCCTTGACTTCAGCAGCCGTGGCACCTCCGTTGTCCGATGCGAAAACGACGATGGTGTTCTTGTCCAAACCCAGTTTCACCAATGTTTGCAGCACCTTACCTATACTTTCGTCCATGTGACTGACCAATGCGGCGTAGGATTGGTCCACCTCGGGCAGTCCTGAATTCAGGTAGAGTTTCCTGTCTTTGGCATCCAATGGAACGTGCGGCGCATTATAGGCTAGGTAGAGGAAAAAAGGCTGCTTCGGAGAGACGATGGCTTTGGAAGTGGCTGTATCACAGGCTTCTTTAGTCACTCCCTGAGCCATCCGTTCGATAAAGCCGATGGCCTCATCGGTGGAACGGTCGGTATTGTGGTCACCGTGTTGATCGTTCAGGTTCGCTTCAATCGTATATTTCTCCCGGTTACGCCAACGCACGGAGGGGTAATAATTCTGACTTTTGGGTTCAGGGATAAGCCAGCCGTAGAATTCGTCAAAACCACGATCCATGGGTGTGGCCGTACTATCGAAACCGTCCAGGTGCCATTTGTTCACCAAGCAGGTGCGATATCCTTGCGTTCTCAGTAATTCGGCAATGGTGATGTCTTGTGGTTGAAGGTTGGTCCGGCGTACCAAGCCGGGCATTCCTTCACGTTCACCTTGCAAACCACCGACCTTGCACATATTGCCACGAATTCGACCGTGACCTGTATGCAGACCAGTCATCAGACAGCACCGGGAGGGCGAGGATACGCTAGCCCCAGCATAACAATCCGTGAAATGCATGCTTTCGCCGCAAAGCTTGTCAATGACGGGAGTTTGAATGACTTTATTGCCGTAACAGGCTAAATCACCGTAACCCAAATCGTCTGCCAAAATAAACAGGATGTTGGGCTGCTCGACCGGTTTTGCTGCTTGGGAAGTTACAGGCAAAAGGGCTGCAAGTCCCATAGAAGCTTTGAATTTTGAAGTCAGTAGCATCGTTTTTTTCGTTTATAGTCCGACTGAAACCGAGGTCATGGACAGCGAACCTCCCACGAACGAATCATTGAACAAAGTCATAGTTTCGCCCTTAGATGCGGCCCCCAAAACATATAGAATGGGTAGAAAATGCTCTGGCGTCGGGATAGCCAACTGATATGCTTTCCCCAACGAAGTAATGGTGCTGAGTCCTTCCGAATCATACTCCAGAATACGCTTCTTCATGCCTTCCGAAGCCTCGGCTGCCCAATCGAAGGGTTCACTAACGGGTTCCATCCGGTCCCAGGTAATCGCGCGCAGATTGTGCACCAGATTACCACTACCAATAATCAGGACATTCTGATCGCGTAGAACCGCCAATTCTTTGGCCAAAGCCAAATGCTGTGCCGGAGTTTTTCTATAATCGATACTTAGCTGAACCACAGGCACGTCAGCCTCCGGATACAGATGTTTCACCACCGACCAACAACCGTGATCCAAACCCCATTCGGCATCTGCACTCACGGCGGTACTGACCACCAAACGTGAAATTTCTTCCGCCAGTTCAGGACTCCCAGGAGCTGGGTACTGAACTTCAAAAAGTGCTTGCGGAAAACCACCGAAATCATGAATGGTTCGTGGCATCAATGCCGTCGTCACCCGAGAGCCGGATGCTTCCCAATGGGCCGAAATGCATAAAATGGCTTTCGGCTTGGTCAATTGACTGGCAATTTTGCGGAAACCGTCAACATAGACGTTTTCCTCGATGGCGTTCATGGGACTACCGTGACCCAGAAAAAGGACGGGTTGACGGCTCATGCTATTCAATGTAAATCCGATTGTTCTTGGGATATTTGACTGTATATTTCAAATCAAATACTTTTGACTTTCCTGGATCGATGCCGATTTCCCATTTAATTTCTCCGGTTTCAGCGTTTAACTTGGCATCGGGCGTGGTTTCCTGGCTGATTTCGATTTCAGCATTCATAGATACGGGAACCTGATCCAACAAGACCAGCGTGATCTTTTCGGAACGGCTGTTACGGACGGTGGTTTTCCAATCGCGGGTTTCCACATTCTTGTTTCCGATGAATTGTTTGGTCATGTAGTCTTTTACTTTTTCACGGTTCACGGAAATTTTCTTGTCGCGACCCAAGGAAATGCTCAACGTATCCGATGAGGTACTGACATCCAAGATGGTTTTTCCAACATACGTATCTTCAAAAAACACATTGGCTTCTCCTTCCAGAAAACTGTATTTTTCCCAGTCCAGCAACTGCGCATTCAAATAAACATCTTTGCTGATTTTGGGTACTGCAAAATATTGATAACTAACCGGAAGACTCAATCGGTTCATATCCACCGAAACGACTTTATTGTCGGATAGAATGGTATACGGGGTCTTGATGTCGAAATCGACGGAAATGGCTTTTTCGATGATTTCTTGCTGAATCAGTGTGGAACTTCCTCTGATTTTCGCTCTAGTGGGCGTTACATCAAGTCCTGCAACCCTACCCTGCAGTGCGTGATCGATTGAAGTGATTTTCACACCTTGAAAATCGGCAATATCCAAGCTTTGTTCGTTCTTAGAGCCCCTAACTTCTGCCACGGACATAGTCGCTTTGGTGGAAGACAATTCGTTCAAAGCTTGTTGATTTTCGTTCATATAAACATTCAAGGTCTCATTTACAACCCTTTGTGTCGTTTTATCATATCCGAGCAAGGAGAATTCCAATTCGCGCATATTGGCCGGCAACGTTAACGAATAGCCCCCACCCTGATTGGAAACGGTAGAGACATTGCTGCCTTTTACCTTGATTTGAACACCAGACAGTGGGTTGCCACTCGGATCGCTTACCCGACCGCTCACACTGGAAATCTCCTGCTGATAAATGGGTGGTCTGGTATTGTAACCCAGGAAATACGTCTGCAACTCAGGTGCCACGCCAGAATACGTTGGATTGTAGGACGAAAGCTTCAGCTTCGCATTCTTCCAGTCGCATTTGGTATCCTGCCGAATATTGGCTTTATAAATGATTTCCAGCGGATCTGTAATGTTGTTGGCACGGATGTCGTAACTGGGGTACCAACTGGCGTTGGATACGATGTAACTGATTTCCGCCTTCAGGGTGATGGCTTTTTTAGCCTCGACCAAGACCAGGATTTCCCCGGTTGCCCAGACCTTTTCATCTCCCTTACTATTTGCTTGGTTTATTATTTTTTCTCTTTCTTTGCTCAAGCTTTCCAAATTGCTCAACCGTTCCATTTCTTTCATTTTCAATGCTGTCATGCGAGCACTGAAAAAATCGGCTCCTTCTTTGATTGCTGCCACCGTAACCGATTGCGTGCCACCCAGGTCCCGGTTTTCCTTCAGAAACTCAATATCTTCTGAAATGACCCTCAAGTAGGCATTCTCCACATCCGTTTTCTTGTCAATTTCTTTGATTTTTGCCAAAAGATCCGTCGTTTGCTGCGATTCTTCAGGATTGTTCAGAAAATTCTGCTGATGATTCACCGACATGACCGTGACGTCACCGTCAATTTTAGCCTGAATGCTTTTGGCATCGATGAACGGCGACATTCCGGTGAATTTAAGCATCGTCTTTCCAGGTAAGACATCCACCGTCGCTTTGCGGGTTTCCAACGCATTTTCTAGATACACGGTCACTTCACTGACGTCCGTTTTCACTTCACGTTCAGTCGCTTCTTGAGCGTGGAGGGTTAATGCCGTTAACCCCAACAACAGCAGGATATTTTTTTTCATGGTTCAGATTTAGGAATTCAATTATTTTTTTTCAATTCTTCCAAAAATGCCTGCAGGTTTTTTGTATTGACACTTGGAGGCATTCCTCCCCCACAGGAATACACGATACGGCTGAACCCGCTCGCTTCAGCTTTCAGTGCACGAACGGCAGCCGCCACGTCATCGGTTGACCCGGATGCCAAGACATCACGGGGTGGAATATTGCCCAGTATGGTGAGCTTATCCTTTGTTTCGGCTCGCAGTTCTGTCAGCGACAGATGGATACCCGGATTGTACAGATTGATGCCCAGTTCAGGGTAATACTTGACGGAAACCGTACAGTCGGCGTCGTTGTGGAAAAACTTGATGGAATCGTTGCCTTCGTACAATTCCTTGAAATACGGATAGCCGAACTCCATGAAGTCTTCTTCACTGATGAAACCGACAATATCGTCCAACATCAGGATACCGTCGATGGTCGGGAAGGTTTCATGCTGCAATTTGTGCCAAGCTTTCAGAAAATCCGTAATGATGCGCATCAGGCGATGGATGGCATCCGGATCCATCATCATGGTGGTTAGGAATTCAGTCGTTCCCATCAAAAAAGTGGCAATGTTCAACGGTCCTCTGGAAACGGAAAAACGGATCTTGTGGCCAGCTGCTTCCATAGCCGGTTGTGCCAGTTTCAAACGGTTCAGCATAAAGGGCAACAGGCCGTCGGTAGCAGGGTTGGGTATGTGCAAAAGGTCGATGTCTTCGACCGTATTGATGACCTTATGTGCGTAAGGGAATTCATTTTTGGGGAACATGCACCGTGCACCGAAAGCGGACGGCTCCGTGCACATGCCGTATTCACTCCAGAATCCGGGTAGAAACAAGGTGTCCGGAAATGTTTCGATGGCTTTGAGGTTGGCTTTCAGCCACAAGTCATCGTTGGTAAAGTAATCGAGGATGGAAATGCCGTACCAGGCTGGTAACCAGGGACAATCGATGATGAATCCGCTCACAGGTTGGGGCGGAGCTTCACCTAGGACGATTTTCTTTAGGGTTTCCCATTGTTTGTCTGTCATTGGATGCTATGATTTAAGATTTATGTGCAGCCCAAAGTTAGCAATTTCCAAATGTTATGGACCCTCATTTGAGTTTCTTTTTGTAATGGGCAACGGTAAACAAATCGTTCAATTGGTCCTTTTTTTGGACGTTGAAACCCATCGGAATCAGTTTACCGATGGGCGCGGCTTGAACAACTTGCTGGACGAGAGCTGGTTCTATATCCAGTTCAGCCAAGCCAACCATCGTTTTCTCTGTAAAGTAAAAGACAACCCTAAAGCGGTTTTCCCAGATGGAAAGCCAAAAAACCGTTTTTTTCTTGTATTGGACCTTGCAAAGCCAAGCCCCACCGTCCTTGTAATAATTCCATTCCGGCACCAGTTCCATTTCAGCAATTCGTTCCATGCACTCCGAATACGCTTCAAAAGCTGAACCCAATATCGATTTCAGCACCTCATCCGTCGGAAGCACCGCCGGATTGTTCAATAAAGGTTTTCCCATGATATTTCAGCTTTAAAAACAGCCCGCCCGGTAAAAATCCGGGCAGGCTGCTAAAAATTATTTTTTGAGAGTCAGAATGGTATACGAATATTTCGGGAAGGTATACGCGGCATTCTTTTTCCCAAAAGGAACCACACCCAATTTGGGTGCTACGGCAGTTTTGTTTTCCACGGTATTGAATCCGGTCAGTTCACAATCGCCTATGGTCCAGGTCTGTACCTTCCAACCGAAGTTGAAACCGGTCACATTGATCACCGCTTGCTGGGGCGTGTTGCTCAAATTGACCACATAAATGGAAAGCGAATCTTTCTTGACATTCATTTTAGCGGTGACATCGAGCAGGGAATCCACACTGCTGGTTGCCAGAACCACATTCGGCAAAAAGTCTGCCGACATTTTTTCGTCAATAAAGGCTGAAGGCTGAAACCATATTTCGTTGGATGTGTAATGAACCCGGCCTTGATTCCACATATAATCCTGTCCGTGAGGCTGTAACGTATTGGCTGTACCCAAAATCGTGAAGGCATTGCCGTTCCGCTGCAGCGTGTTCCAGTTGTGCGCATGCGCCAAACCTCTATCCCAATCGCAACGGCTACCGTTTTCTTCCATGGGCGTCAACGTCAATTTGTAACCTGGATAATCCTTGCCCAATTCGGTTTGCATATCCACGCCCATTTCGTGCAGGAAACCAGGGTCGTCACCAAAGTTGACGGCACCGCTGTAGTGCGGATCCCAAACCATGCGGTCGGCTTTGCCTTGTGCGACAAACCAGCCGAACACTTCGGACGAGAGTTTATATTGATCACCACCACGAGAATAACTGCCTGGATTCGTTCCGATGTTCAGGGAAGCCATGATGTGCATTTCAGGATCCACCAACCAGGCGGCTGTTGCGAATTTCTTCATGCATTCCACATAACCGCGGGTCATGGGCCGTTCGTTGTCCACTTCAATGTATTTCAGGTTGTAGGGAGCCGGATGCCCGTGATCTGCACGGAGTTTCCCCCAAGTGGTCGTGACCGGCCCGTTCATATATTCTACAAAATCGCGGATGTCGTCTGCCGTTTCGTCCATGCTCATACCGACCATGGCTGTTGCACCAAGGGCTTCAGCAAACTGGCAAAGTTCGATGATGCCGAAACTATGCGTAGCATAAGGGTTGAAGCCGTTGCGGTAACAAACCTTGCGTTCGTCTACAGGTCCTATCATTTTTTTCCAACGATACATATAGGTGTCTGCACCGACATCGACCATGGAACCATTATAGCGGATGGCCTTAATGCCTTGTTTCTTCAATACATCCACAAATTGCTTGCGGATGGGATACCCTTTCACGCGGCCCCATTCACCGGGTTGCAGGAAAGCAAAACCAAGTTCGATTTCACCGGTATCTTTCAGCGCAATGCCGAATTGGCCCTTGATGGATTCACCATTGGGTGTCAATTGGAAAACCACTTTTTCAAAAGATCCATCCCCTTTGATTTTGTAGGGTGCTTCGGCCAATTCATTGCCTTTGCTGTCGCGCAGGGAAAGGTAAAGGGTGGTAGGCTTTAACGCTTTCACTCTCAGTATACCATCGTAGGGTTTACCGCTCTGCAGCCAGATGCCTTGTTTGTTCAAACCAGAATTCGTTAGTCCGAATTCCCCGTTTCCACTTTGAAATCGGATAATCTGGTCCTGACGACCCATATAAGCACTACCCCTTTTAAGTTCAAACTGTCCTTTTACACTACCCGAAGTCGTTTTGGTCCAGTATCGGCTGATCTGCTCCTTACCATTGATGCGGTCCAGCAGAATGGAACGAATTTCTGTCGGAATGCTGTCGAACGGCATGAATCGTCCGGCAAAATTCAGGTTACCGATTTTCAATGGCCTGTATGGTTGAGGAGTAGCCTGTTGGTTACGTCCAAATCTGGGCTGAGAAGCCTGTTCTACAGAATTGTAAATGTCCTTGGAGTTAAAATCCCATTTTTCGCCCAGATTGTTCCAATTCAGTCTGGTATAACTGTTGGCTACGGAAAGTAAATGGGGCTTTTTGGCTTCATCCTGAACCACATAAACTTTCACATAATCGTTCACCGGCAAATTTAGAAAATCGATGTCGACGTTTTCCTCAAAGGCTTCTCCATGCAAAAGTTGGCTGAAAATGCCGCCATTGGTCTGGTTGTTGAGGTCCTCAATGTTTGTTCCGTTAAAAAGCGGAGTGACCTTGGCAATTTGTTTGGTGGCATCCACCAGAATCTGAATCGGTGTAGTTTGAGCTTGAAGCAATAGACTGAGGCCGGTTCCCAGAAAACACAGCATAATTCGTTTCATGTGTCTAGATTTTAGGTTGTGTAAAAATGTGGTCTAATTTAACAAATATTTAGCTATCCAATTAATAAGACCTATTTTTTTTTCAAGCGTTCAAATCGGTCTCGGAATATTTAAAAGTATCCTCAGTATTTTGTACATTTGTCTGGAAAATCATCCCCTCCCGCCAATGAACGAACGCCTCCTGATTCTTGAGCAAGCCGACCCAGCTGTCCTTTTCGGAGTAAACAATTGCAACATCTTATTGATTAAAGCGTTGTATCCAAAATTGCGCATCATGGCAAGGGGCAATCTCATCAAGATTTTGGGTGAAAACATGGAGATGGATGCGTTCGAAAAGGCCTTGGCCGTGATGGAAAAGTACTGCGCCGACTTCAATGACCTGAACGAAGAAACCATCCGTGACATCGTCAAAGGCAAAGCACCGCTGGAAGTGAAACAGGACAATCTGATCGTTCACGGCATGAGCGGAAAAGCTATCTTGGCCCGCACCGAAAACCAACAAAAACTGGTGGAAGCGTATTTCAAGAACGACATGATTTTTGCCATCGGGCCTGCCGGATCGGGAAAAACCTATACAGCCATCGCTTTGGCTGTTCGGGCACTGAAAAACAGGGAAGTGAAAAAGATCATCCTTTGCCGTCCGGCTGTTGAGGCAGGCGAAAAACTGGGCTTCTTGCCCGGTGACATGAAGGAAAAGATCGACCCCTACCTTCAGCCACTTTACGATGCACTGGAAGACATGATTCCGCCCATCAAGCTGAAAGATTACATGGACAACAAGATCATCCAAATTGCGCCGCTAGCCTTCATGCGTGGGCGTACGCTGAGCGATGCGGTGATTATTTTAGACGAGGCGCAGAACACGACAACCATGCAAATCAAGATGTTCCTGACCCGTCTGGGCATGAACGCCAAAATGATCGTAACGGGCGACATCACGCAGATCGACTTACCGGCTACGACCACTTCCGGCTTGATTCATGCATTGAACATATTAAGGGATGTCAAAGGCATCGCCAAAATTGAATTCAACAAAACCGACATTGTGCGGCACAAATTGGTGACGCGCATCGTGGAAGCCTACGAAAAGCACAGCGAAGAAATGCATGCCAAACGAGAATTAAAATAAAACCCTATGAAACAAGCTTTGACAAGAACTGACTTCAATTTCCCAGGCCAGAAATCCGTGTATCACGGCAAGGTTCGTGACGTTTACAACATCAACGACGATATGCTCGTCATGGTGGTCAGCGACCGCATTTCGGCCTTTGACGTGATCCTGCCCGAAGGCATTCCCTACAAAGGGCAAGTACTCAACCAGATCGCCGCCAAATTCTTGGATGCCACCAGCGACATCGTAAAAAACTGGAAAATTGCCACACCGGATCCCATGGTTACAGTGGGTATTCGTTGTGAACCCTACGAAGTGGAAATGGTAATCCGCGGTTACTTGACCGGCCACGCTTGGCGCGAATACAGCGCGGGTAAACGCATGCTCTGCGGCGTTGCTCTGCCCGATGGCATGAAGGAAAACCAAAAGTTCCCGACCCCGATTATCACACCGACCACCAAAGCCAAAGAAGGCCACGACGAAGACATTTCCCGCGAGGAAATCATTGCTCAGGGCCTTGTCTCCGCCGAGGAATACGCTCAACTCGAATTCTACACCCAAGCCATTTTTGCCCGCGGTACCGAAATTGCTGCTTCTATGGGCCTCATCCTGGTGGACACCAAGTACGAATTCGGCACCAAAAACGGTGAAATCATCCTTATGGACGAAATCCATACTCCTGACTCCTCCCGCTATTTCTACTTAGAAGGCTACGAAGAAAATTTAGCCAATGATAAACCTCAGAAACAGCTTTCGAAGGAATTCGTCCGCCAATGGCTCATCGAAAACGGTTTCCAGGGCCATGAAGGACAAAAAGTACCTGAAATGACCCCTGAATACTGTTCGAGTGTTTCGGATCGCTACATTGAACTATACGAAAACATTGTCGGAGAGGTATTTGAAAAAGCTGATATTGCTGATGTGGCTGGACGAATTGAAAGGAATGTCAATGAGTTTTTGAAGACGCTGTAAAAAATCGTTTTTTAATCTAAGATCAAACGATATTGGCTAATTGAATACAAACCAACATAGGTGATTTCTTAATTTTTGGTCATCAAGTACAAGTGCGCGAATATCGTCCGGAAGTTGGTCCCGCTGCCATTGACATTCTTTTCGTCCCACATTATCCATCTCATTTTCTTCCACAGACGCCATTACAGCTCTGATTGCGTATGCAGCGGCACCAAGTTCGTGTGCCGCAACGTGAGCTACACCAACTGCTTGGCCAGCTGCCAATGCTGCGAACTTGGCAGCGTCGGGCAGCCCTTTTGCAGCAGCATTCGAAGCAAAACCAGCTTGGTGAGCTTGTCTCACTGTTAGCTCTCCATGTACCCATGCCCTAGCCAATTCTATTGCTTGTCTCGGTCGTTTATCGTCAGAATTGGCTTGCTCAAAAAGGTGCAATACGTGTTCTGCACAATTAGCAGCCCATAATGCGAGCAAATGATGGTAGGAATCTGTTAAAGTTCCACCACGTCTTATGGTTATAAATCTTGGATCTCTTTCTTTCGGTAATATCATGGTTTAGTCATTTATTATTGGTGTAACCTATCATTAATAACAATGATTTTGCGGATGGACTGATTGTGTTAAAATCACGAAGAAACCCTTTTATTTGGTCTTTTTTATCTATTTTATAATGTGAAACCGCAGTCCCAATCGCACCAAAATTTATTGTCCGAAGGGTTTCTGATTGCTGCAACTGATGTTTTCACCAGGTGAAACGCCAAAGAAATTGCAGAAATATTGGTAGTATTGATAACGGTACGACGTCTTTTCCAAATCTTTTCCAGTGCCGCATTCCACACCTCCATTAATGACATTCACGGTTGCTCCAAAGCCCGATGTTCGGCCGTTTTGCAAATCGGCTTCGGTAGGTTTCCAATGACCTGTCATAATGTCGTGACACGATGGTTTAGGAATTTGTGGCGTCATCCAGAACCAAATAGCGGAGGCAAACGACAGAACTGGATCTTTTGAAAGCATCTCGGGATGTTGTAAAAGGGTATCTTTACATCCGAACCACGCTTCGCTGAACTGTCCGTAATTGTAGTTCCAACTCAGTTGTTTTGGACCACGGCCATAATACGTTTTGCCTGCTATCGGAAGGTAATTTTTCTTAGTGGTATCGGCATATATGTTCATTCCTAACTCTTGTTTTTCTTCAATAAAACAGAGTCCCCATTTAAAATATCCACCCGGGGCTTCCGCCCAGCCGCCACTGGTTTCCTGTGCAATATTGGCCAGAAATGCAGCAAGTTCCCTTTTTTGAGTAAGTGTGTTGCCCGAAAGGAATTCAGGGTATACGTGGGCTGCCGTTACAAAAGCTTTGTAGGAATAAAAATCGGCGGAATTATTTTTTCGTTTTTTTGCAACGAAGCCAAATCTGTTGGGAAATAGTTCATTCCATTTTGCAGCATTCAGATACAACGATATTCCCGACGTATGTTGAACGCTTCGTTTTTGACCAAGCGGAACAATTTGCTGACTGCTGCTTTGGGAGTAGCTCGTATTAGTCATCAATAATAACCATGCGAGACATAAATACAACTTCATTTCAATGATGTATTATGTTGAAATTAAAAGTTATAACTAAGTCCCCCTTCATAGTAAAAATTACCTTTCGGTTTTACAAGGTCAATTCCACCAGATAAATCCATTTGAAGTTTTTTGTTTAATTGATACGTAAAGCCAATATCTGAAACATAATTCAGAACCACACCAGGTTTTTTATAAAGATACAATTCAATGAATGAACTCCATACATCATTGAATTCAAAGGAATAACCTACCAAATAATTGATGACAGGCTTCAATTTCAGGTCCTGCCAATTGACACCCATATTGTAATAAATACTATTTCCGTTGTTTAATTCATGGCTAAAGCATATTTCTGTTCCTAAACCGGATGGTTGTTGTGTTGATGCAAAGGGAGGCGGATAATATTCTAGGATGAAAGCGGTTTTTGGATAATACTTTATTTGGTTTAAAACCAATGCTTTTAAACCAAATGCGGGAGAATTCGTACCAAACAAGTGCAGCACTTCATCGTATTGTAAACCAAAATCCATTCTGGCTTCAAATCGATCACTTATACCATACTTCAAAGTGCTTGTCGAAAGTTGATAAAGTCCATAATGATTGTATTTTGAGATATCAAATCCGGTTGCAATTTGCCAGGAGTTTTTACGTATCAAATCAGGTGCATCCGATAATCCAGGTCTGTCAGATGCAAAATCTTCATTTTGGCCATAAAGTGCAACTGATAAACTCAAAGTCAAAATCAATAAAAGGGATCTCATATTGTTTGCAGAACTATATTTTATAGAGTTCAGCCAAGATACAATTTTTTGTATTTACTAACAAATGAGGCATATATAGTCCATTCATTTTTTTTAATTATGGCGCATAGAGAAACCTAATACGGTTCGCAAGCAGCGAGGAATGAGCTCAACCGAATTCAAAACCAATGTGTGAATCATGCAACTTTTCCTAAAAATCCTATAACGAATTCTATACGGTCGGCTATTAAATTTGTCTGTTAATCAAAAGGATAAACCGATGAAAACGAATAATTTCCCCATCGTTTGTGTAAGTGGTTCAACAGGAGGACTTGATGGCGATGGAGCAGCACCCTTGAGCGGCATAAAAGAAGTGGGTGGCACGACCATTGCACAAAAAACCGACACAGCCCAACAACCGGATATGCCTGAAACCGCTATAGCCAGCGGCAACATCAATTATATCGTTTCGCCTGAGAATATCACGGCAGAAATTGTACGAATTGCGAAGTCAGAATAAGGACCAACCCGGATGAAAGCGCCTTTTACCAAACTAAAGACCTTTTTCAAAACCTTCGGACCAGGCGTGGTTACCGGAGCGGCAGATGACGACCCCTCCGGAATTGCAACCTACACGCAAACCGGCGCCAAATTCGGCTATGGTCAACTCTGGACGGTCATCCTGATGTTGCCTCTCATGACAGCTATTCAGGAAGCCTGTGCTCGAATTGGCGCTGTAAACGGTCGCGGTTTAGCCGCCGTCATCAAAGCCAATTACAGCAAGAAGGTACTTTATGCTGCTGTCTTACTGGTTGTTGTTGCCAATACCATCAATATCGGTGCGGACATTGGCGCCCTCGCCGCTGCTGCCCAACTGCTCCTTCGGGTCAATTTTGTTATTTTGACCTTAGGTTTTACTGCCCTAATTTTAGTTCTGGAAATTTTTACGACCTACCGGGTTTATTCCCGCATCTTAAAATGGCTGGCTCTGACGCTTTTGGCTTATCCCATTACCGTCTTTATGGTGCATCAACCCTGGTCCACGATTCTTCAAGCTACATTTGTGCCGCATGTGGAAATGAATTTCGCGTTTTTCTTCATCATTACCGGAATTTTAGGCACCACCATTTCTCCCTACATGTTTTTCTGGCAAACCTCGCAGGAAGTTGAAGAAGAAAAGGAGCAACATTTGATGAGCCGTAGTGGAAAGCCGAAAATTGGCGCAAAATTCATCAAAAATATGCGTATCGATAATCTCGTAGGCATGGTATTTTCGGAAATCGCCACTTGGTCCATCATTGTGGTTGCCGCCACTGTTTTACATCAGAATGGCATCACCAATGTAACCTCAGCCGCCGATGCAGCCAAAGCGCTGGAACCACTGGTTCAGACGTTTCCAAATGCAGGCTTTTTATCTGAACTCATTTTTGCCATGGGCATCATTGGGCTGGGCTTATTGGGCATTCCCGTCCTATCCGGTTCAGCAGCTTATGCCTTGTCCGAAGCCTTCGACATGAAAACCGGGCTCAATCTGAAACTAAAGAAAGCACATGGATTTTATGGTGTAATCACCATAGCAACACTCATTGGTTTAATGATCAATTTCATAGGAATCGATCCGATTAAGGCGTTGGTTTTCACTGCCGTTTTCAATGGTGTAGCAGCAGTACCTTTAATCTTTTTAATTGCCCGAATTGCCCGAAATAAGAAAATCATGGGCGAATACCGCAGTGGATGGTTATCCAATTCGATGGTCTGGATGACGTTTTTGGTGATGCTGGCCTCGGCGATTGCGATGTTTTATACGTTAGCGAGGGGGTAATGATCGGTTTACATTTTATGATTACTAATACTCTTTTTTATCTCTTTTGTCAACTATGAATTTTTCTAATCCATTTGTAAATAACCTATATATAACTGTATATTAGTCATTTAAAAAATATTAAGAAAGAGTATTCATCAAATTTGTCCCTTGTATCTTCTTCTGCAAAGCAATTGATGCCATCCTCAGAATATTCGATGCCATCCACTTTTTGTTTGTTGATTTTGCTGGTCATGGTGTTTGCTCTAAGGTTGGCTTCAATTCTAGTCCCTTGGTGGTTAAACGGTATTTTTGATTTTTACTCTTTGGTGTTTCCGGATGTGTCATTTCAACATATCCGGATACCATTGCTTGATACAGATAGTTTTTCCTGAAATATCCCACATTCCTCAGATTCAACAAATCCATGAGTTCAGGACGGCTTTTAGATATGTCCATGCTAAAAAGCGGAGTATACCTTTTCAACATCAAAAATCACATCTCAACGATTTCAGGCAAGTTAATTCTTAAGGACAAGTGATTAGAATTTTTTAGTCTTAACTTAGGCGTTGAATTATAAAATAAGGATATGAAAACCTTCCAAAGCGACTTTTCCAATCTGGAATTTCCAATTAATGAGAGAGTTTCGGCAAAAACGATTAGGCATTCTGTTTTGGAATTGATTCAAAAGGATAAACCTGAGTTTTCGCATGAGAGTTACATCGCTTCGAGTGAGCTGAACACGTATCGGGAAAAAGCCGTTTCTGAATACTTGGTTAAAGAAGTCGGAGAATTGAACGATCTTGAAAAAACGGTACTGACTTCCATCAAGGGCAATGCCACTATCACGGATAAGGTGGAAGTGGATGTGGGAATGATACTGACGTTCGGTCAAAAAATAGCGGATAAAGTGGCTACCTTTGGTGGAAGCTGGACCTTTATCATTTTATTTGGAGTGTTCATTTTCATTTGGATTTCAACGAATGTCTATTGGCTTGTCAATAAGGGGTTCGACCCTTATCCTTTTATACTGCTGAACCTCATACTGTCGTGTATTGCTGCCATGCAGGCACCGGTCATCATGATGAGCCAGAACCGACAGGAAGAAAAAGACAGGGACAGGGCCAAGAAAGATTACATGATCAATCTGAAATCTGAATTGGAAATACGAACGTTGCATGAGAAAATCGATCATTTCATTATGGATCAACAGCAGGAACTTATCGAAATGCAAAAGATTCAAATTGACATGATGAACGATATTTTGAAACAATTAAAAAAAACAGATTAGTAACATTTTTGCTAAATTTACGTCTTGTATATAAAACACATGCTTATGAAACGATTGCTTTTATTTTTTGCGGTAGTCACTCTGTTGGCTTCTTGTACTGAGGATACTACTGATGTAGTAAAATTGAGCGTCAGGTCACAGGACTGGATTTACAATTCAGACAGTGCTCATTTTGACCCTCTATATTATTCCTATTCATTTTCCATGCCCGAAATCACCTCCTCTGTCTATTCACGGGGTTTAGTTCAGGTATACATGGTCTTCGATGGCGCTCAGCAAGCGCTCCCTTATGTTCAACACAATCAAGATACAAATGGCGTGGATATTTGGAATTGGACACGGACAATCGATTTTCAATATTCAGTCGGAGAATTGACCGTATTTGTCACCAATTCCGACTTCTTCGATGAACGTCCCGAAGCGATGGACTTCCGGGTTGTATTGATTAAGTAAGCATGAGATGGGTTTTATCCACATTGGTCGTTCTGTTGCTCTGCAATGGAACGACTTCTTGCGTAAATGCCAGCACAAACGTTTCAGCGATTTCTGCCGTTCGGTGCGTCGATCGATGCGCTCCAGACACCTCGAATTCGTACGAAGTCTTTGTTCCTGAAAGGATGAAACCCGACCAGAAATTCCCCTTACTGGTCATTATCGATCCTCATGGAAGCGGGAAAACAGCACTCGAAAAATTCCGCCCAGCTGCCGATCGATTTCCTGCCGTTCTGGTGGCTTCTAATCTGATAAAAAACAATTTTGCAGGTTATGAAAATGCCCTGCACGTTCTGATTGAAGACGTTCGTGCCAAGTATCCGGTTGGTGAGGTCACTTTTCTGAGCGGCTTTTCAGGAGGAGCCAGGATGGCCATCGGTTATGCCATGAACCATCCAGTCAACGGGCTGATCCTTAGCGGCGCGCTGGCAGGCCCGGAGGAACTCCGTAAAGTTGGATGCCCGGTTTTCTCCATCTCCGGAACGGATGATTTCAATTTCATGGAAACGGCTCAATACCTGTTTCAGGAAACCGCTATCCCCGCCAATCTGAAAATCGAGTTGATTGAATCTTCTCACAGTTGGCCGGATAGTTTAATATTGGCCGATGCGTTCGGTCTCATCCGTTTATCGTGCCCGGAAGCAGAAGCACTGAGCGCATCTAAGATTTCGCTGAAAGAATTCGACAGGCTTCAGTTGAAAAAAATGGTGATGTTAAAAAGTCAGAATGAATGGATCAAGGCATTGTTGGTAGCCCGCAACCTTTCGACAACAGCCCCTTTCAACAAGGAAAAGGCTTTCTCCGCAAACTATGAAACGCTGAAAGTTTCACCGGAATATGCTGCTCAATTGAACCGACTGACGGAATGCCTCCGTTTAGAATCTCAGGTTCGTCAACCCTATATGGACGCTTTTCACACAAAAAGTTTGGAATGGTGGAAAAACGAACTTGCATCGGTCCAAAACCAGATACAAACGGCTCCTGATCCATTTACCAGAGATACATACCGTAGAATAAAAGGTTTTTGGGGGATTGTCTGTTATTCCCTTTGCCAGCAAGCTGTTCAGGAACACAATACCCAATCACTGAACCAAATCGTTTCCATTTATCGGATCCTGGAACCGGAGAATCCAGACATGATGCATTTCACTTCGCTCCTAACTGCCCAATAAAAATCGAGCTGAAAAAATCCCTGCATAATTGCATACGTGAATATTTATTCATATATTCGTTAAGGTGAACATACGTTCATTCTGAAAGTTTATTTATTCAAATTCAAGCAGTTATGATAGTTGGAATACTGAAAGAAATCAAACCGGCAGAGAAAAGGGTCAGCATGATCCCAGCCGGCGTTCATCAGATGATCAAAAACGGTCATCAGGTTTTGGTGCAGAAAGAAGCCGGAGTCGGCAGTGGTTTCCCGGACGAATTGTATAAATCGGTTGGAGCCGAAATGGTGGAAAGCGCCGCAGAAATTTTCCAACGGGCTGACATGGTGATGCATGTCAAGGAAATCACGCATTCAGAATACGAATTACTTCGTGAAGGACAAATTGTCTTTACCTATTTGCACCTGGCTGCCGACCCCGATCAAATCAAAGCATTAATGGCCAGCAAATGCGTGGCTGTTGCTTATGAAACCGTTCAGACGGCCGACGGCAAACACCCGTTGTTGGAGCCCATGAGTGAGGTTGCCGGCAAAATGTCCATTCAGGAAGGTGCCCGTTTTCTGGAAATGCCCCAAGGTGGCAGTGGCATCCTGATGGGTGGCGTTCCAGGCGTAGCAGCTGCCAAAGTTTTGGTCATTGGTGGAGGTATTGTAGGAACGAATGCGGCTAAAGTGGCTTGCGGCATGGGCGCTGACGTGACCATTCTGGACACCAGTCTGGATCGTTTACGGTATCTGGACGATGTCATGCCTGCCAACTGCAGGCTCATCATGAGCAATCACTATGTGCTGGAAGAAGAGCTCAAACAAGCCGACCTTGTCATCGGAGCCGTTTTGGTTACCGGTGCGAAAGCGCCCAAATTGGTCACCCGGGAAATGATTTCTGGCATGAAAAAAGGTTCCGTGATGGTGGATGTCGCCATCGATCAAGGTGGATGTTTTGAAACGTCCAGACCAACGACACATCAAGATCCTGTATTCTTTATTGACGGTGTGGTGCAATACTGTGTGGCCAACATGCCGGGAGCAGTAGCCAGAACCTCTACCATGGCTTTGACGAACGCCACCCTCCCCTACGCAATCGCATTGGCCAACAAAGGCTGGAAGCGGGCTACCGAGGAAGATGCGGCTTTGGCCAAGGGATTGAATGTAGTGGAAGGAGAAATAGTTTACGAGCCTGTCAAGCAAGCTTTCTCAACGTATTGAACTCTTAAAAGCCCGGTTATATAGCCGGGTTTTTAATTTGTAACGGTTCAATCTTCAGGAACAGTTTTAGTGTCAACCATGCCACCATGTACATACTGCTGGCCATGATGAAAATGAGGGTATAGTTTCCCGTAACTTGCAGAATCAATCCGACAAAAGATGCGGAGAAGGCTCCGAAAACCGCACCGGCGAAACCAGACATGCCTATGACCGTTCCTACTGCATTTTTGGGGTAAATATCCGACACTACTGTGTAGATGTTGGAAGCCCAGCCTTGATGGGCTGCAGCAGCCATACCAATGAGCAGCACCACCGGCCAAAGGCTGGACAGTTGCGAAAGAAACATCAGTGGCAACACCATCAGGGCACAAATCAAGATAGTCGTCTTACGGGCAAAATCGATGGAGCGACCAGCCTTGATGAAACCGGATGAAAGCCAACCACCCATGATGCCACCGAAACTGGCCATGGTGTAAATCACGATGATGGGCAGCACCGTCCCTTTGATGTCCATGTGCTGTGTTTTGTTCAGATAGTCTGGCATCCAGAACAGGAAAAACCACCAAACCCAGTCGGTTACCAAGCGTGAAAAACAGATAGCCCAGGTCTGAGGGTATCTTAGAAGGCTGCCCCAGTTCATAGGCCTAACGGGTTCTTCCACAGCTTCTTCTCCTGAACGGATGTATTCCAACTCGAGGGCGTTCACCTTCTTGTGCATGGTGGGTTTCTGATACAGCAGCAGCCAAAAAATCAGCCAGATGAAACCCAATGTTCCGGTCACCAGAAATGCCCATTTCCAACCAAATTTCAGAGTAATGGCTGCCACGATGATGGGTGCAACAATGGCGCCAATGGTGGAACCTGAGTTGAAAATACCAGTGGCAAATGCTCTATCCTTTTTGGGGAACCATTCGGCAATGGTTTTAACCGCTGCAGGAAAATTGCCTGCTTCGCCCAGACCAAGAACAGCCCTAGCAGCACCGAAGCCAAAAACGGTGCGCATCAAGGCGTGCAAACAGGCGCCGATGCTCCAAACCAAAATGGACAGGCTGTAACCGATTCGTGTACCGAATTTATCAAGTAAACGCCCACTGATGAGCAATCCCATGGCGTATGCAAATTGAAAGGCGGCCACGATGTAGCCGTAGTCGGCCTCATCCCAATTCAGATCGTCCTGAATGAACGGCTTCAGCAGTCCTATTACTTGGCGGTCGATGTAGTTGATGGTCGTAGCAAAAAACAGCAGGGCGACGATGGTCCAGCGGACGTTGGATCTTTTCTGGAGTGTCATTGGCAAAAGGTATGAATATAATCGTAGGCCAGCGATTGTTCAGCAGGGGTTTCGCAGTAGGTAACTACAACAAGCTTCATGCCGGGCGCCCAAAGTCGGGTCACTTGCTCCTTAATGGTATCCAGACTGCCCACCATCCTGGCGTTCAGAACGATACCAGTGTTTGAAAAACGATGGAAAGCTTCCAGATCGTTGGTGGCACCCGGATCTGTTTGGGGTGAAAATGCAGCATCTGCCATCTTCAAACCTTTGATTTTCAGCACTGCATCCACCCAACTTGACCAGTCTCCGCAGGAATGGAAAACGGGACCACCAAGCGGCGCACCGATTTTTTCTACCACCGGAGCGGCCAGTTCCAGGTATTGCTCGGGTGCAATCATGATGGCATTGTCGTCGCTCATGCCCAAGCCCGTCCATTTCACGGAGGAAGCGAAACCGTGACCGGGAGAAGCCAAGGAAGATCCGATGAGCTGCACTTGCTTTTCATTGAAGCGTATCAACAAACCGGCAAGGCGGTCAAAAAGTTGCTGAACTTTTTCAGGTTCCAGCAGCAAATCCATAAAGAACAGATCCAGCGGATACAGATGCCCGATCGTATTCAGAGGCGTTTGCGTATCGGTCAGCGAAACGGGCAGCCGACCCTGAGTCTGGTCCATGAAGTATTCGATCATCTCCAACGTGTGCCACCCTATGTTGGTTTCAGCAATTTCTAAAGCGTCAAAAGCCAAAACGTCGTCAATGTTGGAAAACGGTGCTTTCAGAGCCGGAGCATTGCCTTCGGGCCAGATATATTCGCCTCCAAAAGCGCTGGCAACCGTTCCGATACCGTACCAAGGTTCCAGAAAATTCGGTACATCGGCTTTGTACAACATGCTTTTCTCGAGGGCGCCCAACTGTAGTTCCAGCGAACGCTTCCTGTCTCGGCAACCATACGAGAAGCACTCTCCCACCCGCATTCGGCGGTAAACGATGGCACCGGAGGACTTGTTCCAAAAATCGGAACAGACTTCGTTTAAAGCTTTTGTATAGGCTTCGTATCGGCTGAAATCGAATTGATCGGGCCGTATAGGGCATACCTGAGTGGCCTGTGAATCGGCCAATGAACTATTGAATGGTGTTGCCATCAGAGCTGGATTTTGCAGATGATTATTAATGTGTTAGCCCCGACGCAAGTAGCGTTGAATGCCCTATAAATTCCTGCTTCAGTTCTTCCACGGTTTCAAAAATCGTGCTGATGCGATCGTCCGTTACGGAGTCGTCCATATTGATGCAGCAAACGCCAGTTAGTAAAGGGTTTCCCGAATCACGAACGAGACGGATTATGGTTTCCTGAATTTCCTCGTTGGTTTGCTTAGCAATTTCCACCGGACTCAGCCGAATGCTGAAAAACGTGTTCGGCAGGTGTTTTCGAAGTTCTTTTACGTCGCCTCCCCAACCCAGGTCTAAATAATCCAAGTGCGGAATTTTAGCGAAAGGGACAGCCATGCGATGCGGGTCCGGTCCGCAATAATGAATGCCAAAAGGCCGCTTCTTGCTCCATTCCACATCGAAAGGCAGCAAAAATGTTTCGTAATCCTCGGCTGAAATCATAGTATGAGAGCATTCGGAATGCAGAAAGACAGGCCTGGGCAAATGGCGGACCCCGCGGTTCACCGAGATGGAGGTCGTTCCGGTTTCAGCCGTTAAAAAATCCGTGAATTTTCCAATCACTTGAGCGATGCCTTTGAAATAGTCGTTTACCTCATCAGGGTTCATCATCATGTCCATGAAGATGTCTTCACCGCGCAAATCCATGGCTAGGTTCAATACACCGCCCCAATTGATGTCACCGGTCACGCGGCCGTGTTTTTTCTTTAAGGCTTCTGTCAGTTGCAGCACTTTTTGAAACGGCTCCGAGGCGAATGCTTCCTCGGAATTTATGACCAGTGAATCCATATGTGCGGCCAAAACTTGTGGCGGATGGTTTTCGGAATAATTCACCGTACAGCCCAGCATCTCCGAAAGCAGGAACCCAGCAGCCAGATGCACGGCACCGATTTCTGGCCGAATCTCATCTTTATGGGAACCTAGGCCGTAGTTGCCCCAGCGATCGTAGAGCACCTTCTCCATTTGTTGCTCCGCCTCCACCCGCTTTAAAGGATGAAAGAAAAAGTCCGGATCGAAACTGATGCCTTCGTTCCTATGCCACCATTCGGGGGCAAGAACAATGTCAACGGGCAATAGAGTTGTATTCATGATAAGGGATTTGTAATGCGAAGATATAAAAAAAGCCGCAATTCAATGTTTTGCGGCTTTTTTAAAGATGACTGGAAAACTATTCTTCCAACGCTTCGATGATCTGAGTGTTCTTGATTTCCCAGGTCGGGCAGGATTCAATTGTATTGGACAAATACCTGAAGGCAAACCGGATGTTGCTCTTGCCAGCATATTCCGTTAAGTCAATAGGACCGGAATTTACATAGGTATAGTCGTTGGTCAGGGATCTGGTAAAGTCCTTTTTGACCCAATTCAAGGTATCGGGGTTTGCAGAACCATCCCAGTTATCAGTTACCCAAAGCGTCATTTCCTTGCTGAATACGGTACCGTATTTATGCGTATTGTCAAACCGCAGATAGGCACCAAGACGCTTACTCAGGTCAATCGGAGGTGAAATCAGCCAGTCTTCATTGTCCTGATTACCAAGGCTGTAACCGGAGAACTTCATATAGCCGACACCTTTGTACGCAACCCAAGTCCAAACCTGAGCTCCAGTAACGGATACAGCAGTGAAATTACCGATGCTCGTCACGAACGATTCAGCAAAAATCTCATTGTTATAGATATGGAATACTCTGGAACTGTCCTGAATGTATTTTTCCTTAACATACTGAAGTTCCCCTTCCGAAGTAATGTATTGAGGAGAAGTAACCACGACATTGGATTTGACATCTCCGTATTTGTACTTGTTAGCCAACCACAAGGGGATGTATCTGGAAGCGGGAGACTGATCATCGATGAAATATTTGTTGGTTGCCAGCAGTTTGGTGGCAGCAGAGTCAGCATGGGTCGTATCATAAGCCAATGCAAGCTTGCTGAAGGCCACCATATCCGCATCAGTTATGGAATCCGTGTAGGCAAACTGATTTGTTGGCGCCACACCGGCATCATAACCCGGAAAATTCTGTTCGTTGAAGTTGCAGGCCGAGAACATGAGTGCTAAGACGGCTGCAGGAAATATTATTTTCATTGCTTTTTTCATTTAGGAGGTTATTAAAAAGCCAGTTTCATACCTACGGTCCATGTACGACCGAATCCGTAAAACACTTTGGCAGTTTTCCAAGTATGGTCGGAGCCATCGGTTGCGTCGGCAATGTATTCCTGATTAAACACATTATCAACAACACCATTGAAAGTACAGTTGTAATCGCCCAGTTTGAAGCGGTAGGTTGCATGGAAATCAAACACACCAGCTGCAGGAATCTTCCAAGGATCTACGAAAGTCTGGTCAGCAATGCTGGTCGAAACGTCCGAAATCTTATAATTGGAATAGTTGCGATCCCAGTAGGTGAAGTCCATACCGGCCCTAAAACCTTTCATGACTTCGTAGGTGGCACCCAATGCTGCAGATGTTTGTGCAGAGTTACCCACGTGCACACCTTTCATGTTCACTGTCATATGGGCTTGTTTATCGCTCATCAATTCCACTACGCCACCTTGGTCATCCACCGGCTGGCCTTGTCTATCATACAAATAGCCGCTAGCATTGCTGGCCCATCTCCAGTCACCCAGAGAAAGCATACCTGTCAGTTCAAGCTGTTTGGTCGGCGTCGAGCGTAAGTCGAATTCCAGACCCTGATGCAAAGCATCCAATCCTTCCATATTAATGACCAAGCTTGCAGGACTGTCTGCGTTAATAGCGCGGACCAATGTCTTGTCCATCCATTTGGTACGGTACGCATTCACATTGGCTGTAAACAGGCGGGAACGGAAACCATAACCCAGTTCCATGGAGAAACACTTTTCGTTTACAGCATTCGGGTTGGTCATATTACTGGTAGTAGATTGCAGAAATGCACCACCTGAGAAAAACGGTGCCCGAGAAATGATTCCAATGTTGGCAAACACATTCTGATGATCGTCAATATTGTAATTGGAACCACCTTTCAAGGTGTAGCCTGTGCTATTGACCGTTGTAGATTTCTGGTCGGCGCCTTCGTAATAGAACCGGTCGACACGCCAGTAGCTTGTATTGGATACTGAACCCGATACGAATGTATTTAACTGATCCATGGTGTATTCAGCCTGACCAAAAACGCCTTCGGACATTACAAAACCATCGTAATCACGATAAACCACATCGCCTACCGTCAGTTTATTGTACAAATAATCGGTATTTGAAAAATGGCTTCGCGGAGTATTGTCAATAAAGAATTTACCACCGTATAAATCTGTGATCACATTCGTATGAATACCTTTGTAATAACGTAAATCAATCCCACCAGATACTTCCAGGTTTTTATCCACTTGCTTGGTATAGGTAGAAAGCAAACCATACCATTTGTGCGCGTTTACAGACTTTGACATGACGTATTGTGATCCGTTCACATTCGTGGATTTGGTGTTGATGGCATACATGGCGGCATAGTCAAATGTACCATCAGTTGCGCGGAAAGTCGAAGTGGGAACACCATCTGATG
>Ga0209430_1000611_pt1 | contig 34590 bp, 34 predicted proteins | sample BarGraIncub1133A_FD_184504 | JGI IMG/M metagenome (GOLD analysis project Ga0209430, IMG submission 184504) | Arctic peat soil microbial communities from Barrow, Alaska - Barrow Graham LP Incubations 11-33A (SPAdes) (version 2) | ecosystem: Environmental > Terrestrial > Soil > Wetlands > Peat... | reverse complement strand
AGCCACAATGAAAATGCTTGGATAAAATACTATAACACAAATCAGATGATTGATTATAAAGAAGCATTTTCACTTGAAACAATATAATTACACTTTAAATAGAAAGGGCCTGAGGAGATTGCGGGTCAAGCCCGCAATGACGAAGAGGCTGCTACGCAGCGATCATTAAAAAGGTTGCGAAGCAACGAGCGCAGCGATAAAAGGAGGCAGCTACGCTGCGATTGTTTGAAGGTTGCGCAGCAACAAGCGAAGCGGCAGCAGCTGAAAAAGGAAGCTGCCAAGGCAGCGAGCAATGTTGCGAAGCAACGAGCGCAGCGAAAAAAGGAGGCAGCTACGCTGCGATTATTAGAAATCCGCCTTGTCGTTTCGAACCGGAAAAGCAGCCAAAGGCTGCCCGGTGAGAAATGCAGCGGAGAGTTTTTTCTTTGCGAACTTTCTTTTTTGCGGAAAAAAAGAAAGTGGAGGAGTTTTCTTTGCGAACTTTTCTTTTTTGCGGAAAAAAAGAAAGTGGAAAGGGCTATCACAGCAAAATCACCAAACGTTTTACAGCAAAAATACCAATCAGATCACCACAAGAACACCAACCAAAAAGCCACAAAAATACCAAGTCATTCGTTTATTAATTAATATATCAGTAGATTTGCAGCAACTTTTAAAAATGGTGATTTATGGAATACCTAAAGAGAATGGCGGATGACTTTCTTGCTCTACAATTGGCTTCTTCTGGCGCAGTGCTAATTGAGGGGCCGAAATGGTGTGGAAAAACTACAACTGCAGAACAACAGGCTAAAAGTATAATAAGACTTCAAGATCCCGATATGCGAGATAGCTATCTCGCTACGGCAGAAATCAAACCTTCACTTTTACTTGCAGGTGAGACACCAAGATTGATTGACGAATGGCAGGAAGCTCCTGTTATCTGGGATTCTGTAAGAACTATGGTAGATAAACGTAACGAGTTCGGACAGTTTATTCTAACAGGTTCAAATTCTATTGATCCTAAAAAACGTAAGGAGAAAATAAAACATTCAGGTAGCGGAAGAATCGCAAAAATGCAAATGATACCAATGAGTCTATATGAGTCACAAGAATCTAATGGTTGCATCTCACTACATGATTTATTTTATCATTCTGATATTGATATTGATGGTAAAACATCAAATCTATCTATAGAAGAACTAATCTTTGCCGCCTGTAGAGGTGGATGGCCAGCATCATTACATGCGACATATGAAAAGGCCACTCTTCAGATAGCAAAAAACTACTTCCAAAGCATGTGCGATACAGACATCTCTACCATAGATGACATAAATCGAAATGATAAAATAGCAAAGGCCATATTGCAAAGCTATGCACGTAATATTTCTACGTTGGCGAAAAAAAGTGTAATCTTGAAAGACGTCAATGAACACTTGGAAGGCATTAGTGATACCACCTTTGATAATTATTTGAGTGCCCTTCAGCGCTTATTTGTTATTCAAGGTATTGACGCATGGAGCCCTGCAATTCGTTCTGCTAGCGCAATCAGACGAGGTACAAAGCGAGAGTTTGTCGATCCTTCAATAGCTGTAGCGGCACTAGGTTTATCTCCAGATGCTTTGTACACGGACTTAAAGACATTCGGGTTTCTATTCGAATGTATGGCTATCCGTGATCTAAAAGCCTATTCTCAAGCACTCGGAGGTTCAATCTCCTATTATCATGATAGATATGACCTTGAAGCTGATGCCGTTCTTCATCTTGAAGACGGACGATATGCTCTGATTGAGTTTAAATTGGGAAGTAGGGAGATAGAAGAAGGTGCTGAACATTTAAAAGAAATAAAGCGATTAGTACAAGAACATAATAAGACAGAAAAACAAATTCGACTTAGGGAACCAGATTTATTACTTGTTATAACTGGAGGACAGATGGCATATTCTAGACCAGATGGCGTAAAGATAATTCCATTAGCTTGCTTTAAAGATTAAAAAAGGAGGCAGCCAAGGCAGCGACTGTTTGAAAAGGTTGCGCAGCAACAAGCGAAGCGAAAAAAGGAGGCTGCTACGCAGCGATAGTATAAAGCTGCGATAAAATGGAGGTTGCTACGCAACGATTGTTTTGAAGGACTTCCGCCTTGTCGTTTCGAATCGGAAAAGCAGCCAAAGGCTGCCCGGTGAGAAATGCAGCGGAGAGTTTTTTCTTTGCGAACTTTCTTTTTTGCGGAAAAAAAGAAAGTGGGGAGCGGAAAAAAAGAAAGTGGAAAGTGCCGAAAAAAAGAAAGTGGAGAGCCCTTTGCAGCAAAAAAAGAAAGTGGGAGAGCCCTTTATGTTAAATTTGTATGACAAAACAGCAAAACGCTTGTTTGTACCGAAATTTAAAACTACTTTTGCCATCGTTAAAAAGCTCGAAAAACTGCGTCCGTACCTCATCCCATTGTGACTGAGGGAGCTACGGGTGTATTACACTGATACTAATCAAAATCCATTTATTCAATATGCGAACACACAACCTCCTCCTCTTCGGAATGACGCTGGCACTCCTTGCCACCTCTTGTGTCTCCACCAAAAAACTCATCTACCTGCAAGGAGCAGACAAAATGAGCGACCTGCCCGAGCAGGTGACTCAAAACTATGAACTCACGATTCAGAAAGACGATCAACTATCTATTTCGATTAGTAGTAAAGACCGGGAATTATTGGAACCTTTTGGCAATAAACTTCAATTTGGGGAGAGTGTGTTAAGTGTGAGTAGTTCCATGTATCAACCCCAATTGAGCTACTATAAGGTAGATTCTGAAGGAAATGTGGATCTTCCAATTTTAGGAAGCATCAAAGCATCTGGTTATACACTGAGTGCCCTGGAAGAACAAATTGAGAAGAAAATAAGATCTGAAAATCTGTTGAAAGATCCACAGATCACTGTGAAGTTGATGAACTTCAAAGTTGCCGTGTTAGGCGCGGTTGCGAGACCTGGGCAATTTTCAGTGGATAATGAAAGAATAACGATCCTTGAAGCATTGGCTCAAGCGGGTGACTTGAATGTCTCCGCCATACGAAGAAACGTATTGGTGCTCCGCGAAGAAAACGGTGCCCGCACTTCTCATAGTGTGGATTTGACCTCAGCCGGCCTTACTAAATCGGACTATTACTACCTGCGCCAAAACGATGTTATCTATGTCGAACCCAACCAAAGCATTGTCGTACAGTCAAGCCCTTTCTGGACCTTCTTTAGCGCAGGAAGTTCAGTAGTGTCCCTGCTTATATCCGTAGTCACTTTAGTTATAATTAACGGTAGATAATCAAAAGTCATGCAAGAAGAATATATCAAAAACAGCGTCGAAAACAAAGAAGAGACAGAGGAGACACTCTTCTCGTTGCAGACACTCATCGCCCTCGTCCTTAACAAGTGGCACTGGTTTGTTATTTCCGTCGTACTCTGCTGCACAGTAGCAGCCTTCTATATTGCTTCGGTTCAACCCGTCTTTGAATTGCACTCATTAGTCCTTATCAAAACCGACGAGAAGCAGGGCATGAACTCCGATATGTCAAAATTTCTGGAGTTAGGAGGAATGGGTAGCAGTAACAAGATTCAAAACGAACTCTATGTCTTCCAATCCTCACCACTCATCGGAGAGGTAGTCAGAAGGTTGCACCTCGATGTCGTGTATCAGAGTAAACTAGCCCTCCGCTATGAGGAACTATATGAGAAAAATCCGATTCAGGTCTCTTTTCTGGATGCCTTTCGTGATCCGGTGCGTTTTGTAGTCTCTCCCATTTCTGCCGACAGCTGCTTGCTTTCCAACTTTGTAATCATCAAAGACGGAAAAGACGAAGAGAAAATAAAAAGAAATCAGGTTGTCGCCTATTATTTACCGGTAATTACACCGATCGGCACCCTTACCATTCAACCAAGGCTAGATGGAGACAGCACGTTATTAGTTGAAGAGCCTATAACTATTTCCCGCAACAGCATCGCAGCAACTACCGAATGGTGTAAAAAGAATATCCAGGCAATATTGGCAGATAAGCTTGCCACAGTGATTGATATATCATCTACAAGTACCAACTTTGCCAAGTCACAAGCTATTCTCAATACTTTGATGGAGGTCTATACAGAATACAATATCGAAGACAAAAACCAGATAGCACAGAGTACAGCTAAATTCTTGAATGAGAGAATTGATATCCTGATTGGTGAGCTGTCACAAGTAGATAGTAAACTCGCTAACTTCAAGAGTCGCAACAAAGTGATCAACTTTGAGACGATGGGGCAGCAGTTTCTGACGGAAAGCGGAAAAGCCAAAGACGAAGTACTTCAGTTGGAAATGCAGGTTACGATTGCCAAATACATAAAAGACTACCTGAGTGATGTCTCTAAGAAAGACGAACTCATCCCTGGTTTGGCAGGTTTCAAAGACCTGACAGCTGCAGATCAAATTTCAGCATACAACGAAACCGTGTTGCAACGCAACCGACTCATTGAAAACTCTGGATCCAACAGTCCTGTGGTTTCCAAATTGGATGGAACCATCACTGCACTCCGTGCCAGCATCAAGAGTTCACTGGATGCCAATATCAAGAGCCTTCAGATTCAGTTGAGCAAGGCTCAGAGTGTGGAGAGTCGAGCGACTGCAAATATAGAGTCGGTGCCGGCTGAAGAGAAAACCACCTTGGATGCGATTCGTCAACAGGCAATCAAAGAGCCTCTTTATACCTTCCTATTACAGAAAAGGGAAGAAAATGCCATCACGCTGGCGATCACCGATAGCAACGCCAAGATGATCGAACCACCTTATGGTAAGCAAACGGCTCCACGAAGAGCTATCATTATGCTAGCTGCTTTTCTGATTGGCTTGGTCATTCCATTCGGGTTTGTGTATGTGATCGCATTACTCGATACGAAGGTACGTAGTCGTAAAGATATTGAAGATTTAACCACACTCCCGGTCTTGGGAGATATCCCCACCCGTAAAGAGACTGACCTGGAGGAGGAAATATTAGTAAAGGAAGGTAGTAATGATTACATCAGCGAAGCCTTCAGGTTGATCCGATCCAACCTGACCTTCATGAACAAAGATGCTCGGGTCATTATGTTTACCAGTACCATGGCAGGAGAGGGTAAGACCTTTGTCTCCCGCAACTTAGGTGTTACTATTGCTATGGGAGGCAAGAGAGTTATCATTGTCGACAGTGATATCCGTAAAGCCAAGCAGTCCAAGCTCTTCGATGTCAAAGGGAAAGCTGGACTCTCCAATTACCTGGCTGGCTCCGAGAGTGATCTAAACAAACTCATTGTTACTAGTGGAGTGCACGATAACTTTGATTTGTTACCTGCCGGTCCTATTCCTCCCAATCCCGCGGAACTCTTGATGAGTGAGCAGTTGGAAGTCTTGATTACAGAGTTAAAGAAGAGTTACGACTATATTATTGTGGACAATGTCCCTGCTATGGTCATTGCCGATGCCGGTATTGTCAATCGTGTTGCAGATCTTACTATTTATGTAATTCGTGAAGGAATTTTGGATCGTCGTTACTTGCCAGAGTTAGAGAAGATCCACCTTACTGGTAAGTTCAAAAATATGTGTGTGATTCTGAATGATTGCCAGATGGAAAAGAGCGGCTACGGTTATGGTTATGGTTATGGTTATGGTTATGGCTACGGCTACGGCTACGGCTACGGCTACGGTTATCATAGTGATGATGAAGCTGCTGACAAAGCTAAGAAACATAAGAAACATCATCAGCGTTTACCATGGCATCGTAAATTTATAAATAAGTACATATTGGGTAGAAAGTGATTACATAGAAAGTGACTTCATAGAATTAATTAAGAAAAATGAATAAGTTATCAACGAAAGAGGCTCAAATTATTGAACTACCGAAAATTCTTGATGATAGAGGAAATCTATCTGTTATTGAGGAGTATGTTAATATCCCTTTTAAAATTAAACGAACTTATTTGATATATGATGTACCAGGTGGAGAAATAAGAGGTGGTCATGCTTATAAAGAAAACCAAGAATTCATAATTGCCCTATCAGGTAGTTTTGACGTAATCTTAGATGACGGGAAAGGAAAAAAAGTTTTTTCTCTTAATAGATCCTATTATGGTTTATATGTGCCAAAAGGATTTTGGAGACAAATGGAAAACTTCTCTACAAACTCATTAGCATTAGTATTAGCTTCAACTCAATACACTCCTAGTGATTATATTTATGATTTTGAGCTTTTTTTGAATATGTAGCTTTTGAAGTTAATAATGAAGTATCCTACCGTATATGATTGCTCAATTATTGAGCTACCAAAGATTAAAAATCGTTCAGGCAATATAACGCCTGTTCAAAGTTTTGTAAATCTTCCTTTTGAAATCAAACGGGTGTTTTACACATATGATATACCAGGTGGAGAGGCAAGGGGAGCTCATGCACATAAAGAATGTCATCAATTCTTAATAGCTGCAAGTGGTAGTTATGAAGTTGTTCTTGATGATGGAATAAATAAAAGATCAGTGCTATTAAACCGTCCCTTCTATGGATTACATATTCCTCCAGGGATATGGGCATCAGAACAAGATTTCTCCTCAGGCTCGATTTGTTTAGTCTTGGCTTCTACGAATTATGATAAAGAAGATTATATACGAGATTATAAAGAATTTTTAAATTACAAGAATGAATGAGATTGAAAAACTCTTGTTTGAGAAATTTCAAGTACGAAGGCGTTTAGTAGAAATAAGAGATTCATCGTTTATTTTGTCATTGCGAACTAATGAACGATTGAGTAAATTCATATCTACAACGGAAAATAACCTTTCAAAACAAGAAAAATGGATTGAATTATACAAGATTAGGGAAATAAACATGCAAGAGTTTTATTTTATTTTTGAGAGTGATAAAAATATACCCTATGGATTAATTCGAATTTACAATATTGATGAACACTCTTTCGAAATAGGAAGTTGGATTTTTACTGTCAATTCTCCTGAGGGGCTCTCTATTTTAGCAGATCTGTCTGTGCGTGATTTTGCTTTTGAAAATTTTAATTTCGATTTTTGTCGTTTTGAAGTAAGAAAAATGAATAATGCTGTAGCTGCATATCACAAACGTTTTATGCCTGAAAAAATAGGAGAAGACGAACTAAGTTTCTCTTTTCAGCTTTCTCGTAATAAATATTATATTTTTAGAAATAAACTTTTAAACTTTTATTCTCATGGAAATAAATGATTTTTTTAATAAGTTCAAGGATCAATATGCTGATTATGACGAAATTATTTTGACTTTAGATATGGATTTTAGAAAAGTTGACTCCTATGATTCATTGACAGGAATGGCTATACTAGTTATGATTCAAGATGAATTCAACTTAGATATGACAGATGATGAGTATAAATCATTACATTCTGTTCGTGAAGTATTTAATTACATTAAAAGTAGAATATAATGCCATCTTATATTAATGCTATTTCTTATTATTTACCAAATAAGATTCTAACAAATGAGGAAATTTCGCAAATTTATCCAGAATGGTCAGTAGAAAAGATATCTTCTAAGGTTGGAATTAATCAAAGACACATTTCAGGAGATAACGAAACTGCAGGAGATTTAGCTATTTGTGCTGCCGAAAAGTTATTTGAAGAATACAATATTGATCGTTCTTTGATAGATTATGTTATTTTATGTACTCAAAGTCCAGATTATTTTTTGCCTAGTACATCTTGCGCTTTACAACATAAACTAGGTTTATCAAGAAAGTGTGGTGCTTTCGATTTTAATTTAGGCTGCTCAGGATACATTTATGGTTTGGGGTTAGCAAAAGGTTTACTAAGCTCAAATCAAGCACAAAACATCTTATTATTAACAGGAGAAACATATACTAAGTATTTAAACGAAAAGGATAAAGGAAATAGAACTATGTTTGGAGATGCAGCTACTGCTTCATTGATATCAAATAAGATTTTTCCAGAATGTTTAAATGCTGAGATTTTAGAGTTTTGCTATGGAACGGATGGCTCAGGGTATGAAAATCTAATTGTGAAGAATGGTTGTTCAAGGCATTATTTACAAGATGGATTGAATATGTTTGATGACGATTATAACTTTGTGTCTAATGATAATAATTTATTTATGGATGGTAAGGCGATATTTAATTTTACTGCTTTTCAAATACCACAATTAGTAAAGGATACTCTTGCAAAGAATAGTATTTCGTTAGAAGGTGTAGATAAATTTATTTTTCATCAAGCGAATGAATATATGTTGAACACTGTTAGAAAGCGGTGTGGAATCCCAGAAGAGAAGTTCTTTGTTGACATTAAAGATATAGGAAATACGGTTTCAAATTCAATTCCAATAGCAATTTATAGAGCTCTAGATCAAGGTGTTTTAAATAATATACATCATATTCTTATTTCAGGTTTTGGAGTTGGTCTTTCGATGGGTGCGGTCTTAATAAGAAAATAGAATGATAAAGTTTTTAGATATACAAAAGATTACTCAGAAGTATTCATCAGAAATTCATAATGCTGTATCTAGAGTAATTGATTCAGGATGGTATTTACAAGGAGAAGCAAATAAACTGTTTGAGGCCAATTATGCAAAATATATAGGTACAGACTATTGTATTGGCGTTGCAAATGGATTGGATGCTTTACGGATAATCCTAAGGGCGTATATTAAAATGGGTGTAATGAAGCAAGGTGACGAAATTATTGTTCCATCTAACACATATATTGCTTCCATTCTAGCAATTAGCGACAATAAACTTATTCCTGTTTTAGTTGAGCCATCATTGGAAACGCTAGAAATTGACGATTCCAGAATTGAGGCTGCAATTAGCTCTAGAACAAAAGGTATAATGATTGTTCATCTCTATGGACAGTGTGCTTATACTGACAAAATATCAGAGATTTGTATGAAGAACAATTTAAAACTTATTGAAGATAATGCACAAGCTCATGGTTGTAAGTTCAATAAAAGAAATACAGGTTCTTTGGGTGATGCTGCCGGTCACAGCTTTTATCCAGGAAAGAATCTCGGCGCATTTGGTGATGGTGGTGCAATAACAACTAATGATAAGATATTAGCCGATCTTGTTCGTACACTAGCGAACTACGGCTCAAGTATCAAGTATGTTTTTGACTATCAAGGATACAATAGCCGACTTGATGAGATACAAGCAGCTATACTTGATGTAAAACTCAAATATCTTGATGAAGATAATCAGCTTAGAAGAAATGTTGCACAATACTATATTGATAACATAAATCAGAGTGAGATTATCCTTCCAAATGTTTCGGATTGGAAAGCGCACGTATTTCATGTATTCACAATTCGATGTAAGAAAAGGGATGATCTGCAACAATATTTGGCAGATAATGGTGTGCAAACAATGATACACTATCCAATTCCTCCTCATAAACAAAAATGCTATAAAGAATGGAATGATTTATCTTTTCCGATTTCTGAACTGATTCATAATGAAGAATTGAGCTTACCGATAAGTCCTGTAATGACAATGGAAGAAGTTAAATTTATTGTTGATATTATTAACCATTATGTCTAAAAAAGAAGATTTAAAAAATCAAATACTAGAGTTAGCCCGTGAATATTATAAAGAGGTTCATGCACAGCCAAAAACATTCGAACCTGGTAAATCATTTGTAAACTATGGAGGTCGTTATTTTGATGACCAAGAGATAGTGAATCTTGTTGATTCATCTTTAGATTTTTGGTTAACAGCAGGACCTTGGGCGCATAAATTTGAAACGAGATTTGCCGAATGGCTTGGTGTTAAATATTGCTCTTTAACTAATTCAGGATCTTCTGCCAATCTTTTATCCTTTATGGCTTTGACATCTCCATTGTTAGGTGATCGACGTATATATAGAGGGGATGAAGTAATTACTGTTGCTTGTGGTTTCCCAACTACAGTTACACCAATTATACAATATGGAGCTATACCTGTGTTTGTGGATGTCACAATTCCTGAGTATAATATCAATGTTACTCAATTAGAAGAAGCATACTCCGAAAAGACAAAAGCAGTAATGATTGCTCATTCTTTGGGTAATCCATTTGACTTACAAGTAGTAAAAGATTTCTGCGATAAACATAATCTGTGGTTGGTTGAGGACAATTGTGATGCACTCGGGTCTGAATACACCATTAATGGAGTAATAAAAAAAACTGGAACTATAGGTCATATTGGCACTAGTAGTTTCTATCCCCCTCATCACATGACCATGGGTGAAGGAGGTGCTGTATATACAAATGACCCTTTATTAGACAAGATAGTCCGTTCTTTCCGAGATTGGGGGCGTGATTGCTGGTGTGTTGGTGGAGTAGATAATACTTGTAAATATCGCTTTAGCAAACAGTATGGAGAATTACCTATGGGGTATGACCATAAATATGTATATTCTCATTTTGGGTATAACTTAAAAGTGACTGATATGCAGGCAGCTATTGGTTGTGCTCAATTAGAAAAATTAGATAGTATTGTCATAGCTAGAAGAAAAAACTTTAATATTTTGCTTGAAGGTTTGAAAGGAACAGAAGGCTTGATTCTTCCGGAACCGCAAAAGTGTTCTAATCCAAGTTGGTTTGGTTTCTTAATATCTGTAAAACCAGATGCTGCTTTTACACGAAATGAGATCTCTCAATATTTGGAAAGTAAGAAAATTCAAACACGAAACTTGTTTGCCGGCAATTTACTCAAACATCCAGCTTTTGATGAGATGCGTGCATCAGGTCAAGGTTTTCGCGTTGTAGGTGATTTGTCAGGCACTGACTTTGTTATGAATAATACCCTGTGGATTGGAGTATATCCAGGAATGACAGAAACAATGCTCGGATATATGGTTAAAACTATTAAAGAATTTGTTAATTTAAGATACTAATTTAATGAAAGCTGTTATATTAGCAGGAGGATTAGGCTCACGGTTGAGTGAAGTTACAGGAACTATTCCGAAACCTATGGTAGAAATAGGTGGTAAACCTATTCTTTGGCATATAATGAAAATCTACAGTCATTATGGAATCAATGATTTTATCGTATGTTGTGGCTATAAGCAGTATGTGATAAAGGAGTATTTTGCTAATTACTTTCGTCACAACTGCGATATGACTGTAGATTTGTCAGATAATAGTATTCAAATTCTAGATAACCATTCGGAAAATTGGAAAGTTACTATAGTTGATACTGGCTTGGATACAATGACAGGAGGACGTATAAAACGTATTCAAAAGTATATTGGCAATGAGACATTCCTTTTAACATACGGTGACGGAGTAGCAGATATTGACATAAACAAAACTATTGATTTGCATTGTTTGTCAAACAAAGTTTTAACAGTTACGGCTTACAAGCCAAGTGGTAAGTTTGGAGCGCTTGATATTTCACAAGATGGTAATGTTTCCTCATTCATGGAAAAGCCTGCTGGGGATGGAAATTGGGTTAATGCCGGTTATTTTGTTTGTGAACCGCAAGTGTTCGATTATATCAAAGAAGGTGATAATTCTGTTTTTGAACGTAAACCATTGGAACAGTTAGCTTCTGAAGGAAACCTGAATGCCTATAAACACACAGGTTTTTGGAAACCGATGGATACTTTAAAGGATAATAATGATCTAAATGATTTGTGGAATAAAGGCAATGCACCTTGGAAGGTGTGGTAAAAAATGAACATTGATATATTTCAAAACTTCTACAAGGGGAAAAAAGTCCTGATTACAGGTCATACAGGCTTTAAAGGCTCTTGGCTTTCCATTTGGCTTCATGAACTTGGAGCAGAAGTAATAGGCGTTTCTTTAGATCCATCAACAGAAAGAGATAATTATGTTTTGTCCGGATTGAAAGATATAATTGTTGATTTACGTGGGGATATTCGTGACGGTAAATTACTAAAGGATATATTTGCTAAATACCAACCGGAAATTGTTTTTCATTTAGCTGCTCAGCCTTTAGTATGCCTATCTTATGATATTCCAGTAGAAACTTATGAAGTAAATGTCATGGGTTCCATTAACGTGCTGGAGGCAATTAAGGCTACTAATAGTGTTAAAGTGGGAGTCATGATAACTACCGATAAATGTTACGAAAATAAAGAGCAAATATGGGGATATCGTGAAAGTGAGCCGATGGGTGGGTACGATCCTTATTCTTCTTCAAAAGGAGCTGCCGAGATTGCTATAGCTTCTTGGAGGCGTTCTTTCTTTAATCCTGAGCTATATAATAGACATGGTAAATCCATTGCGAGTGTTCGAGCTGGCAATGTTATTGGTGGGGGTGATTGGGCATTAGGCCGCATTATTCCTGATTGCATAAAAGCTTTAGAAGTTGGAAAAACAATTGAAATTCGCAGTCCAAAAGCAATTAGACCTTGGCAACATGTATTAGAGCCGTTAAGTGGTTATATGCTTTTGGCAGAAAAAATGTGGTTTGAGCCAACAAAGTACTGTGAAGGATGGAACTTTGGTCCTCATTCTGAATCTATCGCTAATGTATGGGATGTTGCAGCAAAAGTAATACAGAATTATGGCAATGGAAGTTTAAAAGATATATCTAATACTGATGCCTTACATGAAGCACAAATTTTGACACTTGATATATCCAAAGCAAAGTTCCGTTTAGGGTGGGAGCCTCGGATGAATATTGATCAAACTGTAACAGTGACAGTTGAATGGTATAAGCGATATAAGATAGAGCCTGTTTATACTATTTGCATGGATCAGATTAAAAAGTATATAGGGATATGAAGATATTACTAACAGGTGCAACGGGATTTTTAGGCTCTCATATTGCTGAAGTATTAGTAGTAAAAGGCAATGAATTGTTACTTACTAAACGAATATCTTCTGATCTTTGGCGATGTGATTCTTTTAAAAATATCGTTTCATGGATAAACACAGACTCATCCTCATGGTTGGTTGATGTACAACATTTTAATCCCGATATAATTATTAATTCTGCATGGGATGGAGTTTCTGCAGCAAATAGAGATGAATGGAGTGCACAGGTAAAAAATATTGCTTTTCAACAGCAACTCTTGGAAGTTTCAAAATTAGTTAATCTTAAAAAATTTATAAGCATAGGTTCTCAGGCTGAATATGGTGAATTTAGTGGGTGTATTGATGAAAATTATCCTACTAATCCGACATCGGCTTATGGTGCAACAAAGCTTGCTGCATCTGTTATTCTTAAAACGTTTTGTGAGCAGAATATTATTAAATGGTATTGGTTTAGATTATTTTCTTGTTTCGGTGAGAGAGAATCTGAAAACTGGTTAATTCCTGCTACAATTAAAAATATGCTAACACACGAAAGTATGGATTTAACTCCTGGTGAACAGCAATATTCATATTTGTATGTGAAAGATATTGCAGATCTTATTGCTTCAGCAATTGATTCTGATGCGGAAAATGGAATATATAATATTGCTTCTACGCAAAGGCGTTCATTGATAGAAATTCTTTCAATGATTAAAGAGTATCTGAATCCGAGTTTTAAGTTGAATTTTGGCGTACTTCCTTACAGAACCAATCAATCAATGATCAATGGGAGTTTTATGGAGAAGACAAGTCGAGCATTTGGAAATATAGATTGCAATAACTTTCGCGAAAAATTATTTCAAACAATAGAATACTATAGGAGAATATTCAATGAGTAATAAAAGTAATATACTTGCAAAAAATATCCGAGAAACAGCAGTACGTCTTGTATACCAAGCGAAAGCTTCACATATTGGAGGGGCGTTATCAATGGCTGATATTTTGGCAGTTTTGTATAGTGATATTTTGAAATTTGATTCATCAAATGAAAAATGGTCTGATCGCGATCGATTTATTTTATCAAAAGGACATTCGTGTGTTGCTTTGTATGCAACGCTTGCACATTGTGGGTTTTACTCAATTCAAGATCTTGATACTTACGGTCAAGATGGCAGCAACTTCCTTTCACATTCGTCTCACTATGTTCCTGGTATTGAATTTTCAGCAGGAAGTTTAGGCCATGGGCTCTCTATAGCATGCGGCTTAGCTTTGGCGGCAAAAAGGAAAAATGAGAAATGGCGTACTTATGTTGTAACAGGCGATGGCGAAATGGATGAAGGGTCAAATTGGGAAGCTTTGTTATTTGCTGCACAATTTAATTTGGACAACTTGTGTTTAATTATCGATTATAACAAAATTCAAAGTTTAGGATTTACGAATGAAGTTCTTAATCTAGAGCCTTTAAAATCAAAATTAGATGCATTTAATTGGAATACAATAGTTGTTGATGGTCATGATCATGAAGAGCTTAAATCTGCTTTTTATATGGCCGAGCAAGTGAAAGATAGGCCAACTGTAATAATTGCAAATACAATTAAAGGCAAAGGTGTATCTTTTATGGAGAACCGATTGCTTTGGCATTACAGATCTCCTAACGAAGAACAATTAAAAGAAGCCTTGGAGGATATAAGACGATGAGAACAGCCTTTATAAAACAATTAACAGAGGAAGCTAAAACGAATGACAAAATCTTTTTGATTGTTGGAGATCTAGGTTTTAGTGTTATTGAAGAATATAGAGAGCTATTTCCAGACAGATTCTTAAACGCAGGTATTGCAGAGCAAAATATGATTGGAATTGCTGCAGGTCTGGCGAAAGAAGGTTATAATGTATATGTATATTCTATTGCGAATTTTCCAACACTTCGTTGTATGGAACAGATTAGGTATGATGTCGCATACCATAATTTAAATGTAAAAATCATTTCTATTGGTGCTGGTTATGCTTATGGCTCTTTGGGAGCTTCACACCATGCAACAGAGGACATGGGAATGATGAGAACAATTCCTGAAATGGTAGTATGTTCCCCTTGTGATCCAATAGAGGCAAAAGCAATTACAAAAATATCTGCTAACTATTATGGACCTATGTATTTAAGACTTGGAAAAGCAGGTGAAGTTGTTATTCATACAGAAAAACTTGATAGTCTTAGGATAGGAGATGTTTTAAGTATCGGCATTGATAACTCTTCTGAATCTGCATTGCTTGTAAGTGGATCAATTCTTGATTATGCAGTAAAGTTTGTTATTGCTAATAATATTCAAACTTCTATTTATAGTCTCCCATTTATAAAGCCAATGAACGTTAAACAAATCCGTCAAATAGCTATAAAGTATAATTATTTAATAGTGCTGGAAGAACATCAAAAGAGTTGTGGCGTTGGTTCTGCAATTGTCGAGATTTTGAATGATCTATATCTTAACAACGAAATATCTGTTTATCCAAAAGTCAGAAGAATAGCTATTGATGATATGTTTTATTCTGTCTCTGGATCTCAGCAATATTTAAGAGAGAAAGCAAATTTACTCTTAAAGAATGAGTTCTTTGAGAGTAAATTTCAGTGATGTACTCTAAATGGTTATCTTGTAAAAGTCTGAATATTGATGTGGCATTAAAAACCAATAGAAAAACATTCACCATCACTATCTGAAAGTGAGTTTGAGATAAGTATGAAATGTAATTGTCATATTAATTCATTTGGTTTTATAATAATTATTTTCCTAACAGATTTATGTCTGTGATGTTAGTTGTGATTAATAATAAATTTGTTCGTTTTATTTTTGTAGGCTTACTTAATACAGCCTTTGGAATTGGGTTATACTGTTTCTTGATTTATTTAGGTTTCCCTTATTATCTCTCGCTGTTATTAAGTACAGTATTAGGAGTATTATTTAATTTTAAAACCATAGGGGTTATTGTTTTTAATAATAGAAATAATGGATTGTTAATAAAGTTTTCTCTTTGCTATGCGTTTGTTTATGTTATCAATGTTTTTCTTGTAAAGATTTTAGTTGAGTTTACTGCATTAGATAATTATTTAGCAGGTGTAATAATTATTCCATTTACTGCGATAATTTCATTTGTTATACAGAAAAATTTTGTTTTTCACAAAAAAGAAAAGTTATGAAGACGATAAGTATTGTTACCCCATGTTATAATGAGGAAGGAAATATTAGGGAGGTTTATAAGCAAGTAAAATCACAGTTTTTGCAACTTTCTAATTATGAATATGAGCATATTTTTATTGATAATGCCTCCAATGATAAAACTGTTGATATTTTAAGAAGTATAGCAAAAGAGGACAAGAATGTAAAATTGATTCTTAATGCTAAAAACTTCGGTCCAATACGTTCTCCCTATTATGGTTTTTTACAAGCAAAAGGTGATGCTGTTATGCTAATTGTTGCAGACTTGCAAGATCCAATAGAGCTTATACCTGATTTTATTAAGAGATGGGAGGAAGGGATAAAAGTTGTAATCGGAATTAAAAGTAAGTCAAAGGAAAGTCATATTGTTTATGCCTTGCGTAAAATATATTATAAAATAATAAAAGAAATCTCCGAGACAGAGCACATTTCTAACTTTACTGGTTTTGGGTTATATGATCAGTCATTTGTTGAATTATTGCGCAATATTGAAGACCCTTATCCGTATTTTAGAGGTCTTGTTGCAGAGTTAGGATGTGATATAGGGACTGTCGAATACACTCAAGCAAAAAGATATAAAGGAATAACTTCTTATAATCTTTACAGCTATTATAATTATGCAATGCTTGGTTTTGTAAATCAGTCAAAAGTACCACTCAGACTAGCGTGTTTTATTGGGTTTGCTGTGGCGATTCTTAGTCTATTAGCTGCTTTTGGATATTTTGTTTACAAATTACTATTTTGGCAAGAGTTTTCATTAGGAACAGCTCCGATAGTGATTGGACTTTTCTTTTTTTCATCTGTTCAATTGTTTTTTATAGGAATTATTGGCGAATATGTAGGTGCTATTCATACTCAAGTTAGAAAGCGTCCTCTTGTTATTGAAAAAGAGAGAGTTAATTTTTAATACTAAAATAAATGGATACTGTGTTAAAAATGAAATGGGATAGGACTTTTTTAGTATCTCTTCTTCTTGTAATCGTATTGTGTTCAATGTTAGGAGAAAAAGTTGCAATAAATAACGGTGCAGGATGGGACGGCGTCGAATACAGGGATATTGCGCGTAATTTTACCGAGCGTATTACCACTATATCTTATGATAAATATCGTATTCAACGGATCTTACCTTTTGCTTTAATAAATGTAACCTATAGTCTATTAAACATTTCAAAAGATGACAGGTCATTAATGAACGGAGCTTTATTCCTTAATTTGGTTTCTCTTATAACAGCTATTTATTTTTTCTTTAAGATAAGTAATTATTTAAGATTAAAGTCAATTGTTGAAATAATCTCATTTTCATCTTTATTCTATAATTTCCCATCTTTGAAACTACTTGGATACTGCCCTTTTCTTAGTGATTATTATGCGCTGTGTTTAGGTTTGGCTTGCTTTTATTTTTTCATAAAAGGTAAACAAATATCGTTAGTTTTTTGCGGTATTCTAGGCTCAATCATTTGGCCTGTTGCCTTAATTACAGCTCTGTGTCTCGCTTTTTTACCAAAAGATGAAGTAAACCTCTGTTCTGATATCAAAATAAAAACAGGGGTGAACGTGATGCAATCTTGTATAAAAACAATAGTGGCTTTCTCTCCATTAGTTTTTGTCCTATTTTTATACTATTATAAGGGGGGATATGAAGGTTTAATGGGACTGTATTATGATGCAAAGCCGTTGAACGGTGTTATGCTTTTATTATCATCATTATCAATTGTATACTATCTTTATCGAGTAGTTAAACATATTAATATCGATGTCCTTAAAGTATTAGCATTCTTTTGGAAGAAAATAAAATGGAGTTACATTTTGAGTTTTGTTCTGATATATTCATGTGTTAATTTTATAATTATATATTTTTCTAATGGTGAAAAAGGCGCTTTAGATATGAAAGGTTTGCTTGTTTCTAATATCTTATTTTCAACGACGGATCCTTTTGTATTTCTCATTAATCATTTCTTATATTTTGGGTTTGCTGTTTTATTGTTGATATTATTGTGGAGAAAATTATTGCCTCAATATGGAAAATATGGTTTTGGTTTTCTTTTTGTCCTTTTTCTTATCATATTTTTTTCATTACGAGCAGAAAGCCGAGTCAGTATAATGTTTTTGCCTTTCCTTTTTTTCCCTCTCTTTGAATTAATTAATAAATTCGAGATAAAAAAATGGGTTGCATATACTTATTGTATTGCTTCTCTCATCCTTTCACGATTTTGGTTCCAAATAAATACTAATGGCATTGAACAAGCTTTTTTGAATCCGGGTGAGGAAGGGTATATTAGTTTCCCAGCTCAACGTTACTTTATGAATTTTGCTCATTGGCAAAGTCATGAAATCTATTTATTATTTTTAATTATTGGGTTTACATCTTCTCTATTAATCTATTGGGGCTTTAGAACTAATATTTTTATAGAAAAGAAATAAATGAGTCCACTTCGATAACCCTATTTTTCAACTGTATGAGAATAGGATGGATATTTTCGGAACCGGACAGGTTGTTTGGCAATATTCGCGTTAAAAATGATTTGACTGAAAAATAGAGTTTGGCAAACAACCATTTGACCGCATATTTTTTTAAAACCTCGTTCTTTGACACATTAACATTAAGCCGAACAAGACATTAAATGATAAACTCATCGAAGAACTTATTGAGTTTGATGCTATTGCTGCATAGAACTATTCGGGGTTTTGACCGAACTATTGTGAATTAGAAATTTTAATTAATAAGCTTTGAGTAAAGTCCTAGAAGAGCAATCTTCTTTTCGTCAGATAATGAAATCTACATCTATTTTGGGTGGAGTGCAGATTATTTGTATATTAGTCTCTATTATTCGTTCAAAAATTATTGCAGTTTTAGTCGGTACAACAGGTTATGGTATTTTGGGATTATTAAATTCTACTGTAGGTTTGATGACTAGTCTTACAAATTTTGGGCTCGGAACAATTGCGGTTAAGAATGTCGCTGCAGCATGTACCAGAAATGATAGAAATGAGATATCTAAAGTCTTCACTATTATTCAAAAGCTTGTAATTTTAACAGGTTTATTTGGCACTGTTGTAACCATTCTTTTATCTCGTGTTCTTAGTGAATTAACATTCGGGAACAATGATTATACATATCTTTTTGTTTTACTTTCTATATCATTATTATTAACTCAATTGAATGTTGGACAGATTATACTGCTCCAAGGAACGCGAAATATTAAGTATTTAGCCAAGGCAACTCTTTGGGGGTCATTATGTGGATTACTTGTATCTACTCCATTATATTATTATTTTAGACTTAATGGGATTGTGCCTTCTATTATACTTTCATCTGTAGTAACTCTTACTTTTTCTTATTATTATGCAAATAAGATTATTATTCCTACAATTAACGTAAGTTTCAAAAAGGCTTTTTGTGAAGGAAGAGATATATTGAGTCTAGGTTTTATGTTAAGTTTGTCTTTTATGATTAGCCAAGCATCTTCTTATGTTATTAGAGCATACATAAGTCATGTAGGAAGTTTAGAGGAGGTTGGACTATACACTGCAGGGTTTGCTATCATTAGCAGTTATGTTGGTCTGATATTCTCAGCAATGGCTACTGACTTCTATCCTAAATTATCAGGTATCTGTGGGAATATTATGCAGGCTACAAGAGTAATTAATCAACAAGTAGAAATAACTGTTTTAATATTAGCTCCTATTTTGATTCTATTTATTGCATTTGCTAAATTTGGAGTTACTCTACTATATTCGGATCAATTTGTTAGTATTAATGGTATGCTACAGTGGGCAGCCTTAGGGATGTTTTTTAAAGCAGCTAGCTTCCCAATTGCTTATATTTTCCTTGCAAAAGGAGATTCAAAACGATTTCTTATTAATGAAACAATAGCAAATAGTTACTTTTTATTGCTTACCATATTCGGCTATAAATATGCAGGTCTGGATGGAGTAGGTTTTTCTTTTTTAATAGGATACTTCCTATACTTTCTTCAGGTTTGCGTGATATCTAGAATGAAATATCATTACAAGATAAGTAAATCGTGTATAACAATATTGTTCTTTCAATTTTTCTTGTCAATAATATGTTTTGTGTCAATAATATTTTTACCTCTCAACTTTAGTTATATAATAAAAATATCCCTGATTCTTGTTGTGTCAACTATTTCAATAGTTGAATTGAATAAAAGGTTGAATATACTTGATTATATTGCAAATTATAATAAATAAAAACAACGTATGTTTGAAATATCACTTTATGATATAGAGCATGTTTATAATACATTAAAGAATAAAGCTTTCAACTGCTACTCTCACAATAAAATTGATCAGTTAATCAATTTTATTGATGCATCTGCTAGTATTGCTGCTCATTTTAATTGGATTTTTACAGATGCAGAAGTTGAAGATTTACTAAGAAAAGTAGCTTATAAATATGTTTATATGAAAGGCGATTTTGTGCCAAACTCTAAAAAAATCGTTTTCTATGATCAAATTGGTTCAACAACTTGTCTTGGGTTACAATATTTGAGGGGGTTAATTGGTTCTGATTTTGAAATTTTATATATTTTTGAGTCAAGCACAAGAAAATGTTCTCCCGTAATTTTGGAAGAACTAAGTAAATGTGCAAAAGCTACCTCTTTTATTATAAACTCGAGCAAGAGTAATAAAATAGGAACTATTATTGAATTGTATAATACTATATTATCTTTTCAACCTCAGAAATCAATATTCCATTCTCCAGCCGAAGGTGCTTTTGGTGTAATTTTGTGGAATGCTCTTCCTCAAATTAAAAGATATCGAATTGTCCCAGGGGATCATCATTTTTATTTAGGTATTTCCTGTACTGATTTCTTCTTTGAATTCAGGAAATATGGCTATACTGTCGCAATAGAGAAAAGGTATATTTCAAAAGATAAAATTTTGTTTCAGCCTTATTATCCAGTAATTGATAATGACTTGTTTTATGGATTTCCAATTAAGACTCAAAATAAAGTAATTATATTTTCAGCCGGTGCAATGTATAAATCTTATGGAGAAAATGATTTATATTTTCATATAATTAAGAAACTACTCTTTGATTACCCTCAAGTAATATTTTTGTTTGCTGGTGGCGGATTTGATGTTCCATTTAAGAATTTTGTTAAAACTAATAATTTTCAAAATAGGCTTATTTTATTAGGTTTCAGACAAGATTTAAATATGTGTATTGCTAATTCTGATATATTTTTAGCAACTTTCCCTTTTACAGGAGGCCTTACTACGCAGTATGCGGCATATTATTCTAAGCCCATATTATCGTACACGACAGCAGACCTTAGCATGAATATCATAGATGATCTTATAGGTTCACCGTTATTCAAGAAACAGCCAATTACTTATACAGACTTAAATGCTTTTTTTTCTTATGCAAAGGAATTGATTCTAAATAAGCAATTTAGAATGGAAGAAGGGATTCGGGTAAATAAAATTCTGACAACGAAACAAGAATTCAATTATAACTTAATGTCAAATTTAGGAGATTGTGTAGTAGATTGTGTAAAAGAAAAGTTATATATTGACTATAATAAACATCTGAACTTATACTTAAATATAGAGAGAAATTATATTCCAATATTAGAAACGTTCTTAGTACTTAAATTTAGATTCAATTTTATAAATTTATTTCCGCAGTTGATTATTCCAATCTTATTCAATTCTATGTTTTATAAAAGGTTGATTAAACGTTTACGTTGTAAATAACAACTGATAAGTGTACTGTATTCTAATTGAAAAGTGTGCAGTTTTTAGTTGTTATTTACACTTCCGAGTGTTTTTGATCGTTAAATAATAACAAATAGTTAAGAGGTATTGGATTAGAAACCCAATTTTTAATCTTTCTTACGGGGATAATGTCAATTATTAAACGTATACAATAGTTAAGTAAAAACCAATAAAACAATAACGTTAATGCTCATATCTGTCTGGTTACTAATTTTTTTTATAGGATTGTCTTCTATATTCGTTAATAATCAAATGTTATTTTCACGAAGATTCTATATTCTTACTCTTGTGTTAATAATATTTGTTGGATTCCGGGATGGAAGTTTCTTACCTGATTATTCAAATTATTTAGATCTTTTTAAAAGTTACTCAGAATCTAGATTTTCTATTTTGCATTTTTCTTTCAACGACGGATTAATTGAGCCTTCCTTTCAACTTATTTGTTTTATCGCTTATAAGATCTCAGACTCATCTATTTTTCTATTTCTGATATATGCAGCTCTGTCTATAATAATAAAATTCAAAGCAATTAATGAGTTGTCAAGTCTATTATTATATTCAATCTTTATTTACCTCTGTAATTTTTTTATTTTACACGATTTGATTCAAATAAGGGCTGGTGTTGCGGCTGGGTTTGCTCTTTTATCTATAAAATCTGCTTTTGATAAGGATTTAAAAGCGTTTCTCATATATTATATACTTGCAATATTTTTCCATCAGACAGCAATAATAGTTGGACTTTTGTTTTTTCTTGACGGGAATAAATTTAACAAAAAAGTATGGGTTTTTATTATTCCGTTAGTCTATTTGATTCATTTTATGGGTTTTGCTTTTAGCAATCTAATTGCAAAAATTCCTGTAGATTATGTTCAATTAAAATATTCTCAATACGAAGTTTTACGGGAAAACAGCTACGTATTTGAAACTAATATTTTTAATACTATACAATTAATTCGGATTTTAGTCTGTTATTTGTTAATTTACTATTATGATAGAATAATACAGTACAACAAATATTTTAATATATTATTAAAATCTTTTATTGTAGGTATTTCTAGTTTTGTTCTATTTGCAAATTACCATGTGTATGCTTATAGAATTTCTGAGCTATTTCTTTATTCAGAAATAATTTTGATACCATTATTTGTAAAAGTCTATCCAAAATCAATTGTGTTTAGAATAATACCGATATTAATTGGTTTAGCTTTTGCTTACATAAATCTAATATATTTACATTTAATACAAAAAATTTAGTATGAATCGAATTGCAGCTATCGTTATACTTTATAATTACGATAAAATAAAGTTTCTATTAAATTTAGATTCTTATAAGAGTCAGGTAATACACGTATTTATAATAGATAATTCTGATGACGAGTTAATTAAAGAGAGAGTTCACTGGTTCGAAGATGACAGTAAAATATCATATGTCTTGTTAAATGAGAATAAAGGTGTAGCTTATGCATTAAATATCGGAATTAATATTGCAATTCAAAACCAATTTCAATGGGCTATCACTTTTGATCAAGATAGTGTAGTTCCTGATTTATTAATTAAGAGAATGTATTCAGTTCTTTCCTCAAATGATTACAAATTAATAGGAATTATATCTCCTAATATCTCTTTATTTAAAGATTGTTATGCCGATTCTCAAGGGCCGGAAATAGAAGAGATGAAATATGTTATTACATCAGGAAGTTTGATGAATTTAGAAGCTTTCAATAATGTAGGTGCTTTTGATGAAAAGATGTTTATCGATTGGGTTGACGTCGAATATTGTCTAAGACTTCGTGAAAACGGATACCAGATTCTCATGCTTAAGAAACTAATTCTAAATCATCAAATTGGGAATAGTAAAGAAGTAAAGTTTTTTGGTTGTCATCTTTTATTCACGCATAATCATGCTCCTTTTCGAACCTATTACAAGATAAGAAATGCTTTATACGTTGCAAAAAAATACACAAACAAATTTCCTGAAGAGTCTAAAATACTGTGTTATTCTGTGTTTAAGGAAATCCTTAAGATTATAATTTTGGAAGATAGTAAACTTGAGAAATTAAGGTTTAGCATTAAAGGATTTTATGATTATTATTGTAACAATATGGGGAAATTGGATTTAAGAAATGGAGGGCGATCTACATTTTAAAAAAATGCTATAAAATAGGACTAATAAGTCCTTGAAGAGAGATCTAATAACTAACAACCGGTTTTACCGGGCAACGATAAAAATTGTAATGAAAATTTCTGTTTGTATTGCAACATATAATGGAGAAGAATATATTATTGAACAGTTAAACTCCATTCTTCCTCAGCTAAAAGAAAAAGATGAAATTGTTATATCGGATGATTATTCTTCTGACAAAACTGTGATGCTTATTGAATCTTTAAATGATTCAAGAATAAAAATTTTCTACAATGTCAAGAAAAAGGGGTATACAGGGAATTTTGAAAATGCATTAAATAATTCTTCTGGTGATGTAATTTTTATTTCTGATCAAGATGATATCTGGTTGCCTAATAAAACACAAGAATGCCTAAGTCAATTGAAAAACTTCGATTTTGTCGTAAGCGATGGAAGAGTTGTAAATTCAAGTCTAAGTGTGATATATAATTCATTTTTTGCAATATCAAAGCCCTACTCTTCACTAATGGGAAATATATTTAAATTCTCATATTTAGGATGTTGTATGAGTTTTAGAAAAGAGTTATTAATCAAGGCATTACCTTTTCCTGAAAATCATTTATTGTGTACACATGATAATTGGTTATTTTTAGTAGCTGCTTCGTTTTATAAAGTTAAAATAATCAGTGAACCACTAATATTGTATAGAAGACATAATAGTAATACATCAGGTGGTAGACTTGATAAAATTAAAAAAAACTCAATCTTAAAAATGATTAAGTACAGATTATATCTTGTTTTTAATTTAGTTATTAGAATCAATAGTTCGGTCAAAACTCCGAATAGTTCTATGCAGCAATAGCATAAAACTCAATAAGTTCTTCGATAAGTTTATCATTTAATGTCTTGTTCGGCTTAATGCCGAGCGCGCGAATAAATCTTCGTAGCAGATACTCTTTGTGTATCATTCTTTTAAGTGATGCCATAGAGAACGTAGAAAAAACGGTCTATACCCACCCATTAAAAACGGCCATACACGTTCACTTTTTAGTGTTCTAAACCATGTTCTTCAAAAATAGATTAGTAAACGTTTAATATTCGGCTCTTGACGGATTGTTCTTACATCTGTACTTTTGTGGCATACAAATAAATACCAATTATTATGCCCAAGACAGAAGATTACAAATTATTATGGGATCGTTATCAAACGGAAGGTGTTCCCAAAAAGGTTCCCATTGGACGATTTTGTACCAGCAATGGATTTAGCTACCGCGAGTTTGAGAAATGGTACAAACAAATGAGAAGCGTTTCTTTCGTGCCTTTTCAAGTAACCGGTGATCCATGTCAGCTACAAGTTCAGGAATCCCTTTCAACAATTCCTATCGCTATAGCAGATTGGGTTGATTCAGGTGGTAAACTTACCATTAAATGTATTCGGATTGAATTTTCCGATGGTACAGAGATTCGGAACCGGAGTACTAACTTGGCTGTGGCTATCGAGCTGCTCCGCAAACTGGCCATGTGATATGTTTGGACTGACAGGAAAATTTAATTATTATATCAATCAAGGCTCCACCGATATGCGTTGTGGTATCGATAATTTATCCTATATCGCCTGTATAAAAATGAGAAAGGATCCGTGCAACGGTGATGTGTTTAATTTTATACCATGAATGAGATGGATTATCAAGTAGTTTTAGCTTTACTTCAGCAGTCGCAAGAAGATGTTTTTCGTCTGCGTAAAGAACTTTCTGCACATGATCCATCCATTCTTCAAGACTCCCTGGATCGTATGCAAACTACCTTGGATGATATGTCGAAGACTTTATACAGAACTCAAATATCATTGAATGCCTCCACACTTCAGAATGAGAAGCTTTCTTGTGAAATGACAAAGTATATGGAGTTTTATATGGAAGAGCGCAAGCAGCGTGAAGCTCTTGAGACTGATAACCTTCGCATGAAGAAGCTTCTTACCCTGTACCAGTCCAATGGTGCTTCTGCCGAGGAAGCGAAGATTATCAAGAGTAAACATTTTAATCGCAGCAGCGAAAAGAACAAGCAGTCTTCTACTGATGTGGATCGTCGCGAAGAGGAACATGACTTTGATGGTACCAATCCTCCCTTGGATGGTGATTCTTCCGTCAATCCCGATTCCTCAAAGAATGTGCCCGGCTCACAATCCCGCAAACAACGTATGGATTATGCTAAGAATACCTATACCGCCGACGAGGTTGTGGAGCATTTTAGTGATGAGAATGTACTTCCTGTAGGTTATCGGATCATTGAAACCCGTTTGGTTCGTGAGTTTGATCATATCGAAAAGGTCGTGGAACATCGTTATCATATTCTTCGTTGTGTGGATGCCTGCGGCAAGATTGTCGATGTTTATATGCCCCGTGACAAGCAAGACCTGCGTATGCCCGGAGTTGAAACGATCAAAGGTTGTCCTGCCACTACAAGTTTTCTTGCCAAACGGACTATTTACAGTGAGGCCCTTCGGAAAGCGGTTTCCTATGCGATGACTTTATGGAAACAGCTCACTCTTTATATCGACCACGGCGATTGGTCGATCGATAACAACACAGCGGAACGAAGTATGCGCGCACTCGCTGTTGGAAGAAATAATTTTGTGGGATTTGGTTCTCATGAAGGTGCCAGTCTGGGAGCGTGTGCCTATACGATGGTAGAGTCTTGCAAACTGAATGCCGTGTCTCCTTACGAATATATCAAGAAGGTATTAACCATCATCGGAGAAGATAAGGAAGATGAGAATGACTACTCCATCTACTTCCGAGTGTTTTGATCGTTAATTAATAACAAATAATTAAGAGGTGTTGGACTAGAAAGCCATTCTAGGGATTTCTAATGGGGTGATGCCGAATATTAAACGTTTACCATAGCTCTATTTAATATTTACCGAACGATTGTATAATAAATTAAGTATAAATTATCCAATGACAGCTTTTCGCTTTCATAATATGACTACGGATAATATTATTGATTTAAGATTAACAACTACTGTTACCAAAAACCCTACATAATCAAAAATAAGTAGGAATAATTATGACATTAAATAGGATGAAAAGAAGTAAATGAGAGTTTCAATTATCACAGTTTCATATAATAGTTCTGGAACGATAAGAGACACGATTGAATCAGTCTTGAGTCAGACATTTTCAGATATTGAATATATAGTTATTGATGGTTTATCCAAGGACAATACCGTTGATATTATTAAAGAATATGATGTTCGATTTAATGGACGAATGCGATGGCAAAGTGAGAAGGATAAAGGTATATATGATGGTATGAACAAGGGCATTAGATGCGCTACGGGTGACATTATTGCAGTATTAAATTCTGACGATTATTATATAGATAAATATGTAATTGAAAATATCGTTAATTATTTTATTGAAAAAAATGTTGATTCTATTTACACGGATCTTTTTTTAGTTGATCCTATAAATACAGATAAGATTATTAGAGATTGTAGATATAGAGATTTTAAAAAAGGCCTTTTTTTTCACGGTTGGCATCCACCTCATCCAGCATTTTTTGTAAAAAAAGAAGTGTATGATAGATGTGGCTACTTTGACTTGTCATATAAAATTGGAGCAGATTATGACTTTATGTTGCGAGTTTTAGAAAAGTATTCTATATCAACAGCATATCTTCCAATTTACACAGTAAAAATGAGAAATGGAGGAGCTAGTACAAGTTCTTTTGAAAGAATAAAGTTATCTCAAAAAGAATGTTTACAAGCTTTTAAGAATAATGGCTATAAAGTGAATGTTCTACGATATTTTTTGGGAAAATACAAACAGAAGTTCCATCAATATACTTTTTGGAGTCTTTTTGAAGATATTAAACATAAATTAAAATAATCAAATTATGGAAATTAAAGATTTTATCAAGAATTTTGCTGAGCAGTTTGAGGAAACAGAAACAGGTTTATTTGCTGCAGATACAAGATTTAAAGAATTAGATGAATGGTCTTCTTTGATAGCTTTATCTATTATTGCAATGGCGGATGCAGAATACGATGTGAAAATTAAAGGTGAAGATATTCGTAATTCATCTACGATTATGAGTCTTTATGAAATCGTCAAATCGAGATCATAATCAAGATGTATAATCCTTTTTCTTTGGTAGGGAAAACTATTCTTGTAACTGGCGCTTCTTCTGGTATTGGGAAAGCAACGGCAATTGAGTGCTCCAAAATGGGAGCTAGGGTTGTCATAACAGGTCGCAATCGACTGAGACTTGAAGATACCTTTAATCAACTTGAAGGTGAGAATCATCTTCAAGTTATTGCTGATTTGTGTAGTAATGAGAATTTTGAGATGTTGGTAAATGAATTGTCTATAGTAGACGGAGTTGTTCATTGTGCAGGTATAGTAGATCCGGTTCCCTTCCAGTTTATTAATAGCGAAAAACTGAATAAGATTTTTTCTGTCAATTTCTTTTCACCAATTTTATTAACAAGAGAAATGCTAAAAAGAAAACTTATTGCTAAAAATAGCTCTATAGTTTTTATTTCTTCTATTTCAGGAACGATTTGTTCTTCGGTTGCAGGTAGTATGTATAGTGCAACCAAAGGTGCTATTTATGGTATGGTAAAAGGAATGGCTCTCGATTTAGCTCCAAAATTCATAAGAGTGAATACTATACAACCAGGAATGATTAGTACAAACATTTTCGAGGATGGAAGAGTTACAAATGAACAACTTCAAGAAGATATAAATAAATATCCCTTAAAGCGTTATGGTAAACCAGAAGAGGTTGCACATGCTGTGATTTATTTATTATCAGATGCAAGTAGTTGGATAACAGGATCCAATCTACTTATTGATGGTGGTTATACATTATTATAAGTTATGAAACAAGCATATATAAAAGCTATATCTTACTATCTTCCAGAAAAGATATTGACAAATGAGGATTTAGTAAAAGAATTTCCCGAATGGACTGTAGAAAAAGTTGCTAGTAAAGTCGGTATTGATTCCAGACACATATCAGCAGAAAATGAAACAGCTGGAGATATGGCAGAACAGGCTGCCTGCAAGTTATTCAAGGAATGGGATATTTTACCTCAAGATATTGACTTTGTCATGTTATGTACACAAAGCCCAGATTATTTCTTACCAACAACTGCTTGTCTATTGCAGCACAGACTTAATATTCCAACTTCATCTGGTGCATTAGATTTTAATCTAGGTTGCTCAGGATATATTTATGGACTTGCTTTAGCCAAAGGATTAGTAATAAGTGGTGTGGCTAAGAACGTTTTATTAATAACATCAGAAACATATTCTAAGCATATACATCCTTCAGATAAAGGAAACAGAACTTTATTTGGTGATGCTGCAGCAGCAACATTAGTTTCTGAAAGTGGATTTGCAAAAATAGGTGAGTTTGACTTAGGAACTGATGGAAGAGGTGCTTGCAATCTTATTGTCAGGACAGGTGGAATGAGGCAGGAGAATAAACAAGGCGATGTAAGTCTGGATGAAAATGGTACAATTTCTTCATCTGATCATTTGTATATGAATGGCTCTGAAATTTTTTCTTTTACACAGGAAAATGTACCTTTGGTAGTGAATGGTACTTTACATAAGAATGGAAAAGAGAAGTCTGAGATCGATCTTTTCGTGTTTCATCAAGCTAATAAATACATGCTAGAATTTTTACGAAAGAAATTAAAAATTGATGAAGAAAGATTTTATTATTATATGTCAAATGTAGGCAATACGGTTTCTTCAACTATTCCAATCGCACTAAGAGAGGCAATGTTGGATTCGAGTATCAAAAGTGGAAATACAGTACTGATTGCGGGTTTTGGGGTAGGTTATTCTTGGGGTGGAGTTGTATTATATTTTTAATATTAAAGCGATTATAATGGATTTTGTATTCAAGAAAACGACAGAGCTTTCTGATGGAGAAATAATCCAACTTTGTAGTGTGTTTTCTTCAGTTTTTGAAGAACATTCAAAGAATGAAAGTGAATTTGTGAATGAATTCAATAATAATGAATTGGGATATTCCTTTCATGGACTAATGATAAATGATGGAAGAATTGTTGGAGCTCAATCATATATTCCATTCTCCTATTTTGTTGATAATTGTAAATGCTTATTTGCACTAAGTGTTGATACAATGATTCTTCAAGAATATCGCAATTTTGATAATATATTCGATCTAAGCACTTTATGTAAGAGTAGACTTGAAAAAGAAGGAGTCTCTTTTATGTTTGGTTTTCCAAATGAAAATGCCTATCCTTTACTTACAAAAGGATTTGGAGAAAAAAATGTCGGCGATTTGTATACGTATATATTTCCATACAGAGCACGTTCTATTAATAAGAAGAATATGTATTTGGATTTATTTTTGCAGCTCTCGTGCAGATTAATGCTTGCTTTTTCATGTCTATCTATGGACCGATCAACTAAGAATTTTCGAATCCATAAAGATTGGGATACCTTCTTTAAAACAAGATATAAGTGGTTCAAAGCGGATTACGAAATTGTTTATGAGTCTGATTTCTTTTTCGTTTACAAGATAATGCCATATAAGGCAGTAGCTTCTGCATTCTTAATGGAGGTTTATCCATTGTCAAAAAAAAACTTTGACAAAGCTGTTAGAATTATGTTTAAACGTAGTCACAAACAATTTGAGATTGCTTTATATGTTGGTCATCTCCATTTCTCTCCTGGAAGTATGATAAAAGTACCCAAGAAATATGAACCTAAAACTTTTCACTTTACAGGTAAAATACTCAATAAGTCAATTTTGGACAATAAAGTAATTTTTAATATAGATAATTGGGACATAAATCTTTCAAATTATGATTTGTTGTAAACTTATGAATATATTAACTTTTGATATTGAAGATTGGTACAACTGTGATTTTATATCCGGTGATATGGACTGGGATAAGCATGAGGTTCGAATTTACGAAGGGGTAGATCGTATTCTAAATGAACTACAAAAGAGAGGTTTAAAAGGAACCTTCTTTTGTCTAGGCTGGCTTGCTGAGCACCATCCAGAAGTAATTCGAATGATATACAAACAAGGTCATCAGATAGGATGTCATTCGTATCAACATGAACTTTCGTTCCGATTTGATAGAGAGGGGTTTAAAGCTGATACCTTAAAAGCAAAGAGACTTATTGAGGATATAATTGGGGAGCCTATTAATATATTTAGAGCTCCGGGCTTTTCTATCACTGAAAAGAATGTTTGGGCATTGGATGTTCTAGCGGAACTTGGGTTTGAATATGACTGTTCATTATTTCCGGCTGCTCATGATTATGGTGGATTTGCTAGTTATGGGAAAGCAGAACCTGCATTATTGCAATTGTCTAACGGGAAGACCATAAAGGAATTTCCAATAAATATCTATCCTTTCTTAGGGAAGAATATTGTGTTTTCTGGTGGTGGTTTTTTTCGTTTATTTCCTTATTCTCTTATAAAATACTGGGCATCAAAGAGTCAATATATGATGACTTATTTTCATCCCCGTGATTTTGATCCCAATCAACCTGTTATTAAAGAACTTCCCGCAGTACGTCGATTCAAATCGTACGTTGGACTCAAAACTTCCTTCTCAAAGTTCCAACGTTTCCTAGGTGATTTCAATTTTTTAAATGTGGATCAGGCTGATAAGTTGATAGATTGGAATTTAGTTAGAAATATTGATATTAAATCATAATGAAAATACTTATTACCGGTATTCACGGTTTTGTAGGCTCTAATTTGGTACAATCACTTAAAGGAGAGAATGTTCTTTATGGACTTGATATAATATCACCAAAGAAAGAAGGAGTTGAAAAGACCTTTTCTTGGAATGATTTGTATGATAGGAATATACCAACTGTAGATGCAATTATTCATCTGGCAGGAAAAGCTCATGATACTAAGAATCAATCTTTGGCACAGACCTACTTTGACATTAATACGGGTCTCACCCAAAAAGTATTTGATTACTTCCTTTCTTCATCTGCGACGAAGTTCATTTTCTTTAGCTCAGTGAAAGCAGCTGCGGATTCTGTGCAAGGGGAATTCCTTACCGAGGATGTTGTTCCTACTCCAAAGGGCCCGTATGGAAAGAGTAAGATTATAGCGGAGGAGTATATTCAGAAGATGCTGAAACATGTTCAGCACGACGGGAAAGGGGATGAAAAGGATGTTTACATATTGAGGCCGTGTATGATCCACGGACCCGGGAATAAGGGGAATCTGAATCTGCTTTACAACTTGGTGAAGAAAGGGATTCCTTGGCCATTAGGGGCTTTTGAAAATAGAAGGTCATTCACTTCGATTGATAATCTTTGTTATGTAGTAAGTGGCTTATTGACGAAAGAGGTACCATCTGGTATTTATCACATGAGTGATGATGAGTCTCTTTCTACAAATGAGTTAATCGAAGTGATTTGTTATGTTATGGGACGTAAAGCTCATATCTGGAATATTCCAAAGGGACTGATGGAATTTGCTGCTTCACTAGGTGGCATCTTACATTTGCCTCTTAACCCGGAACGGCTTCGAAAACTAACAGAAAATTATGTGGCATCAAATGCAAAAATAAAGAAAGCTCTTGGTATTGATGTAATGCCTGTTCGGGCACGTGATGGTTTTATCAAGACCATAAGTAGTTTTATAGTAAGTAATAAGTAAAGAATTTTCAAAATGAAAGGTATAGTGTTGGCAGGTGGATCGGGTACGCGTTTGTACCCGATTACCAAGGGAGTATCCAAGCAGATGCTTCCGGTTTTTGACAAGCCGATGATTTATTATCCAATCTCCGTGCTCATGCTGGCCGGTATTCGTGAGATCCTGATTATCTCCACGCCACAAGACTTGCCCGCCTTCCGTCGTCTGTTGGGTGACGGTTCGGATTATGGAGTACAATTTGAATATGCAGAACAGCCTTCACCGGATGGTTTGGCGCAAGCTTTTATCATTGGTGAGTCGTTTATCGGTGCAGATTCAGTTTGTCTCGTGTTAGGCGACAATATCTTTTACGGACAAAACTTCACAGGGATGCTCAAAGAGGCAGTTAAGAATGTGGAAAAAGAGAAGAAGGCGACCGTTTTCGGCTATTACGTCACTGATCCGGAGCGCTATGGTGTGGCTGAGTTTGATGCTCATGGTAATGTGCTGAGTATTGAAGAGAAACCCCTTCAGCCTAAATCAAATTATGCGGTTGTCGGCCTTTACTTTTATCCTAACAAAGTGGTGAAGGTAGCCAAACAGATTAAACCTTCTCCACGCGGCGAACTGGAAATAACAACCGTCAATCAGGAATTCTTAGCTTCCGGCGAACTGAAAGTTCAGTTGCTCAGTCGTGGTTTTGCCTGGCTGGATACCGGAACGCATGACTCTTTGAGTGAAGCTTCTACTTTTATTGAAGTGATAGAAAAACGTCAGGGACTGAAAGTCGCCTGTCTGGAAGAGATTGCTTATAGGATGGGGTGGATTTCAATAGATGAGTTGAATCAGACAGCTGCACCTATGTTGAAAAATAGCTATGGGCAGTATCTGATGAGTTTGATTGAACATTAAATTATTTTATAGATGGATATAGTAACGACTACAATACCCGACGTAATTATTGTAGAGCCACGTGTGTTTGCAGATGCTCGTGGCTATTTTTTTGAATCTTTTTCTCAATGTGAGTTTGAAGAGAAGGTATGTAAGACGGTTTTTATTCAGGACAATGAATCAAAATCAAGCTATGGTGTATTGCGTGGTTTGCATTTTCAGAGGCCTCCTTTTTGCCAGAGCAAGCTTGTGCGTGTAGTGAAGGGAGCTGTGCTTGATGTGGCTGTTGATATTCGTAGGGGTTCCCCTACTTTTGGTCAGTGTGTGGCTGTCGAGTTGTCTGAAAATAATAAACGTCAATTATTTGTACCCAGAGGCTTTGCTCATGGCTTTTCTGTTTTGAGTGAGGAGGTGATTTTTCAGTACAAATGTGACAACTACTACGCGCCGCAGCATGAAGGTGCAGTTGCATGGGATGATCCTGCTTTGGCCATAGACTGGTGTCTTCCTGCTGATAAGATCCTTCTTTCAGCTAAAGATATGAATCATCCGTTGCTCAAAGATATTGATAGTCCATTTGACTACTCAATGACTTTGTATAAATAAAAAAATCGATATGAATTTTAAGCGTAACCTTTTAATAACCGGTGGTGCCGGATTTATCGGCAGCCATGTCGTTCGTCTTTTTGTAACGAAATATCCGGAATATCACATCATCAATCTGGACAAACTCACCTATGCAGGTAACCTGGCCAATCTGACAGACATCGAACAGTTGCCAAATTATACCTTCGTAAAAGGAGATATATGCGATTTTGATTTTGTGATGGGGTTGTTCCAACAATATGCTATTGATGGCGTGATCCATCTGGCCGCAGAAAGTCACGTGGACCGGAGTATCAAAGATCCGTTCACCTTTGCGCAGACCAATGTGATGGGTACGCTTTCGTTGCTTCAGGCAGCGAAGCTGAGCTGGGACGGTGCGTATGACGACAAACTATTCTATCATATCTCTACCGATGAGGTCTATGGTGCGTTAGAGTTTGACGGCACTTTCTTTACGGAGACCACCAAGTACGATCCACATTCACCCTACTCTGCTAGTAAGGCGGGGAGCGATCATTTTGTCCGTGCATTTCATGATACATACGGCTTGCCAATCCTGGTGACAAATTGCAGTAATAATTACGGTCCGTACCAGTTCCCTGAGAAACTGATCCCAC